>ERZ1370068.5713-contig-4726_pt1 | contig 48813 bp, 49 predicted proteins | sample MGYA00561227_ERZ1370068 | MGnify/ENA primary metagenome ERZ1370068 (study PRJEB38410, sample SAMEA6850437) | metagenome | study: Metagenomic assessment of the ecological functions of the soil: analysis of the soil microbiota associated with the... | reverse complement strand
TACGTATTGTCAGGATCTTGCTGGTGCCCGCCTCGCCGCACAGTTTCTTCCGTCGTGTTGGCGCCGACGAGGTCACCTTCCCCAGGATCCCCGCACGTCTACCGGCAGCACGCGGCCGCGCCGCGACTCGGCACGATGACGGGCGCTCGTGCGAAAGGTCGCGGTGCGGTACCTTCCGAGGTCTCCGTACGCCGGCAGTCCCCGCTGACGCACGGGAGCGGCGGTCGACGGACCACTCCTGATGGGCGGTCCCGACGATCGTCAGCCGAAACAGAGTCGGGCGCTGGCGCAGCAGAGGCACGCCGCCGCGCGCTGCACAGGATAGCTGAACAGGCAGAAAGACCGAGTTTTCGCCGCAGACGACCCACCGGGCCCGCAAGGGTCGCACATTTCGTCCCGTTTACCTAACGCTCAGAAGACGGGCGTCTTCTCTCCAGACACCCCACACGGTCCTCAAGCGCGTCGCACACTCTCGCCCATCGTCACGTACGCCTTCGAGGCGTCGACGATCTGCGGCATCAGGTTGCGGTCCCTCGTGCGCGGCGTCTTCCTTCAGACGCGCGAGCGCCGACTCGACCGCCGCCGAGTCGCGCCGGTCCTCAGTGCCTGGACGCGGTCGATCTGCTGCGCCCTCGAGCGCGGGATCGATCTTCAGGATCTCGAGCGGCTCCTCGTCCTCGAGCTCGTAGCGGTTGACGCCGACGATGATCCGCTGCTTCGCCTCGACCTCGTGACTGGTAGCGGAACGACGCCTCCGCGATCTCGCGCTGGAAGAAGTTCTCCTTGATCGCCGGGATGACGCCGCCGAGCTTGTCGGATGCGGTCGAAGTAGTCGTACGCCTCCGCCTCGAGCCGCGTTCGTCAGCTGCTCGACGTAGTACGAGCCGCCGAGCGGATCGATCGTGTTCACGACGCCCGTCTCGTGCGCGATCACCTGCTGCGTGCGGAGCGCCAGCCGGACTGCGTCCTCGGTCGGCAGCGCCAGCGCCTCGTCGAAGCGAGTTCGTGTGCAGCGACTGCGTTCCGCCGAGCACAGCCGCCAGCGCCTCGAGCGCCGTGCGGATGATGTTCACCTCCGGCTGCTGCGCGGTCAGCGAGACGCCGGCCGTCTGCGTGTGGAAGCGCATCAGCCACGAGCGCGGGTTCTTGCGCGCCGTAACGCTCGCGCAGCTCGCGCGCCCAGATCCGCCGGGCAGCGCGGTACTTCGCGATCTCCTCGAAGAAGTCGAGGTGCGCGTTGAAGAAGAACGACAAGCGCGGCGCGAAGTCGTCGACGTCGAGCCCGCGCTCCACCGCCGGCCTCGACGTAGGCGAAGCCGTCCGCGAGCGTGAACGCGAGCTCCTGCGCCGCGTTCGAGCCCGCCTCGCGGATGTGGTAGCCGGAGATCGGAGATCGGATGCCACAGCGGCATCTCCTGCGCGCAGAACTCGATCATGTCGGTGACGAGCCGCATCGACGGCTCCGGCGGGAAGATCCATTCCTTCTGCGCGATGTACTCCTTGAGGATGTCCGTCTGGACCGTCCCGCGCAGCTTGGCGCGCGGACGCCCTGCTCCTCGCCGACGCAGAGATAGAACGCCAGCAGCATCGCCGCGGGCGAGTTGATCGTCATCGACGTCGAGACCTCGCCGAGCGGGATGCCCGCGAAGAGCGTCTCCATGTCGTCGAGCGAGTCGATCGCGACGCCTTCTCGGCCGACCTCGCCGAGCGAGCGCGGATGGTCGGAGTCGTAGCCCATCAGCGTCGGCATGTCGAACGCCGTCGAGAGGCCGGTCTGGCCGTGCTCGAGCAGGTAGCGGAAGCGCGCGTTCGTCTCCTCGGCCGTGCCGAAGCCGGCGAACTGGCGCATCGTCCAGAGCCGCCCGCGGTACATCGACGGGTAGACGCCGCGCGTGAACGGGATAGACGCCCGGATAGCCGAGGTCGCGCTCGTAGTCGATGTCGACGCTGTCCGGGCGTGTAGAGCGGCTCGTTCTCGAGGCCGGAGATGGTCGAGAAGAGCTCGCCCTCACGCTCGGGCTTCGCGTCGTAGAGCTCACGCTTCCACTCGGCGGTCGAGTCGTCGCTCCCGACCGCGCGCGCGGATCCTCGGTCGTGGCCATCCTTCCTGTCCGATTCTACGGACGTGATTCACGCTCCGCGCCGTCCGCCTGCGTGCTGCCGATATTCGCCCCGTGGAGAAGATCGTTGCAGTTGTCATTTGTAGCCTGGTCATAGGCGCTTTCGGCGGCCGGCGGGCCGACGGCTGGCACGACGAACCGCGACGACTTTGCTGCAAAAGGCGCTCGCACCTGTCCGGCCTCCCGGTACGCCGAGTCGTCCCGCAGAAGAATGCTCGCGCGGCCGCGATACGACGCCGCGTTGCTGCGCGCCGCCGGGAGTGCCCACGTTCGCTTCGAAGCATCGACGACTCGTCGCAGTACGACGCGGGCTCTGGGCTGATGCCCGCAGCGTATCGCGCGCGCAACTCGCGCCGAACGCCCCTGGCGTCACGCGCCTGGTACGACCCGGTTGCGCGCAGGCTTTGCTTCGTCGCACGCCGACGCCTCAGCGGGCGCGGGTGGTCAACGAGCCTCGTGCCGCGCCCTCGTCGACCAGAACTTCAACCTCCGGCGGATCGCGAGCTTGCGCGTGCGCGACCGCGATCGCGCGATCGCTGCGCAAGCCATCGTTGGACGGAACCGCTGCACTCGCGCTCGGGCGTGAGTGCGAGCCCCGTGCGAGGCGCACCGCTCGAGCGGTTCCTGGAACTCGAGTCGGTCTCGCCGCGGGCAAGGCACTCGCGAACCAGTTGCGGCTACCTCGGCGGCTCGCGCGCGCTTGCAAGTGCGACTGCGCCTGTTCCCGCAGACGACCGAGCAGCTCCTGCACATCGACAAGTTCCTCGAACGCGAGCGCGCACTTCCGGTCCTGCTCCGACTCGGATCGGGGACTGGAGGCTCAGCGCGTCCGAGACTTTCGGCGAGCTCGACGTTCGCAGTCTGCTGCGCACGTTCGGCGTGCCCCATGCGGTCGCCGCTGCCGAAGGCTGGGGTGGCGGCGCGTCGGACTCTACGTCTCGCCGACGAGTGCAGCATTGACGACGGCGCGTTCGTTCTGCGATGGGACACCGTCGACGACGCGGCGGAGTGGCGCGCCGCCGTGCGCGCTGCGTACAGGCAGCGTTCCCCGGCGCCGCGGCACGTGATTGCCGCGCCCCTCGACGCGCTGCTGGTCGAGCGCGTCTGGCGATCGCGCTCTGGGGGTGCTCGGGAGACACGAGCGTCTTTGCGAGCGGAATGGCCTCCGACACCATCGCGGCAGCTCGTCTGCTACCGTCAGAAGTAACCTCGACTCGAGGCTTAGGGTTCCTTTCGCCTCGGCTGCACTCCAGGCGCGACATTCCCAACCTTTCGAATGGCTCGGTATCTGCGGCTGGAGCAAGAATTGCGCATTTTCAGTACCCCAGAGGGGATTGCGCAAAATAGACACCCTTTAGAACCACAAAAGGTCTCGTAACTCCGGCCGCACGCCGATTCCTCCATCGGGACCACGTGCAAGCAGCTGGGCGTGGATGGAGAATAGGCGAGCTTCCCGGACCTGCGAGCTCATCGGCGCTCGGCGAAAGCCGAGCGTGGAGCCGCCTCAGGAACAGGGCTCGCCTCCTCCTCGCAGTCTCCGCTGCGCTCCTGTTCACCGCCTCTCTCGTCGTCCCCGAGTTCGCCACTCTCCGCGGCAGAGAAGGCACACGACGCATCGGCATTCCTGACGAGGGAGCTGGGTCCGCCGCTGGACTCCGCTCCCCTCGTCAGGAGGCCGGACGCACGACCTCCGCGTCAGGATCCACCGGCGCGGCTTCGCGGTCGATTCAGCCGGCCAATCGCGTGGGGTCGCATCGACGGCAACCGCTTCGAGCCCCTGCCGCCGGTATCAGCACGGCGTCGCGCGAAGAACACCGTTCGGTGACGCGAGGCGATCGCCGTACACGGACCAGAACCGAACAGTCAGCTCATCGTTCAGAAGCCGCAGGGGAGCCGCACCTGGCGCTGGAATCTGTCGACGCCGGCTCCAGCCGCGACTCGGCCCTGACGGAAGGGTCACGTTCGTCGATCCGCGGACGTGGCGGATCAGCGAGCTGACGATCGCCCCCGCGGAAGATTCTACGATGGCACCGGCGAGGACGTCACTCCAACGAACCTCGCTTGGTCGCTCGGCGGGACAAAGCATCGGCCCGAACTCGAGCTTCTGCTCGACGACAAGGATCTACCCGGCCGTACGTCATCGACCCGATCGTTATCCCGCAGCGCGACCGCGGGTGTCGGTTTCACTTCCGCCAACAGCGGCGGGTCGCAGACGGCAAACATCTCTTTGACGAAGCCGAGCGGCGCGCTCCGACGGCGACCTACTCATCGCTCACGTGACAGTCCAGATGAGCGGCACTGCGCTGACGATTGTCGCGCCGGCCGGTTGGAACTCCGATCGCCACGACGGCAAACGGAACAACTGTCACCGTAGCCACCCTACTGGCACCGGTTGTGCGGACGCCAGACGGGTCACTATGATGTCTTCAGCTGGCAGAACCCGCCTGAACGAACGTCAACCGCCGCTCGGCGGGTGGAGTGACGACCTACGTCGGCGTCGCCGCCACTCCGATCGACGGTTTCCTCCCTGCAGCCGGCACCAGCGCCAACACCAACGTCACCGGCATCTCGACGAGCGGCACCAACCGCATGCTGGTCTACGTCGAGGGCAACCAACAAAACCGTACCCAGGGAACGCCACCGACCGTAGCCGGCGGCGCAATGACGGAGCGGTATGACACCTCGGCCACCGCCGCCGCGGCTAACGCCGACCGGCTGGTCCCGCGTCTGGACAGCAGACGAACGTCGCCACCGACTTTGCAAGCGCTGAGCGCTAACGGCACGTGGGCAGCGCAGGTGATCGCGTCAATCCGGACCCGACTGCGCCGGCCGCGCCGACCGTCAGCATCGCCGAGAACCCAGACACGACGGACTCATTCGTCGTAACGGCACGACCTACTACTATCGCCCGGCCAGCGCCGGTGGCGCGACCTTCCGCGTCTCCGCGACGGCGAGCCGACGGCGGGTCAGGATTCAGCACTGCTCACGTTCCCTGGCCTGACCAGCCCTTCTCTCCCCGACCACCTCGACGAACGATAGCGCGACGCCTTACCAGCAGGACTGCACCTGACGAACGGCGCTTCTGACAGCGGCGCGAAGCGCGTCATTGCGACCGGACGATCGGAACGCGAACACCAGCGGGAACGGCACCTTCACCCTGACGCCCGACTCGGGTGCCCTGACGAGCTCCCTCACGGTGAATCTGAAGGCATGAGCCCCGGCCTGCAGCACTGCGTCAGCATCGGCGGCGGCAACTACCGCTATTACTGCAACCCCACCGCGCCGGGCGACTTCACCGATCACGGACGGAGCGAGCGACGCGGCGCCGTCCGGCGTGCGACTACGGTGTCGACTTCCGGCGCATCTGCGGTGATTGGGGTTCACCGGGTCGGCGGTCACTGACAGCAGCCTCTACTTCACCGACTCGGGCGCGTACCAGTTCGACAACACGAACCTCGCGGCGCTGGCGAACAAGACCGTCACGGTTACTGATCAACGTCAACAACGCTGCGAGCGAGACGACTCGCCTTTGTGCGCGACGTTACCGCTCCGGCGGGTGGTGGGCTGACGGTTAACGGCACGGCGGCCAGCGGCGGTGGTAGCACCAGCTACGACACCGACGGCAGCTTCACGATCGGCACCCGCACCGACTACCAGCGAGACACAGATCCGCGACCGCCTCCGGACTCGCCTCCTCTACCCTGCGTCCGCACCAGCGCGACCTTCAGCTCGACCGACACCTGCGGCTCCTTCGCCTCGCCCAGCACGATCACCGGCAACCCGAGCGAAAGCGGACTCGCGCACCGGCTGTTACAGTACACGCTCACCGGCACCGACAACGTCGGCAACACCGTCGTCGATCTCGACCATCGTCAAGGTCGACACCTCCGACCCGGCCGCTCCGACGCTCACGCTGTCGCCAGCGTCGGCGGCGGCGCCTACACCCAGGCTCGGGCACCCGCGATTTCGCCAGACCCGACGCCGCCACCGGCGCCTTCGACATCACGGCCAGCTCGAGCGACAGCGAGCACCGGCATCGCCTCCTACAGCTTCCCGCCGGCTCGGCAGCTCGGCACCAACTGATCCGGCTCAGGCTCCGGCGCAACTCGGCACCTACAGCCTACCACCGCCACGCGCCACCACAAACGGCAGCCAGAACGTGACCGCCACCAACAACGCCGGCTGGCTCGGCCAGCGCTACGTTCGACGTCGACTGCTCGACTCGCACCGCGCCCGACCGGCGGTGCGCTCGTCACCGTCAACGGCACGGCGGCCAGCGCGGCGGCAGCTCCAGCGGCTACGACACCGACGGCAGCTTCCACGATCGGCATCGCGCACCGACTGCACCGAGACACGCGTCAGCGCGACCGCCTCCGGACTCGCCTCCTCCACCCTCGTCCGCACGCAGCGCACCTTCACGCTCGCCCGAACGTCTGCGGCTCCTTCGGCTCCCCGGCACGATCACCGGCAACCCCGACCAGAACGGCCTTAGCACCGGCTGCTACCAGCTTCACGCTCACCGGCACCGACAACGTCGGCAACGCAGTCCCGATCTCGACGATCGTCAAGGTGGACACGTCGGCGCCGAGCAATCCGTCGCTGACGCCCGCGAACGCAACTGGTGGTGCCTACTACTCTGGCGCCGGCACCCAGGTCTTCATCGAGCCGAGCGCGGCCAACGGCGGGTTCGACCTGACCGCGAGCGCGACCGACACCGACACCGGCATCTCCGGATACACCTTCCCGACCGCCGGCGCGATGGGAACCAACTGGTCGGTGTCCGGTTCCGGCGCAACACGCACTTACTCATTCACGCCGACCGCGGCGGAGCCGGGCTCGAAGAGCGTCTCGGCGGCGAACAACGCGGGCGCCAGCGCGAGCTCGAACTTCAACGTGACGGCGGACTCCGGCCGCGCCCTACCACGTCGGTGCAGTGCAACGGCGCCGCCTGCTTGAACGGGACGTACTACATGCAGTGCGCCGGTCTCCGGTGACGCTCAGCGGCAACGATGGGTCCGGCTCGGGCCTCCAGAAGATTCGCTATACGACGGATGGCACGGATCCCACACCGCTCAACGGCTCGGATTACACAGGTGCGATCAGCGTCCAACTCAACCGAGACGGTGAAGTTCCGCGCTTACGACAATCTCGGCAACGAGGAAGCCGTCGGCTCTCAGGAGATCCTGATCGACGGCACGCCTCGAATCTGTCGCTGACGCTCACCGAGAATCCGTCAAGCGGCGCGCAGCACGCCTCGGGATCGACGCTCGTTCTATCGCCCGGGCACCGGCGGCGGGACGTTCCGCGTCACCGCGACCGCGGACGATCCGCAGACCGGCCTGACGTCAGTGGACTTCCCGTCTGTCACGAACGTGACCGGTGGCAGCTCGCAGACGAGCTCGCCGTACGTCGAGGACTACACCTGGAGCGCGTCGACTACCACCGACGCTGCATCGCACGACGTCGTGGCGACGAACGGCGCAAGTGCGACGACGAACGTCCCATTCACGCTGACGCAGGACTCGGCAGCTCCGGTCGGCCAGTCGATCACGCTCACCGGTGCCAACGCTCCGTATTACGGCTCTGCTTCGGTTAGCTTCACGCTCGGCGACGGCAACGACGGCTCCGGGTCGGGTCTCGACACCTCGAGCCGCACAGTCACGCGCGAGTCGGCCTCGCTGACCGGCGACTCGTGCGGCAGCTTCACGGCGGACGCAGGCACCTACTCCAGCCCTGACACGTCCGTCTCGAGACGGAAACTGCTACCGCTACGGCTTCACGATCACCGACAACGTCGGGAACGCGTCATCGTCCGTCACCGCGACCGCGAAGGTCGACACGCAGGCGCCGAATGTGTCGCGTCACCGCGCCCGAGCGAGCTGACGGGCGCAGGGCGAACCAGTACTACGACGGTGCGACGAAGACGCAGTTCTTCCGGCCTGGCCGGTTCTGGCAGCTTCCGGCTCAATGCCACTGCCTCCGACAGCGAAACAGCCGTCGCCTCGGTGAGCTTCCCGACGTCTCCGGCCTCTCGGGCTGGAGCGGCTCGACGGGCGGCGTGGACACGACAAGCCCGTACGGTTCTCCCGCCGACTACACCTGGTCGTCTGGAGCTGCCGAGCCGGGAGCCCGGAACATCTCCGGCACCGACAAGGCTGCCGAACAGCGGCTCCGGACACGATTACGTTGGCCGCTGATTCGGCGGCGCCGACGGGTCAGTCGTTGACGCTGACGGGTGCGAATGCGACCGTATTACAGCGCGGCTTCGGTGACGTTCTCGCTCGCCGACGGCAATGACGGTTCCGGCTCCGGCCTGGATCTCTACCGCGCAGCGTCACTCGGGAGACCGGAGACCTGGTCGCGGGCGCCTGCTCAACTTCAGCGCCGACGCTGGCAGCTTCTCCAGCCCTGACACCGCCGTTTCGACCGGGCACTGCTATCGCTACACCTTCACGATCGCCGACCGGGTCGGCAACGTCTCCTCGGCCGTCACCGCGACCGCGAAGGTCGACACCGACGCGCCTAACGTCTCTGGTGACGGCACCGACCGAGCTGACCGGCAGCAGCAACCAGTACTACGACGCCGGCAGCCAGACCCAGTTCTTCCGTCCCGCACGGCTCCGGCTCCTTCTCGCTGCACGCCACCGCGACGCGACGGCCAGTCAAGCGTGACTCAGGTCGCGTTCCCGAACGTCGGCTCCGTCAGCGGCTGGGCCGGCTCGATCGGCGGCCCCGACAGCTCCAATCCGTACACCTCGCCCAACGACTACAGCTGGGGCCCCGGCGCGACGGCTCCCGGCGCACGCTCGATCACTGCCACCAACGCCGCCGCGATCGACGGCGTCGCCACGATCACGCTCGCGGCCGACTCCACGGCGCCGACGGGCCAAACCCTCACCCTCACCGGCGCGAACGTGCCGTACTACAACGCGGCGTCCGTGACGTATCTCGCTCGCTGACGGCAGCGATCCTGCAGGTGGCGCCGGCCTCGACGCGTCAACACGCAACGTTTCGCGCGAGACCGGCGACTTGGTCGCGGGCAACTGCTCCAACTTCAGCCCCGATGCGGGCAGCTTCTCCAGCCCGGACACCGCGGTCTCCACCGGTCATTGCTACCGCTACAGCTTCACCATCGCCGACAACGTCGGCAACGTCTCCAGCGCGGTCAGCGCGACCGCCAAGGTCGACACCGACGCGCCGAACACCTCCGATCGACTCGAGCCCGGCCGATCCGTCCAGCAACACCACGCCCGAGCTTCAGCTTCAGCTCCACCGAAAGCGGCTCGAGCTTCGAGTGCCGCGTCGACGGCGGCAGCTGGACGCTCCTGCACCAGCCCCGACACCGATCTCACCCGCACTGGCGCGCGGGCAGCCACACCTTCGAGGTGCGCGCCACCGACGCGGCCGGCAACACCGACGCCACCCCGGCCAGCTACACCTGGACGGTCGACCTGACCGCGCCGAACACCGACGATCGACTCCAGCCCGGCCGACCCGTCCGAACAACACCACGCCCAGCTTCACGCTTCAGCTCCTCCGAGGCAGGCTCGACGCTTCGAGTGCCGCATCGACGGCGGCAGCTGGACCTCCTGCACCAGCCCCGACACCGATCTCGCCCGCACTGGCAGAAGGCAGTCACACCTTCGACGTGCGCGGCGACCGACGCAGCCGGCAACGCCGACGCCACGCCGGCCAGCCACACCTGGCTCATCGACACCGGCGCCCCGACCGTCACGATCACGGATCCCACGACGCTATCTGAACGGCTCCGATCCGAACAACTACACGGTGACGGCGCTCGACGCCCGACGGGGACGTGACGAACGTGGACTTCTTCGAGTGCTCGGACGCGAGCGCGGCCTGCGCAACCGGGTCGTGGATCCAGTTCGGCACCGACAACAGCGCACCGTTCTCGGCAACCTGGTCGACGCCCGTGTTCGACGGTCCGAAGGCGATCCGCGCCGTCGCCGTCGACGCCGCGAGCAACACCGGCCAGCACGTCCGCACGATCACGATCGATCGCACCGCGCCCACCGGGGTCACGGTGACGTACCCGAACGGCTACGTCACCGGCTCCTACGCGATCACGATCGAGCAACGGCTCCGATCCCGATGTGAACGCGTCGACCGGATCGCTCGAGCGTCAGACCGGCGATCTCGCCAACAATGCCTGCTCGTCGTACGGCAGCTGGACTGCGGCCTCCAGCCCCGACACCCTCGCCTCCGGCAAGTGCGCCAGGTACCGGTACAGCGTCTCGGACAACGTCGGCAACGTCGCGGTCGCGACCTCGTCGAACGAGATCGAAGTCGGACACCGCTGCGCCGACCTCGACTCTGACCGATCCGGGCGCCGAACCTGCGCCAGACGATCACGCTGAGCGCGAGCGCGGGCGACACGGACGGCTCCAGCGTCAACTCGGTGGCGTTCCAGCGCCGGCCGGCCGGCGGCGGCTCGTGGACGACGATCGCAACAGACGGCACCTCGCCGTATTCCATCTCCTTCGACACGACGAGCGTCGCGGACGGCGCTCTACGACTTCCGCTCCGTCGCGACCGATACCGCCGGCAACGACGAGGCATCCCCGGCCGTCGTCGCCAACCGCCGCGTCGACAACACCGCGCCCAGCGCCACGATGCTGAGCCCCGGCAATCCCGTCGGCGGCCCCGTCACGCTGACGTCGAACACCAGCGACACCGGCGGCTCCGGCATCGCGACCGTCGCCTACGAGCTCGCGCCGAACGGCGGCAGCTTCAACAGCCAGTCCGCTTCCTGGGACACGACGCTCGTCTCCGACGGCCTCTACGACCTGCGCGTCGTCGCGACGGACGTGGCCGGCAACTCGACGACCTCGACCGTCGTCACGACACGCGTCGACAACACTGCGCCTGCCCTGACCTTCTCCAGCCCGGCCGCCGGCACGATCGTCAGCGGCACGGTCAACCTCGTCGGAAGCGCGACCGACGCCTCGCCCGCGAGCCCGTCCGTCACCTTCGCCTACAAGCTGGCCAGCGATCCGCCGAGCGCGTACACGGCGACCGGAGCTTCGTGGAACACCGCAACGCTGCCGGCGGGCGACGGGATCTACGACCTCCGCGCCCGCGCGACCGACGACGCAAGCAACACGGCAAGCGTCGAGAACACGAGCGTCCGCGTCGACAACGCGCCGCCGACTGTCTCGATCACGGCGCCGGCCGCGGCCATCAACGGCTCGCTCCCGAGCCCGACGACCTTCGCGGCCAATGCCAGCGACCCGGCAGGCAGCGGCGTCGACCCAGGTGCAGTTCTTCGAGTGCTCCGACCAGAGCAACGACTGCGCAACCGGCGTCTGGAACCCGCTCGGCACCGTTCCGGCGCCCGGCCCGTACAGCGTCTCCTGGTCGATCCCGGCAGCGGACGGCAACCACGCTCTCGCAGCAGTCGCGACCGACAACGCAGGGCCATCCGGCGACGGCGATCCGGAACGTCGACGTCGACCGGACCGCGCCGAGCACGACGATCCTGACCAAGCCGTCGGATCCGTCCAACCTTGCGGTTCCGTCCTTCACGTTCGACTCGAGCGAGCCCGGCTCGACGTTCGAGTGCAGCATCGACGGCGGCGTCGTTCGCGCCCTGCACGAGCCCGCACAACGTCGCGGGGCTCACCGACAACGACCACACCTTCGACGTGCGGGCGACGGACGCGGCCGGCAACACCGACGCGACGCCGGCTACGTGGACCTGGCATCGCGACACGAGCGATCCGACCGGCACGCTGAACAACCCCGGCGCCAACATCCGGCAGACGGCCACGCTGACCTCGACCGAGGCGGATCCGCCGGCGAACGGCTATGCGTCCGGGCTCCAGTCGGTCACATACGAGTACTCCGCGGACGGGACGACCTGGGCTTCGATCGGCACCCTCAACTCGGCGCCGTTCGACACGATCCTCTGGAACACCACCGGAGTCACCGACGGCGTCTATCAACTGCATGCGTCGTCGTGCGCGACGTCGGCCGGAAACACCACCACGTCCGCCGCGGTGCCGAACGTCCGGATCGACAACACCGTGCCGACGACGAGTCAGAACGACCCCGGCCAGTACCTGCGCGCGACGAAGACGCTCACCGGCTCGGCAGCCGACTCCGGTTCGGGCATCGACCACGTCGACTTCCAGCGCGCTCCGACGGGTGGCGGGTCGTGGACGACGATCGCCACGGACTCGACTCCGCTCGACGGCTTCCAGGTCAGCTTCGACACGACGACCGTGTCCGACGGTCACTACGACTTCCGGACGGTTGCGTACGACGTCGCCGGGAACCAGGCCGCCGCGACGCCGGTCACCGACCGTCTCGTCGACAACACCGTGCCGACCGCGACCATCAACAGCCCCGGTCCATACCTGCGCGGCGCCGTCAACCTCACGTCTTCCACCGGCGATCCGGGCGGCTCGAACGCCTCAGGCGTCGTGACGGTCGCCTACGAGTACTCGACCAACGGCGGCGGCAGCTGGCAGTCGACCGGTGCGAACTTCAACTCGAGCCGCCGTCCCCGACGGCAATGTCGACCTGCACGTCGTGGCCACGGACGCGGCCGGCAACACGACGACCTCGGCGCGCAGTCACGAGCCTCGCGGACAACACGAAGCCCGCCACGACGCGACAACGCTCCGAGCGGCTGGCAGTCCAGCCCGGTCACCGTCACGCTCACCGCCAACGACGGCGGCTCCGGCGTCAACGTGACCGAGTACAGCGTCGACGGCAATCCGGCCTACACCGTCGGCACGAGCGTCGTCATCCCGGCCCCGGCCGACGGCTCGAACGACGGCGCGCACACCATCGCCTACTTCTCGGCGGACAACGCCGCGCAACATCGAGACGATCAAGAGCACGACCGTGTTGATCGACGCGACGCCGCCGACCTGCCCGTCCTGCTCGGCCGCCGACTACCTGCGTGGAACGGTCACGCTGAGCGCCGATCCAGACAGCAGCGGGTCCGGCATCAAGTCCGTCGCCTTCGAGTACACGGACGCCGGCGGCTCGACGTGGACGACGATCGGCACCGACAGCACCGGCCCCGGCCCGTACACGGCGGACTGGGATACGACGCCTGTGCCCGACGGCCACTACGACCTGCGCATTCAGATCACGGACAACGCCGAACAACGTCACAACGGCGAACCTGCCTGACAAGGTCGTCGACAACACGGCGCCTGACGTCGCGCTCGTGTGGCGCGCCCACCGAAGGCCAGCTCGTGTCCGGGCACGATCGCGATCGCCGCGTCGGCTTCCGACGCCACCTCGCCGGTCGCCTCGGTCAAGTTCTTCGTGCGCGGCTCGCTCTTCGGCACCGACACGATCGCGCCGTTCTCGTTCAACTGGAACACGACCACCGGCGCCGACGGCGGCGCGACGATCCAGATCGTCGTCGAGGACATGGCTGGCAACACCGCGACACTCGCCGCGTGCGGAACGTCTCCGTCGACAACGTCGACCCGACGCCGACACTCGCGGATCCGGGCCAGTACCTCAACGGCACCATCTCGCTGTCGGCCTCGTCCGACCCGGATACGAGCCAGGTCGACTTCGAACGGCGCGCGGCGGGCGGCGGCTCCTGGGTGACGATCGCCAGCGACACGACGACCCCGTGGAGCACGTCGCTCGACACGACTGCCCTCGCCGACGGTCTCTACGACTTCCGCGTCATCGCGACCGACGCCACCGGCCACACAGGGACGAGCCCGATCCGGGCCAACGTCCGCGTCGACAACACCGCACCGACCGGATCGCTGACGGGCACCGGCAAACGGCGCCACCGTGGGCGGCACTGAGCGTTGCGCTGAGCGGTTCCTACTCCGGACGCCGGGTCCGGCGTTGCGTCGGTCCGCTACGAGCTCCGCCCGACGGGCGGCGGCTCATGGACGACGATCGCGACTGCGACCGGCGCGCCGTTCAGCGCGACGCTGGAATGCGACGACCGTCTCGTCCGGCAGCTACGACCTGCAGCCGGTCATCACCGACGGTGCGGGCAACACCTCGACCGGTGCGATGCGCACGATCACCGTGGACGTGAGCGCGCCGACCAGTGGTCCTCACCAATCCCGGCGCCACGATCTCCGGCTCGGTCACCCTCAACGCCACGCCGTCACCGGCACGGGCGCAACGCAGGTCGTGTTCGCGGCCTCTCCGGCCGGCGGCGCCTCCTGGTCGTCGCTCGGAACGGACGCGAGCTTCCGTGGAGTGCGACATTCGACACCACTCAGCTTCCGGACGGTCTCTATGACCTCCGTGCAACCGTCTCCGACAACCTCGGCAACACGTCCGCCGACGTCGTCACCGCGATCCGCATCGACAACACCGCCCCGCGCGTCGTCTCCTCGACGCCCGGCGAAGGCACGACGGTGCCGTCGGCAAGCGCCATCGGCCTCGTCACCAGCGAACCCGCGACGCCCATCGGCGTGACGCTCGACGGCAACGCGACCGTTGCGCCGATCGTGAACGGGACGAACATCGACTACGGCACCGGCACGCTCGGCCCGGGGGCACATACGCTCGCGGGCGAGCTCCAGGATTCCTCCGGGAAGCGGGCGCCGTTCCGAGTCCACTTCACGGTGTGGACGCGCGTCGAGCTCGGTCGCGCCTCCGGTCGACAAGAACACGACGACCGGTGTGCGGCGACAACGGTGGAGTCGGCCGACGGCCTGGCCTCGGCGACGATGCCGGCGGGCAACTGGTCCTCGTCGACCGGAGACTGGATCGTGTTGCGCATCACGCCGATGGCGGCACCCACCGGACTGACGAACGGCTTCGCTGCAGGGCCCGAGACGGTCGACGTGACCGCCCGCTGGGCACTCGCAGGCACCGAGGTGCACCAGTTCAGCCGCCCGATCGCGATCCTGATCCGCTCGACCGAGAAGGGTCTCGTCCCCGCGACGTTGGAGAACGGCCACTGGCGCATCCTCTCGCGCGTTCCCTTCGCAGGCACGCTGCCCACCGGCTGGGAGGACGGCTTCTACAGCGACAGCGCCGGCTTCCACGTCCTGACGCAAGCACCTCTCCGTCTTCGGGCTCCTGCGTGACCTCGAGGCTCCGAACCCGCCGCAGAACGTGCGCGGGGTTCGTCGGCCCGACGGGTCTCGACGCTCCGCTGGACGCCGGGCTCGGACAACAGCGGCACCTACGACTTCGTCACGGTGTTCTCCAACTCGACCGACGCCGGACACTACGGCGTCGATTACACGGCCGCAAATATTGGCAGCTGGTCGACCGGCGATCCGCGCATCTTCCAGGCTGAAGGAGACCGACCTCGCCGGCAACGAAAGCTCCTGACGCAGCCTCTGCGCCCCGTGCCGTCGCTGATCGGCAAGACGCCCGATCAGGCTGCCGCGCCTGCTCGCGCCGCTCGGGCTGAAGATCGGAACCACCACGACCGGCGGCACAGGCCTGGCGGGCACCATCACCGGCCCAGCCGGTCTCGTCCTCGTCGAGGCAGGCTCCAGCATCGACGTGACTGTCGCCCCCGGCAGCGGCATCGACGCGACTCGTGTTGAAGGTGACCACGGCGCCGAGGGTCAAGCCGGCCGTGCCGAAGAAGAAGCATCGCGGCTCGGATCTCCGTGACACGCGCGTCCAGCGTGACCGCGGAGCTCTTCAGCCCGCGCCACGTGAAGCTGTACACCTGGCGCTTCTCGCTCAAGGCCGGCCGCTCGATCGTCAAGCTGCACCTCCGCAGCAGGTACGCCGAACCGGCGTCTAACCATGCGCTGGACCGCGCGCTCCGGCCGCGAGTCGATCTCCGCGGAAGATCACGATCCGGCTCGTCGGTGCGCGCAACGCTGCCGGTCGCGCCGGTCCAGGTGCATGCTGGCCGGGCCTGCAGCCCGAAGCATCAGCGGGCAAGTTCCCGGCACGGACGCCGAAGCCTCGATCGACGCCTCGGCGATCGAGCCGCACGTTCGACGCTGCGGCCAGCCGGCGGACCGACGTGCGCGTGATCGTGGTCGACGTCGACGCATTCGGCGTCTCACTCATCCGCGACCTTCACGCCGTGTTCCCGCTCGACGAAGATCGTCGCGCTCTCACCTCGGGCCCGAAGCAGATGATCGCCTCGCTGAAGGCGGGCGCATCCATTGCGCTGCCTCGGTCGACCCCGGCCTCGGTCTCACCCGCCTGGTCACGAGACTCTGGCGAAGCCGGTCAAGCCCAAGCCCGTCAAGAAGATCCGGTCGCAGCACGCACCAGACGTCCGGCAGCACACGGCACTAAGTCAACTAACGCGCTTCAGTCGTGCTCAGCCGCCTGGTTTCCAGAGCGGCTCGTCGCGGCCGGCGTCTGCGTTTGCCGTCCGGGCGGCGATGAACAAAAAGTCCGACAGTCTGTTGAGGTAGGCGAGCACGAGCGGGTTGACCGCGTTCTCTTCATTGGCCGCGAGCGCGTCGCGCTCCGCGCGGCGGCACGTCGTGCGCGCGACGTGCAGTCGGGCAGCGCCTCGGTCCCGCCGGGAAGGATGAAGCTCCTTGAGCATCGGCAGGTTCGCGTTCAACTCGTCGCAGAGCTGTTCAAGCCGATCCACGGCGGCTTGGTCGACGCGGAGGCGGTCAAGTGACGCCGAACGGAACGGAGAGATCAGCGCCGACGTCGAAGAGATCGCTTCTGGATCCGACTCAACGGCTCGCGCAGGCGATCCGTCAGCTCTGGATCCGCGAGTACCATCCCGAGCGCCGCATTCAACTTCGTCGACGGTGCCGAAGGCGCCGATGCGGCAATCCAGCTTCGGCACGCGCGAGCCGTCGCCGAGCGACGTCTCCCGCGTCACCCGCCCTCGTGTAGATGCGGGTGAGCGCGGACTGGCTCGTCGCGCCGACGCGAGCTCAAGCGATGCGTCCGGAAAATCGGCACGGATTCGGCACCCATGGGTGCGTCGGGCGCCGGTAGTATTGTCGATTGCAGTGGGTGGTGGGTGACAAACCCCCACCCGGGTGGAGCGTACGCGCGCGTGTACATCAAGAACATCGCTCACCGCACCACCAGCGATCGTTCCGTGATGCCGAGGATGCTGCGTGCGCATGACGAGGCGCTGGATCTCGCTCGTCCCCTCGTAGATCTCGGTGATCTTCGCGTCGCGGTAGTAGCGCTCGACCGGGAACTCCTTCGTGTAGCCGTACCCGCCGAGGATCTGGATCGCCTCCGCCGTCTGCCGGCTGCGCCATCTCCGACGCGAACAGCTTCGCCTTCGCGCCCTCCTCGGTGTGCGGCCGTCCCTGCTGCTTCAGCCAGGCGGCCCGGTAGACGAGCAGGCGCGCCGCGTCGATCTCCGTCGACATGTCGGCGAGCTTGTGCTGGATCGCCTGGAAGCTCGGCGATCGCGCTGTGCCGAACGTGCGCCGCTCCTGCGCGTACTGCGCGCGCGACGTCGTAGCCGGCCTGCGCGATGCCGAGCGCCTGCGCGGCGATGCCGATGCGGCCGCCGTCGAGCGTCGCCATCGCGACGCGAAAGCCCTGGTCCTCCTCGTGCGAGCAGCCGGTCGCGTCCGACCTGCGCGCCCTCGATCGACGAGGTCGTTCGTCGACCGACGAGTTGAGCCCGAGCTTTCCTCGTCGCGGGTCACGCGCACGTGCTCCGCGTCGAGGATGAACGCGCGAGACGCCCCGGGCGCCCGCGGTCTCCGGATCGGTGCGCGCGAAGAGGAGTGAACGTCCCGGCGTAGCGGCCGTTCGTGATCCACTGCTTCGCGCCGGTGATCGTCCAGCCGTCGCCGTCGGCGTTCGGCCGTCGTGCGCAGCGAGCCCGGCGTCGGAGCCGGCCTCCGGCCTCGGTCAGCGCGAACGCGCCGAGCTGCTCGCCGCGCGCGAGCGGCGGCACGAACCGCGACCGCTGCTCGTCGGTGCCGAAGGCGCAGGATCGGCAGCGTCGACGGCGCTCGTGTGCACGGCAACCGTCACGCCGACCCCGGCGTCCGCGCGCGACAGCTCCTCGAGCACGAGGATGTACGAGAGGAAGTCCGCGCCCGCCCCGCCGTATTCCTCGGGGACGCAGACGCCCATCAGCCCGAGCTCGGCGAGCTTGCCGAACAGCTCGCGCGGGAAGCGGTGCTCGCGATCCCACTGCGGACGCATGCGGATCGATCTCGGCTTGCGCGAAGTCGCGCGCGAGCGCCTGGATCTCCCGCTGGTCGTGCGTGAGGTCGAAGTCCACTTCGCCCGCGATGATACGTGGGCCTCCTTGCGGGCAATGCCCGCGTGCTAGGCCCGGTCTAGGCGGCCGCGAGCTCGCGGCGGATCCGCGCAAGTTCGGCTCGGCGGTGACGAAGGCGTCGACCACGTCAGGGATCGAACTGCCGTTTTCGCTGCTCGAGGATCTCCGTCGCGCGCAGCGCTCCAGCTCAGGCGCTGACGGTAGGGCCGATGGCTGGTCATGGCGTCGAGCGCGTCGGCGACGGCGAAGATGCGCGCACCGAGCGGGATCTCATCGCCGGCGAGGCCGTCGGGATATCCGCGCCCGTCCCAACGCTCGTGGTGCGAGCGCACGATCTTGAGGCCCTCGCCCTCAGGAACACGACATCCCGAGAGCATCGCCTCGCCGAGCACGGTGTGCGTCTCCATCTTGCGGCGCTCGGCCGGGCTGAGCGGGCCGGGCTTCAGCAGGATCTCATCCGGGATCCCGATCTTGCCGACGTCGTGGAGGAGGAACCCGTACGGCGTGCTTCTGGTCGCGCATCCAAGGCTGCCTGGCCGACGGCGTCCGCGAGTACGCGCGCGTAACTCTGGACGCGCTGCGAATGCGCACGCGTGCCGTGTAACCTTCGACTCGAGCGCGCTGGCGAGCGCCGACACGGTCTGGAGAGTAGGCGCTCTGCAACAGCTCGCGCCTTGACCGCGCTCCACCTTCAGCATGTGCCGCAGATCTCGCGCATAGAGCAGGCAGCTCCTCGCCGGGCCCGCGGGTGGTGTGCTTCTTCCGTCGCTCGGAAAGGAACGCCGAACAGTCCGCCCGCAAGTCGTTCCGCAACCGCAAGCAATCCTCGAGCGGGGCTGAACGGCTTGAGCACGAAGGCATCGGCGCCGGCCTTCTTCGCCGCTGCGCTGGTGCCGCCCTCCGAGCCGGTCAAGAGTACGATCGGGATGTCGCGAGTCGCCGGTGCCGCCTTCAGCTCGGCACAGAGCTCGAGGCCGGTTGTGCCGGGCATGTTGATGTCGAGCACGATCACGTCAGGCCGCGCGCTGCGGATCTCGCGCCGGGCAGTGGCGGCATCTTCGGCTTCGACAACGGCGACGTCGGCAACCTCGAACGTCGTCTTCAGCAAAGTGCGAAGCGCAGGATCGTCGTCGACCAGCAGGATCCGCAAGGTGCGGCGCCTCCCTTCCGGAAACCTGAGTGCTGTTTTCGGCAGCGGGCTCGACAGACTTGAGCCTCATCAGAGAGACTCATCTGCCGGCGCAAACCCTTCCAGATCCGGCTCTTTATGAGTTTCTACGAATACTCGTAGAACCCGGAACCGCTCTTTCGGCCAAGCTTTCCCGGCCGCGACGAGTCCCGGAGCAGCGGGCAGGGCGCGTAGCGGTCGTCCCCGAGACCCTCCTGCAGCACCTCCATGATCGCGACGCAGGTGTCGAGCCCGATCAGGTCGGCGAGCGCGAGCGGCCCCAGCGGATGCGCGAAGCCGAGCTTCGCGATCGTGTCGATCGCCTCCGCCTCGGCGACGCCGTCCATGCAGCGCCCAGACGGCCTCGTTGATGAACGGCATCAGGATGCGGTTCGAGACGAAGCCCGGGAAGTCGTTCGCCTCGGCCGGCGTCCTTGCCGAGCTCGCGCGCGAGCGCGAGCGATCGGCCGCCGGCGGTCTCGTCCGACGTCTCGCGCGCCGCGGATCGACCTCGACGAGCTTGCAGCACCGGAACCGGGTTGAAGAAGTGCATGCCGATCACCCGGTCGGGCCGCTCGGGTCGCGGCGGCGAGCGACGCTGATCGGGATCGACGACGTGTTCGAGGCGAGGATCGCGCTCGGTCGGCAACGCCGCGTCGGCGCGCCGGAAGATCTCCTCCTTCACGTCCGCGTCCTCGACCACGGCTTCGATCATGAGATCGGCCGGAGACGAGATCGTCCACGGCCTCGATGCGCGCCAGCACCTCCTCCGCAGGAGGACCGCCCTTCTCCTCGAGCCTGCCCGAGGCTCTTGCGCATCGCCTCGAGCGCGCGATCGCGTCGCGCCCGGTTGCGCGTCGTGCAGCGACACGCGCCGCCCGGATGCCGCAACGACCTGCGCGATGCCGCCGCCCATCTGCCCCGCGCCGACGACGAGCACGTGTTCGAAGCTCATGTTTCGCGAGCCTAACGCCGCTGCGAACGACGTCGGCGGCCGATGAAGAGCCCGAACGGCAGGAGCAGGACGCAGCGGCAGGAAGAAGAGCGTGCCCACCGGAGACGACGTAGACGGGCACTCGCCGATCGCAAGTCCGGCTGAGCAGGACGACGAGCGTCAGGGGCATGGAGGTTATGGTCACCACGAGCGTCGCGCCTACACCTCGAGCAGCAGGCGCGTCCCCCTGGCCGCCGCCGGAGCAGATCGCCGCCAGGCCGAGCCCGCCGCCGTTGCGGCGCAGCTCGTAGATCATCGTCGCCGAGGATGCGCGCGCCCGACGCGCCGATCGGGTGGCCGAGCGCGACCGCGCCGCCGTTCACGTTCACCTTCTCCGGGTCGACGCCGAGCAGCTCGGCCGAGTTGAGCGCGACCGACGAGAACGCCTCGTTGAGCTCGACGCGCTCGACGTCGCCGATCTTCTTGCCGGCCTTCTGCGAGCGCGATGCCGCACCCGCCTTCGCCGGCGTTCGCGCCAGATAGGCGAACTCGTCGGCGACGTAGGCCTGCGACGACGATCGTCGCGAGCACCTCGAGCCCGCGCCTGCCTTGCGAACTCCTCGCTCGTGACGACGAGCGCGCCCGGCGCCGTCGTTCACCCCGGCGCGTTGCCGGCGGTCGTCGTCCCCTCCGGGTCGAACACGGGCTTCAGCCTGGCGAGCTTCTCGAGCGACGTATCGCGGCGCGGGCTCTCGTCGACCGCGAACTCGCCCGACCGGAACGATCTCGTCCTGCGAACCGCCCCTCGTCGATCGCTGCCGACCGCGCCGCTCGTGCGAGCGGAGCGCCCACTGGTCCTGGTCCTCGCGCGAGATGCCGAGCTCGCGCGAGACGAACGACGCCTGCTCGACCATGTGCTTGCTGTCGAAGCGTCGAGCGTGAGCCCGTCGTGCGTCATCAGGTCGATCAGCGTTCCGTCGCCGAGCCGGTAGCCGAAGCGCGCCTTCTTCGAGGATGTACGGCGCGTTCGACATCGACTCCATCCCGCCCGCGACGACGACCTGGCGGTCGCCGGCGCGGATCATCTGAGTCGGCGATCTCGACGGCGCGGATCGAGGAGGCGCAGACCTTGTTGATCGTGTCCGACGCCGACCTCGATCGGCAGCCCGGCGCCGATCGACGCCTGCCGCGCCGGCGCCTGGCCGGCGCCGCCCTGGAGCACCTGGCCCATGATCACGTACTCGACCTCGCTCGTTCTCGACACCGGCGCGGTCGAGCGCCGCGCGAATCGACGATCGCCTCGAGCTCGGTCGCCTCTTTGTGCGGCGAGCGACGCCGCCGAGCTTGCCGAACGGCGTTCGAACTGCGGAGACGATCACGGAACGGGCCATGTTCCGAGCGTACCAATAGGGTTCGTGGTGTGCCGACGCAGCACACGACCGTAAAGCGACATCCGGAGCGCGGTGCCTACGACCGCGAGACCATCGATCCGATTCTCGACGAGGCGCTGATCTGCCACTCTCGGCTTCGTCGTCGACGGCGCAGACCGTTCGTGATCCCGACGATTCACGCGCGCGACGGCGACACGCTCTACATCCACGGCTCGCCGGGAAGCCGCATGCTCAGGGCGGCGAAGGAGGCGTCGACATCTGCGTCGACCGTGACGCTCCTCGACGAGCTCGTGCTCGCGCGGCTCCGTCTACAACCACTCGCATGAATTACCGCTCGGTGGTCGTTCCTCGGCCGCGCCGCGCGAAGTGACCGACCGTGACGAGAAGCTCCGGGCGCATGCAGCGTGTCGTCGAGCACGTGTGTTCCGGGGCGCTGGGACGACGCCGGCCGGCCCAATGACGGCGAGATCAAGGGCACGACGATCCTCGCGCTGCCGCTGGACGAGGCGTCGGCGAAAATCCGCAGCGGGCCGCCGACCGACGACGATGCCGACCTCGAGCTCGCCGGTCTGGGCCGGGGTGATCCCGCCTCGGGATCGAGCCTCGGGACTCCCGTTCCGGACTCAGGCGGTCGACGGTCCTCCGCCCGCCTACGCAGCCGAGTACGAGCGCTTGACCTAGGCCCGGCGCTGTCCCTACCCTGAGACGACGATGACTCCCGCAACTCGCACCTGGGCCTGGCGCTGCGAGCGGAGCGGGAGCCTGCGCCTGCACTGACCTAGGCCAGAACAGCCCGTTCCGCTCAGCCAGACCTTCCGCCGGAAGGTCTTTTGCGTGCCCGTCCATTCAATGGAGACTTCGAGATGACCATCTGCACCCGACATCAGCACAGACCTCGTCACACCGCTCGGCGCCTACGTGCGGCTGCGCCGTGAGGGCCGCGCGGCCTTCCTGCTCGAGTCGGTCGAACGGGGACGACTCGGCCGCCACTCGCTCGTCGGCTGCGGCGTCGCGCCTTTGCTATCTCGCCGAGGCGGAGGCGTGCGGGGAGCCGGTCGTCGGCTATCTCGCCTACGACTACGCCGCACGGCTGGAACCGACCGTGCCCTCTTCCCGACTGAGGGCACTGGGCCTGCCGGAGAGCCGTTTCGTCGTCGCGGACGTGCTGATCAGGTTCGACCACGTCCTCGGCACCGCGGAGGTGATCCGTGAGGCGATGCCGACGCGGTGTCGTCGCTGCTCGCCCAGCCGGTCCCAGACTCTTCCCGGCTCGACAGGCGAGGCGCGGCTCCGCGCGACGCACTCCGGACCGGACGGACTACGAGGCATCGGTTCGCGCGGCGCAAGGAACACATCCGCGCGGGCGACGCGTTCCAGATCGTGCTCTCGCAGCGAGCCGAGCGACCCACTTCGGCGTCGGCGCTGGAGCTCTACCGCGCGCTGCGCCGCGTCAACCCGTCCCCGTATCTTTTCCTGCTCGAGCTCGACGGCCTCGCGCTGATCGGATCGTCGCCCGAGACGCTCGTCAAGTGCGAGGGACGCCGCGCCGGCGTCAACCCGATCGCGGGAACGACCGAGCGAGGCGACGGCGATGCCGAGCGCCTGCTCGCATCCGAGAAGGACCGAGCCGAGCACGTGATGCTCGTCGACCTGGGCCGAAACGATCTCTCGCGCGTCTGCGTGCCGGGCACCGTCGAGGTCGAGAAGTTCCTCGAGGTAGAGCGCTACTCCCACGTGACACACCTCGTCTCGCAGGTGGCCGGCGATCTGCGCGACGGCGTCTCGCCGTTCGACCTGCTGCGCGCGTGCTTCCCGGCGGGAACGGTCTCCGGCGCGCCGAAGGTGCGGCGCGATGCAGCTGATCTCAGAGCTCGAGGGCAGGCGGCGCGGCCCGTACGCGGGCGCCGTCGGCTACGCACTGCCCGGAGGAAGGCACGCTCGACACGTGCATCGCGATCAGGACGATCGTCCTCGCAGGACGGCGTCGCGCATCTGCAGGCAGGTGCGGGGATCGTCGCCGACTCCGAGCCCGCCGCAGAGCACGAGGAGTGTCTGCGCAAGCTCGCGGCCGTCGAAGCGGCGATCGACCTCGCGGAGGCGGAGCAGCGTTGATCCTGCTGATCGACAACTACGACTCGTTCACGTACAACCTCGCGCATCTCTTCGGCGAGCTCGGCGCCGAGGTCAGCGTGCGCCGAAACGACGCGATCGACGGCGACACCGCGGAACGACTCGCGCCCTCGCACCTCGTCATCTCACCCGGCCCGGGCCGTCCCGCCGACTGCCGGCGCGACGCCGGAGATCGTGCGGCGCCTCGCGCACAGCACGCCGACGCTCGGCGTCTGCCTCGGGCACCAGGCGATCGTCGAGGCGTTCGGCGGCACAGGTCGCACCGGCGCGAGAGCTCGTGCACGGGAAGTCCTGCACCGTGCGCCACGACGGCCGAGGCGTCTTCGCCGGGCTTCCGGAGGAGCTCGAGGTCGGGCGCGTACCACTCGCTGGCCGCGACTAGCGTCGCGGCCCAACTGGAAGATCTGCGCGACCTCCGCCGACGGCGAGATCATGGCGGTGCGTCATCGCACGCTGAACGTCCACGGCGTGCAGTTCCATCCAGAATCCGTCCTCACTCCACTAGGGCGCGAAATAGCGCGAAACTTCCTCAACCAGATGATCCAGGCAGTCATCAGCGAAACTGCTCGACGGTACTCAGTTGGCGCGCGCGGAAGCGCGCGCAGTCATGGACGAGATCATGCGCGGCGAGGCGACGCCTGCGCAGATCGGAGGATTCCTGATCGCGCTGCGCGCGAAGGGCGAGACGCCCGACGAGATCACGGGCTGCGCGGAGGCGATGCGCGACCACGTCCTCGCCGTTCGACCACGCCGCGACGATCTCGTCGACACGGCCGGCACCGGCGGCGACGGCGCCCACACGATCAACATCTCGACCGCCGCTGCGCTCGTCGCCGCTGCCGCCGGCGCGGCGGTGGCGAAACACGGCAACCGTGCCGTGTCGTCCGCGTGCGGGTCTGCCGACGTGCTCGAAGCGCTCGGCTTCACCCTCGAGCTCGAGCCGCCGTCGGATCGCGAAGTCCATCGACGAGCTCGGCTTCGGCTTTCTCTTCGCTCCGTCGCACCATCCGGCGATGCGGCACGCTGCAGCCGTGCGCAAAGAGCTCGCGACCAGGACGGTCTTCAACGTGCTCGGGCCGCTGACGAATCCGGCGGGCGCCAGGGCGCAGGTCGTCGGCGTCTACTCTCCCGAGCTCGTGCGAACGATCGCGGAGGTGCTCGCGCGGCTGGGTGCTCGCCGTGCGTACGTCGTGCACGGCGGCGGCGGCATCGACGAGCTCTCGCCGGTCGGCCCGAACCTCGTCGCGCGAGGTCGTGGACGGCGAGGTGCGTCGAACGCGAGCTGGATCCGGAGGCCGAGCTCGGCATTCCGCGCTGCAGCATCGACGAGCTGCGCGGCGGGAGTCCCGCCGAGAACGCGGAAGCGATCCGGCAGGTGTTCGCCGGCGCAGAACGGCGGCGCGCCGCGATGCGATCCTGCTCAACGCCGCCGGCGCGATCGCGGCAGAGCGGTCACGCCGCGGACCTTGCGCGAAGGTCTCGAGGTCGCGCGCGCGGACGATCGACTCCGGAGCCGCCGGCAGAACGGCTCGAGCTGCTGATCGCCTTCTCGCGCGAGACGCGTGGCCGCCTGATGGGCCGATTCCGCGACTGCTCTCGCCGCGCCAGGCCTCGCCGCGATTGCCGAGGTCAAGCGGCGCTCGCCCTCCGCCGGGCGACCTCCGCCCGGACGCCGACCCCGCGCGACTCGCCGCGCAGTTCGCGAACGCGGGCGCCGCAGCGATCTCGATCCTCGTCGACGAGCGTTTCGGCGGCTCGCTCGACGATCTCAAGGCCGCGCGCGCCGCGACGTCGGCGCCGCTCCTCGCCAAGGGCTTCTTCACCGAAGAGCTCGACCTGCTGAAGGCGAAGGTCGCGGGCGCCGACGCGGTCCTCATCCTGCTCCGCGACGTCGACGACCAGCGTGCGGCAGGCTTGATGACCGTACGCGCACGAGCTCGGCCTCGAGACGCTCGTCGAGGCGCACGACGCCGAAGAGCTGCAGCGTGCGGTCGGCCTCGAGGCGGAAGTCATCGGCGTCAACGCGCGCGACCTGTCGAGCGTTCGAGATCGACCGACGCACCCAGCTGGAGCTGATCGCCCAGCATGACGGATCACGACGGGTGATCGTGGCGGAGAGCGGCGTGCACTCACGCGCGCAGGGCGCTGCCGCCGAACTCGCAGGCGCCGATGCGATTCTCGATCGGCTCGGCGCTCATGCGCGCGGAGGATCCCGCGGCGCGGCTCCGCGAGATCCTCTCGCGTCCACTCGTGAAGGTCTGCGGGCTCACGCGTCGAGAGGACGTCGACGCGGCCGTCGAGGCGGGCGCCGACATGCTCGGCTTCATCCTCGCGGAGGAGAGCCCGCGCCGCGCACGCGAGGTGCTGGCCGTTCCCGACGACCGCCTCAGCGTCGCCGTGTTCGTCGGCGAGGCGGAGGACGCGGGATCCGATCTCGTCCAGCTCTACGGTCGACGAGGAAGGTCGCGTGCGCGGGCGCGACGCCGTGCTCTTACGCGACGGCAAGACCGTCGCGCACGTCGTCGATCTCCCGTGGGACGAGCAGGACCCGCTGCACCTCCAACGCGCGGCGGTTACCGACGGGCGCGTGATGCTCGCCGGGCGGCTCGGGCCCGACAACGTCCGCGAAGCGGTGCGGGCCGTCCGTCCCTGGGCCGTCGACGCGGCATCGAAGCTCGAGAGCGAAGCCGGGGATCAAGGATCACGACAAGGTGCGCGCATTCGTCGAGGCGGCCCGGTGACGTCGACGCCCGGCCTCTACGGAACCTACGGCGGGCGTTACGTCCCGGAGACGCTGATTCCCGGCGCTCGACGAGCTCGAGGCAGGCTGGCGCGAACGCGCAGGCGGACGAGTCGTTCCAGGCGGAGCTCGACGAGCTCGGCCGCACCTTCGCGGGCCGGCCGACACCGCTCACGCGCGCCGAGCGGTTTGCGCCCGGACAAACGCCTCTACCTCAAGCGGGAGGATCTCGCTGCACACGCGGCGCGCACAAGCTCAACAACGCGCTCGGCCAGGCCGTGCTCGCGCGGCGGCTCGGCAAGCGCCGCATCGTCGCCGAGACCGGCGCCGGCCAGCACGGAGTCGCGACGGCGACGCGTGTGCGCACGCTTCGGTCTCGAGTGCGTCGTCTACATGGGCGAGGAGGACATGCGACGCCAGCGGCCCAACGTCGAGCGCATGAACCTGCTCGGCGCCGAGGTTCGGCCCGGTCGACTTCGGCACCAGCGCACGCTCAAGGAGGCGACGAGCGAGGCGATTCGCGACTGGATCACGAACGTCGAGACGACGCACTACCTGATCGGCTCGTGCGTCGGCCCCGCGCCGTATCCGGAGATCGTGCGCGAGCTGCAGGCCGTGATCGGCCGCGAGGCGCGCGAGCAGTTCCTCGAGGCCGAGAGGCCGGCTGCCGGAGGTCGTCGTCGCCTGCGTCGGCGGCGGCTCGAACGCGATCGGCATCTTCGCCGGCTTCGTCGACGACGCGGACGTGCGGCTTGTCGGCGTCGAGGCCGCCGAGGCGCGCGTCGCTCGGCGCCGGAAACGCCGGCCGTGCTGCACGGCGCGCGCTCATCGGTTCTGGCGGACGAGGACGGCCAGATCGCCGACGCGCACTCGATCTCGGCCGGGCTCGACTATCCCGGCGTCGGCCCCGAGCACGCGTGGCTGCGCGACTCCGGCCGCGCGGAGTACGTTGCGCGCGACCGACGACGAGGCGCTCGACGCCTTCCGCGACCTCACGCGCCTCGAGGGGATCATTCCCGGCGCTCGAGCCCGCTCACGCACTCGCGCGTGCGCGCGACCTCGACGAGGAGCTCGTGCTCGTCTGCCTGTCGGGCCGCGGCGACAAGGGATCTCGCAGAGGTGCTCGCCCGATGAGCCGGTCCGATCAGGCAACCGGACCAGATGCTCGACCTATCGGTTCCCGGATGAGCTCGCGTGTCGACGAGTTGCTGGTGCGGCCCCGATCGAGTCGGACATCGACGACGATCGCGCCCGCCTTTCGCGACCCTGCGGTCGGCGGCGAGGCAAGCCTGCCACCGGTCGATGCCGACACGCTGCGCGGTCATGTTGCGCGAGCAGCTTCCCGGCATGCGCGCGCCAGGGACTCCTGGCCGCGTACGTCATCGAGGACATCGGCAGCGGCGAACTGCTCGGCGGCGCGTCGCTGCATCATTTCGATCCGCTTGCGCGACGTCGTCGAGATCGGCTACTGGCTCTTCGTCTGACGGCTCGTGGTCGAGGCGTCGCAACCCGGGTCGGTCCAGCAAGATGACGGAGCACGCGGTCGCAGAACGGGATCTGGCGCGTCGAGGCGCACGTGCGGGTCGGCAATACGGCGTCCGAGCGAGTGCTCGAGCGGCTCGGCTTCGTGCGCGAGGGCGTCAAGCGGAAGTACCTGCGCCACGGGAGCGGACCGCGTCGACGCGACACTGTTCGCGCTGCTCGCAGACGACGCGTGAAGACGCTCGTCGTCTACCTGATGTCGGGCCGCGAGACGCCGGAGCTCGCCGCGGCGGCGGTCGCCAGGGCGGCGCAGACCTCGTCGAGCTCGGCTTCCCGTTCTCGGATCCGCTCGCAGACGGACCGGTGATCCGCCGCGCGCGCCGAGCGCGCGCTCGCGGCAGGGATGCGGACGCAGCGCCTGCCTCGAGTGCCTCGCGCGCACGCACGAGCTCGTGCCGGAGACGCCGCTCGTGCCGATGACCTACTGCGGCGCTGCTGGAGGCCTACGGCTGGGAGCGTTTCGCGACACGACGCGCACGCGGGCGCGGTGCGACGTCGATGATCGTCGCCGACCTTCCGGCGGGCGAGACGACCGGAGCTGCGGCGCATCCAGCTCGTCGCGCCGACGTCGACCGACGAGCGGGTGCGGATCGCAGCGGAGCGACACCGACGGCTGGCTGTATCTCGTCACCGTCACGGGAACGACGGGGGCGCGCGCCGACGTCTCCCCGCGCTCGCCGGCCTCGTCGAACGCGCGCGCGTGCCGTCACGGACGTCCCGCTCTACGCGGGCTTCGGCATCTCGACTCCCGAGCAGGCGCGCGCTGCGGCCGAGCTGGCCGACGGCGATCGTCGTCGGCTCGCGCCCGGTCGAGGTCGCGGAGGACGGGCCAGATGCCTTGCAGCGGCTACGTCCGCACGTTGCGCGAGGCTGTCGACTCGGTGGTCGCCGGCCTGACCTGGCTCGTGCTGTTCGACGTCGACGGGACGTTGCTGCTGACGCACGACGAGGTGTACGTGGAGGCGAGCCGGCTCGCGCTCGAAGCCGTGTTACGGGATCGTACGCCGATGGCCCCGACATCCCGGGCGACACGGCACCGGCGCACATCCGCCGCGCGCTTCGCAGCGGCGGACGTTCCCGAGGCGGAGATCGACGCCGGCCTTCCGCGCTGGTGCGAGACGTTCTCCGAGCTCAGTACGTCCGCCTGCTCGCAGGCCGCCGACACGAGCCACTGGCAGCTCGCGCCCGCACGCCGCCGAGGCGGCGGCTGCCGTCGAGCACCGCGCACTGCTCACCGGCAATCCAGCCGCGCGGTGGCGCATGCGCGGATGGAGCGGCTCGGGCTGGCCGAGCTCTTCCCGCGCGGGCAGGGTGCGTTCGGCTGCGAGCGCGAGGACCGCGTCGAGCTCTTCGACCTCGCCCGCGAGCGAGCCGGCAACTGGCCGCGTGAGCGCACGGTCGCGGTCGGAGACACGCCGCTCGACGTCTCGAGCGCGCACGCCGCCGGCTGCCGCTGCATCGGCGTGACGACGGGAAGCTACTGGACCGGACGGCGCTCGCCGACGCGGACGCGGTGATCGCCGACCTCGGCGAGCTCAAGGAGACCGCTGGCAGCCCTGGACTAGCGCCGCGTCAGCCGGCGATCCGGGCGTCACACTTGCGTCACAGTGTCTGACACCAGGCCGTGGGTCTTGGGAACACGTCCGATCTGTCGGAGCAAGACCCGCACCAGAGCCGGCTCGCATCGCGACGCACTCCTCGACGGCCGGTGTCGGACACCTTGTGGCTCAGAGACGCGTCGCGAACATCCAGCGATGGCCTTCGAGATCCTCGGCGCGGTATTGCCGCTGCCCGATTCCCGTGTTGTCCTCCGAGCTCCGACAGGATCGTCGCGCCTGCCGCGCTTCGCCCTGCGCGTAATGCGCGTCGATGTCGTCGACCAGAGACGTGCACGCCCGTCGACGACGTACGGGCGTCTGACGCCACGCGCGCGCCTGCTCGCACACCTCGGCGTGATGCTTCGGGCTCTGGTAATCCGGAGCTCCGGATAGCCGAGCATGATCAGGCCGCCGTCGAGGCTCCATGTTCACGTGCGTGACTCGGCCGCTCTCGTCCGCTCCACCGCCCGGTCTCCGTCGAACGCCGAACGCCTGCGCGATCCAGTCGGCGGCACGACCGACGTCCTCGTACGAGAACATCGGGACGACGCGCTGCTCTGCCATCGAAGCGCACGCTAACGCGAAGTCGAGGGTTCAGTGACCGGCGATCTCCTGAGCCGCCTCGTCGAACACGGACGGAGTGGAGATCCACGTCGGCTTCGGTCGTCGCGGGCGACATGAGCGCCATGTTGTGGAACGGCGTCAGCAGGATGCCGCGGTTGAGCGCATAGAGATGGATCAGCCGGTCGAGCTCGGCGTCGCCGCCGGCAGCGGCCTCGCTCCCGGTCCGCGGCCGCTCGGGCGGAAGAGATACTCGACGCGGCAGCCGAGGCGCGTGACGTGCCACGGCAGGCCGTGCCGCTCGATCGCGCTCGGCGACGCCCGCCTCGAAGCGCTCGCCGAGCGCGATCATGCGCTCGAACGCGTCGTCGGTCAGCACCTCGCCGAGCGTGGCGCGCATCGCCGCGAGCGACAGGACGTTCGCGGCGACCGTCCCGCCGATGCCGCCGACGTCCGGCCCGCTCGTCTCGCGGTAGCAGCGCCTCGAGCCGCTCGGCGACCTCGCGCGAGAACCCGTACGCGGCGGCCGGGATGCCGGCGGCGATCGCCTTCCCGACGGTCAACAGGTCCGGATCGAGCCCGTACGCGGCGGTGTAGCCGCCCGGCCCGGCACAGAGCGTGTGCGTCTCGTCGATGATCAGCAGCGTGCCCGTCTTGCGGGTCGCCTCGCGAAGCGCGTCGTGGAAGCCGGGCTCGGGATGGACGATCCCGATGTTCGTCAACGCAGGCTCCGCCAGGACGCAGGCGACGTCGCCGTGAGCGAGCTCGCGCTCGAGCGCCTCGACGTCGTTCCACTCGACCACCCGCGTCGTCTCCGTCGAGCGCGACCGGCGGCCCGACGTTGCCCTCACGCGAGACCACCGACGCAGCCGTCGAGCGCGGCGAACGTCTCGTCGACCGTGCCGTGGTAGCACCAGTTGAAGACGAGGATCTTCGGCCGGCCCGTGAGCTCGCGCGCGAGCCTGATCGCGAAGCGGTTCGCGTCGGTCGCGGTGAGCGCGAACTGCCAGCGCGGGAGCCCGAAGCGGCGGGCGAGCTCTTCGCCGACCCAGAGCGCGTCCTCGCTCGGGAGCATGAGCGTGATGCCTCGCGCCGCTTGCTCCGCGACCGCGCGCACGGTCGGCGCCGGCGAGTGACCGGTCATCGCCGCCGTGTCGCCCGAGGCAGAAGTCCACGTACTCGTGGCCGTCCACGTCGCGAAAGCGAGCGCCGTGCGCCTCCGCGGCGAACACCGGGAAGCCGCCCGCCCAGCGGATCATCCACGGCATCGGCACTCCCGGCGAGCAGCGAGCGCTCGGCCCGCGCCGCGAGCTCGCGCGAACGCGGGTGCTCACGCTCGAAGCGGTCGAGCTCGCGACAGGAGATCGTCGAGCAACGATCCAAGGGTGGTTGCGAGTCCCGCTCGTCACCGTGCTAGTCAATCAACCTCGAACGCGCGCGTGCGGTCCGTTCGATTCGGGCATGATGATCCCGCTTTGGTGATGGACAGAGATCTCGTGGCAGACACCGTCGCGGCCGAGCGGCTCGGAACAGCTCTCCGCGCGCGTCGGCTATTCCGAGGACGCGGTCCACCGGCTGCTCGGCGAAGACGCGTACTCGAGCGAGCGCGGCGACACGCCCGCCGAGGAGCGCCGCGCTGCCCGACACACCGCTCGGGACGCTGCTGCGCCTGCTCTTCCTCCAGCTGCCGGTTTCAGCGTCAGGACGCCGAGGCCGCACTCGGCCGAGAGGGCATCGACGCGCTCGAGGCGACAGGGCTCGCGGAGGTCGGCGACCAGGTCGTCCCGCGTGCCCGGATCCTGCCGATCGGCAAGGTGCTCGCTCGCCTCGGACGGCTTCTCACGCGACGCGCGACGACCCGGCCGACTACGTCGCGACCTACACCCCGACGGCTCGCGTTCTCGATTCCCTGACGCCTCGTCCTGCGTGTCGACCGAGCGCTCGACGTCGGCACCGGGAGGCGGCATCCACGCCCTGCTCGCCGCGCAGCATGCGCGGCAGGTCGATCGCGACCGACGTCAACCCGCGCGCGATCGCGTACACGGAGCTCAACGCGGCGCTGAACGGGCTTCACAACATCGAGTGCCGCCAGGGCAGCCTCTTCGAGCCGGTGGAAGGCGAGACGTTCGACCTGATCACGTGCAACGCGCCCTACGTCGTCTCCCCGAGACGTCGCTGGGTCTACCGCGACAGCGAGTTCTCCGAGGACGAAGTGTCGGAGCGCGTGATCCTCGCCTGCGGCCGAACATCTGACCGGATGGCGGCTACGCGGCGATGCTCGTGAGCTGGCTCGCGTTCGACGAGGACGCTCCCGACGAGCGCGTCATCGCGTGGGCCGAGGCGAGCCGGTTGCGACAGCTGGATCCTCTCCACGCTGAACTCGGATCCGCTCACGCACGCCGCGGAATGGAACTCACACCTCGTCGGCGAAGCGCTCGGCGAGGCGCTCGACGAATGGACGCAGCTACTTCGACTCGCTCGGCGTGCAGCTCGTCAGCGAGGGCGCCGTCGATCCTGCACAAGCGCCCCGAGCGGCGAGCACACCGCGCGGGTGGACGAGCTCGACGAGGAGGACCTGGACGACGCAGGCGATCAGATCCTGCGCGCCTTCGAGGCGCGCAGCGAAGCTTGCCGGGCTCGGCGGCGACAAGGACTTGCTGGAAGCCCGCATCGGCGTCGCCTCGAGCCTGCGACTTCGATCCGCGAGCTCGAGCCCGTCGGGCGGGCGCGCCGTCGACGTCGACGGCAGCGTCGAGCTCACGGAAGGGACGAAGCACGCGGTCGACGCGTCCGGCCGATGCGCAGGAGGTGGTCGCCTCTCTCGACAGCCGCATGCGCCTCAGCCGAAGTCATCGACACGCGACCGCCGACCGGCTCGGCCTGCTCGACGACGAGGAGGCGCAACGCTCGCGAGGAAGCGCTCGACGTCACCCGCGAGCTCCTCGAGCTCGGCGCGCTGCGCTTCCGCGGCGACTGACGCCAATGGCTCGCTCCAGGTCGCGGCGCCATCGGCCGAGCCGACGTAGTCTTTGCAACGACGGAGTCCACGATCGACCGGGAGGTCACGATGAAAGGCGCCTCGAAGCCGAAGAAGCTGGGCAAGAAAGTAGCCCAGAAGTCACTGAAGGAGAAGCGGCAGGACAAGCGCGCCGCGGCGAAGAAGGGTTTCGGCTCGAGCTAGGTCCGAGGCCTCGGCGTGAGCGCAGTGCTCGTCGTCGACGTCGGCGGATCTCACGTCAAAGGTGCTCGCCAGCGGCGAGCAAGAGTCGCGGCGTGCCGATTCGGGGCCGAACATGACCGCAGCGCAGATGGTCGAGACTGCGCAGAAGCTTGCGGACGACTGGACGTGGGACGCGTTTCGGTCGGCGTCCCCAGCCCGGTTCACGGCGGACGCGTCGTCGCGGAGCCCGTCGAACCTCGGCGACGGCTGGGTCGGCTTCGACTACGAAGCCGCATTCGGGAAGTCCCACGAAGGTCGTGAACGATGCGGCTATGCAGGCGCTGCGGAAGCTACGAGGGCGGCAAGATGCTTTTCATCGGACTCGGGAACCGGTCTCGGCTCCGCCCTCGTCGCCAACGGTTTCGTCCAGCCGATGGAGCTCGGGCACCTCTCCGTACAAGAAAGCGACGTTCGAGGATTACGCCAGGCAGCGCCGGCCTCGGAAGCGAGGCAAGAAGCGGTGGCGCTCCGACGTTGCAGACATCGTCGCCAAGCTGAGCTGCGGCCACTGGAGCCCGACTACGTCGTGCTCGGCGGCGGTAACGCGAAGAAGCTGGACGAGTTGCCGCCGAATGCACGACTCGGCGCGCAACGCAGACGCGTTCACCGGTGGGTTCCGCCTCTGGGACCCAGAGGCGCCCGCCCAGATCGCGGCTTAGGGCGACGATCGCTCAGACGGCTGTCGAAGCCGGCGTTCCCGCTGACCTGCGCGCCCGCTCCCACAGGCGCTCGCCGCAGAGCATGCAGCGCGGCAGCACCTGGCGGACGATCACCGTGCTACCGCACGCGGCGCACAGGAACCAGCCGCTGGTGGCAACTCCAGCAGGCCAGAACTCCACGTAATCCCGCTCGTCACTCAACCCGCTACAGCGGGCTCGGTTCCTTCTCCCGGCTCCACCTCGACCCCCTCGATCGATTGCGGCTCCCCGCTCCTTGTAGGTCGAACGAACTGCAGTGTCAACCGTCGGCTAGCTAACGGCCGAGCCTCGTGCGACGGCGAATCCGGAGTCGCTTCTGCAACGCCTTGGTCCTCCTCGCCCGTCCTTGACCGCCGCCCACACGAACAGGCCGAGCACGAGGAGGATGGTCGCGACGGCGACGATCGCGAGGACGATCTCCTCCCCCGTGTGCATAGCGTCGAGCCTCGTCCGGCACGTTCGCGGAGTCGTACCTTGAGCCGTGGCGACAGGCGCGCCTGCGTGCGTCTCGTCCGAAGGAGCACTCCCCCGACCACCGCCGCCGACGCTGCGAAGAAAGCGCCGACGAGAAACGCCAGGTGGTAGCCGCCGTTGAGCGCGGCGAGCGGTCCGATCGCCTGAAGCGCGTGAGACTGGTCGGTGCGCGAGGACGCAAGGCTGACGAGGACCGCGCAGGCCGAGCGCGCCGCCCATCATGAACGACGTGTTGACGACGCCCGAGGCGAGACCGGACTCGCTCGGATCGACGTCGCTCATCGCAGCAAGCAGCACCGGGTTGAACGCCATGCCCGCTCCGACGCCGAGCAGGATCATGCTCGGCAGAACGTCGACGACGAAGCTGCCGTCGACCGGAGCCCGGGCGAAGAGCACGAGCCCGACCGCGGCGAGCAGCAGACCGGTCGCCAGAGGAATCCTGAAGCCGAAGCGCATGACGAGCTTCGCGGAGAGCCCGATCGAGAAGGCGCCCATGATCAGGTTCGCCGGCAGGAAGGCGAGACCGACCTCGAGCGGGCTGTAGCCGAGCACCAGCTGCAGGTACAGCGCCGAGACGAAGAACCAGGCGAACATCGCGGCGGCCCACAGGATCCCGACGGCGTTGGCGACCACGACGTTGCGAAGCTTGAAGAGGGCGAGCGGCATGAGCGGCGAGCGAACGCGCGCCTCGATGCCGACGAAGAGCGCCATCAGCACGACGGCAGACTGCCGAGGAGCCCGAGCGTCTGCGCCGCTCGTCCAGCCGGCTGTCGTTGCCGTTCACGATCGCGTAGACGGCCAGCATCAGCGAGGCCGTCACCGTGACCGCGCCGGCCACGTCCAGCCGTCCTCCGGCGGCCAGGGCCGCGCGACCGGCAGGAGCCTCAGCGTGAGGAGGATGACGCGCGACGCCGATCGGCACGTTGACGAGGAAGATCCAGTGCCAGTTGAGCGCGTCCGGTGAGGACGCCGCCGAGGAGCACGCCGAGGCTGCCCCCGCCGCGCCATCACGAAGCCGAAGATGCCCATCGCCTTCGCGCGGTCGGCCTGCTCCGTGAAGAGGGTCATCATCAGCGACAGCGCCACCGCCGAGACGACCGCGCCGCCGAATCCCTGAACCGCCCGCGCCGCGACCAGAAGCCCTGACGTCGTGGACACGCCGCACGCGACCGAGGCAACCGTGAAGAGCGAGATGCCGATCAAGAACAACCGCCGGTGGCCGTAGATGTCACCGAGCCGGCCGCCGAGCAGGAGGAAGCCGCCGAACGTGAGGAGGTACGCATTCACGACCCACGCGAGCGACGTCTGAGAAAAGCCGAGGTCTTCCCTGATCGACGGCAGCGCGACGTTCACGATCGTCGAGTCGAGGACGATCATCAGGTCCCCGAGGCAGAGGACGTAGAGCGCGAGCCAGCGAGTGCGGCTATCCAAGGTCATGTCGGCGTTCCTTTCGGTGCGTGTGGATCGTTGTCTGCTGAGTTAGACCGAGTCGTAGACACAGAACTCATCGGTGGCCAGACCGATGAGTTTTCACCGCTCGGCGGGTCTATCCCAGGATGGCAGCCTCAGTGCCGCAGACGGTCGCGTTCGCAATCCGCGGCCCAATCGAGCGCACCGATCTGCCCGGGCTCTGTGAGCGTGTCTGCTCGCTGCTCGAGGGGAGCGGCGCGGACGTTGCCGTCTGCGATGTGCACGGAGTCGAGCCGGACGCCGTGACGGCCGATGCCCTCGCGCGCCTCCAGCTCGCCGCGGGGCGGCGCGGTTGCCAGGTGCGCCTGCGCAGTGCATCGACCGACCTCCTGGATCTGCTCGCCTTCATGGGCCTGAGCGACGTGCTGCCGGACTAGGACTCGAGCCGCAGCGGCAGCCCGAACAGCGGGAACACGCGCTCGGTGTCGAGGAAGAACGTGAACTCGACGATGCGGCCGTCCGGCGATCTCGAGCACCTGCAGCGCCCACGGGTCGTAGCCGCTGCCCGGACTCGCTCGGCTTGTACTGCCCGAAGGCGGGCGAGCCGTTCGCCGCCACGGTCGGGATCACCCGCGAGCCGCGACAGCCGGCGCCCGGGCCCGACCCACCAGCGCAGAATGTCGTCGCGGCCGCTCAGCCAGAGGTCGAACGGCGGCATCGACTGCGTCGCGTCCTCCTGGATCAGCGCACGTGAGCGCGTCCATGTCGTAGCGCTCGAACGCCTCGACGTAGCGCGCGAGGCAGCTCGGCGTCCGCCTCGTCGACGGAGGGCGACGTGTCCGCCGCGCTCAGGTTGCTCTCCTCGAGCGTCGCGCGGGCGCGCTGGAGCGCGCTGTTGACCGACGCGACGCTCGTGTCGAGCAGCTCGGCGACCTCGCTCGCCTTCCAGCGCAGAACCTCGCACAGGATCAGCACCGCGCGCTGCCGCGGCGGCAGGTGCTGCAGCGCGGCGACGAACGCGAGGCGGATCGTCTCGCGCGCACGGCCACCTCGGCCGGGTCGCCTGCCGGCGCGACGACGAGGCCGTCCGGGCATGGGCTCGATCCACGTCACCTCCGGCAGCGTGTTGAGGTTGGCCTCGATCGGGCTCGCGCGCCGGCCCGAGATCCATCGGCCGCGCGCGCCGCTCCCGCCCGTTCAGCATGTCGAGGCGAGACGTTCGTCGCGATGCGGTAGAGCCACGACCGCAGCGCCGCCCGGCCCTCGAAGCGCTCGAAGCCGCGCCACGCGCTGCATGAACGTCTCCTGCACGGCGTCCTCGGCCTCGAACGGCGAGCCGAGCATCCGGTAGCAATAGGCGCGCAGCTCCGCTCGATGCTGCTCGAGTTGATCCTCGAACTTGCGCCGCGTCCGGGCGCGACCGTGAACGACGGATCCCGCACTGCGGCGCCATGCGTACGCGGTCCGCAGTGATCTGACTCTAGCGTACCTCTCCCTCCGCCGCGCGCACCTCGTGCCATGAACCGTGCTCGCATCGGTCAGGGTCGACCGGGATTCCACGGTGCCGCCGTCGACCTTCGAGATCCGAGCCCACGATCGCACCGTCGGCGACTGCCAGGAAATCCCCTGACGTTCGTCGACTTGACCCCGGTGTTCGCGAAGACCGGGCGTCTCGTCCCCACAACCTCGCTTGGCCTCGCGGCACCGCGTCGACGCGACGGCTCTGCGCCGGCCATCGGGCCGGAGACGAGGATGGCGTCGGCAAGGCTCGAGACCCGCACGGAACGCGCGGTCGGTCGCGATGTCGCGCGTACCCGAGCGCTCGATGCGAACTCGGGCGTGATGTTCATGAACACGGCGACGTCCGCGGCATTCAGCTGCCGGCGGTAGCGCAGCAGCTCCCGCGTCCGGAGCCCAGAGCCCCATGTCGGATTCGTAGACGCCGGTCGTCACCTCACGAATGAACGAGGCGCCCGAGACGGCCGCAACGGCCAGCGCTGCCTCGGCATCCCAGAGGTAGTCGACTCCGAACGGTCTGTCTCGAGGCGCAACCTCCGCGACCACCCGCGCCATCATCGCGACGCCTTCGAAGGTCGCCTTCAACTGGTACGGGCCGGTCGCCCTCGTTGCAGAACAGAATCGCGTCGAACCCGGCGCTGGTGAGGATCTCGACGTCCCGACGCGACCGACTCGACGATTGCGGCCGCGCCGCCGACCTCGTCGTACAACGGCGTGCCGGGCAACGGCGGCAGGTGCGCCATCGCGACGACCGGCTTCTCGATCCCGAAGAGCTCTCTGAGGTCGAGCGACACGCCCACTACCCTCTCACGACGCGGCGAGATCGGACAACGCCGGTGGCGGCGTGCGCCTCAGGTCGAGGCCGATTGCCTGGATCGCCGGACAAGAGCCGCGATGACTGCGATAGCGTGAGCACGGCGGCGACTACGCCTGCGGCCTCCTGCCCGATTCCGACTCCGTCGGCTCCGACGCAATCAAGAGCAGCAGTCCGCCCACGATGGCACGTGGCCAGACCTGCCGACACGAGCAGGGCAAGCCGACGGACCACCACCTGCCGCCTCGCTGCGCCAGTTCCTACGCTCGATCGACCAGAACGACAACTCGGCTGCAACGAAGAACGCCGCCGCCATCATCGGTGCGCGGGCGTCGACCGTGCCCGGCCGCAGGCTCAGAAAGACGGCGTAACGCCGCGCCGACTCCGACGAAGCCCCAGGGCAGAAGCGCAGCCCAGCGGCCCACGAGGGCAAGCGCCGTAACGAGCGAGCCCCGATGCCGCCGAGCGCGGCCACGACCGCAACCAGCCGGTCGCCGGCGACGCGCCGAGTAGGCGGCAACGACTGCCGAGAAGCGCAAGCGCCGCCAGTCCGGTGCCTACACGCGCGCGGTTCGTGCCTGCCGGCGAAATGCTTCCACCTCCTCCATGGCAACCGTGAGTGACGACTCGTCGTCCCAGACGGCCACGGGAACGCCCGCTCGCTCGAAGCGACCGCGGACCGCGTCACGGCGCAGCCGCCACAGCCGGTGCGCGATGTCCTGTATCTCTCCTTGCTTCCGGGACGACGAGCGCCAGCGGCGAGATCTCGATCACGACTGAGGTCGAAGCCGCGAGCTCGCAGGTCGAGCAACGCAGTTGCCGCCCGGTCGTCCAGCAATGGAGTGAGCGCGACCACGAGCGCCTGTGGCGGAAGCGTGCGGCGCGGAACCACGACGAGGTCCTGCCAGGCGTAACTGAGAATGATCTGGGTGTCGAGCATCGCGTCGACGATCCGGTACAGCTGGCGCGGCCCTGTCGCCGGCAGCAACCAGTTGAGCATCCCGCCGAAGCTCACGAAGCCGACCCGGTCGCGCTGTCTCAGATAACGCGCCGCGAGACTCGCGGCCGCACGGAGGGCGGGATCGAGCGTGCTTCGCTCACCACGGCGCGCCTCTGCGAACACGTCCAGGAAAATCACCACGTCCGCATTGCGTTCCGCGTGATGCCTCGTTGACCCAGAGCTCACCGCGGCGAGCTGTGGCACGCCAATTCACGTGCCGGACCCGATCTCCGGCGACGAACTGACGGATGTCGGCGAACTCGATCCCCTCCGCCTTCTGCCGCGCGACATGGTTTCCGGAGAAAACCTGCGTCTCAGAGGGCCGCAGCAGAGTCACGCACCGACCTCCTCGGTCGGGTAGACCTTCAGCGGTTGACGCGCGTCGATTACGGCCTCGTGCCGGAACATCCCGAAGTGATCATGCGTACGGAGGTGAACGCGACCGACGCGGAACGCTGCCCCAACGGGTACGGCACCGAAGGCTGCAACGGGAGCAGGCGTTCCTCTCCTCGACGAGACGGAGCGTGCTCGGATTGTCTCCGTCTTCGACCTCGAGCCCCGGCTGGCAGCTCGAGGAGCACGTCGAGGCGCTCCACCGCATCAGCCCGGTGCGAACCGGATCGAGAGCGTCGAGCAGCTCGCCTTCGAGGGGCGCTGTTCGCGGTCGAGCTCGACCTCGACCTCGACGCGTGGTGTGCGCACCTGAAACGCGCTGACTGCCGCGACAACGGCAAAACGGCGCAGCAAGCAAGACCAGCTCCGGCAGACGGAGCGCAAGCGCGGCCAGCAGTCCAAGTGCCGCCAGTCCGGCGTACGCGCCCTACCTTCGGCGACGGGGACCGCGTCATCCCGTGCGCGTGGGCAAATCCTCTGCGGCGGGCGCCGGAACCGTTTCGAGCGACTCGCGCACGACATCCTCCGGGCGCACTCTCTGCACCCAGAGCTCCGGTCTCAAGATGAGACGGTGCGAGAGGGCAGGCACGGCGACGGCCTTCACGTCCTCCGGCGTCACGAAATCCCGACCAGTCGAGCGCAGCCTTGGCGCGAGAGCTTCAGGATCGCGAGAGAACCGCGCGGGCTCGCACCCACCTGCACGCGCTGGCTGGTTCTGCGTCGAGGAAACGATGTCCACGATGTAAGCGCCGATCGGCTCGACACGTGCACCTGCTCGATCGATGCCTGCATCTCCAGCAGCCCGTTGCGGTCGGCACCTGCAGCGAGGCTGACTTCGTCCGGCCCCGCGCTCGAGCCGTCGTTCGACGTAGCGCCCACTCGTCGTCCCTGGCTGGGGTACCCACGCCGATCCGGAGAATGAATCGGTCGAGCTGCGCCTCGGGCAGCGGGTAGGTGCCCTTCGTACTCGATCGGGTTCTGGGTCGCGATCACGAGGAACGGCCGCTCGAGCAGGTTGCGTCTGCCCTCGATCGTGACCTGTCGCTCCTGCATCGCCTCCAGCAGCGCCGCCTGCGTCTTCGGCGGCGCGCGGTTGATCTCGTCGCCGAGCAGGAGGTTGCGTGAAGATCGGGCCCGGCCGGAACTCGAAGTCGCCCGTTCGCTGGTTGAAGACCGACGAGCCGGTGACGTCCGGAAGGCATCAGGTCGGGCGTGAACTGGACGCGCCCGAAATCGCATCGCAGAGACCTGGGCGAACGACCGCGCGATCAGCGTCTTCGCGAGACCCGGGAAGTCCTCGATGAGCACGTGCCCGTCGGCAAGAAAGCCGAGCAGCACGAGCTCGAGCGCTTCGCGCTTCCCGACGACGGCGCGCTCCATCTCCTCGATGAATCCGGTCGCCGCGTGTCCCGATCTCTCCGACGGTCAACATCCGCTCAGATCCTTTCCAGTTCCTCGACGACCTTACTGAGAGATGTGACGCCGGCGGCCCGGGCGCAAGCCGATCGACCGGAGACGGCCGTTCCGGCCGCACCAGCTCCCAGGCCTCAGCTCCGGTCAGCTCCGCGCGCGCTCCTGTTCTCTGTCGAGGTCGACGCGCGAACCGCATCGACAGTCGGTGGGCGGCGATCTCGCGGAGCATCGGGCGACAGACGCGTGTGCAGATGGAGGGCTGCTTGCCACGGACTGTTGCACGTCGTGCACCAGACTGAGCTCGCCCGAGTCTGAGGGGTAGCGGCGGCTCATGTCGGCAACGGCTCGATCGAAGTCCGATGCTCGCCGTTCCGGCTCCACTCTCGCTCGTCGTCCGAACGAGTGCGCAGCAGCAAGACGCCGCCGATGCCAAGGGAGGTACGACCTCCAGCAGGGCGTCCCGAAGACCCGAAAACCGCGAACGCTGCGATACCGATCGCCGCGCTGAAGACGAGGCCGAGCTTGAGGGCGCGACGGACGATCCAGATTCCCATGCGGCGAGTTCCTGTCTCAGTTCCAGATCTTCTTGACCGCGACAAGCGACTCGATCGCCTGCTCCTTCATGGTCTCGTCTATCTCGTGAGGACTGAACTGCGCGTACTCGAACAGCTCCGTCAGCGATCGGACTAGAGGTCTCGCCGGACCTGCAGCACGCGTAAGACCCGCGCCAGATATTCGTACGGCACCTCCGCAGCGAGCCTCGGGCGAGACCGTGCGAGGCGAGGATCCGCTCCATGTTCGCGTAGGCCGCGATGACGGCTCGGCGGGCATCGCGCTCCCCGCGGAGATCATCGATGGTGCTCCCGATTGCCCGCGCAAGTTCTTCTTCGACACTCTCTCCTGGAGTAGCTGGCTCTGGTCCACGGTCGCGTCTGACCACGACCCAGACACCGCCGAGCAGAACGAGAGCGCCCAGCCCGAGCGCAAGCGGCCACTGGAAGTGCGCATGCCGCGCAGGCAACGCTTTCAGGTGAAGTGGCCTGCGTGTGCGTGTCTGGCTCTGCTGCGCTTGCTGCCTCTGAAGCCGCTCGCGAAAGTGCCCGTGCGTGATCACGAAGTAGCCAATCCCCGTGAACAGAGCCATGAACACGAGGATGATGCAGTAGTTCCGCAGCCAGTGAGAGCCCGGATCCTGCCACCCACGGCGCCGGCGGAACAGCGTCAGCAGCACACCGACGATCACGACCGCGTATGTGATCGTCACGCAGGGTCACCCAGCTGTCCTGAAGAGTGTTCGGCACCGGGCGCGCAGCCAGGTGGCCGTGCAGCGTCGGGCGACTCGCCGCTGGCGGCGAGCGTGACGAGGACGAGGAAGCCGAAGATCAGAAGCGCGAGAGCACTGGCCCGCAACGGCCCAACCGGCGACTTCTCGCTCTGCCGCTCCACACGTCGGACGAGAGCCTACGGAAGGAGTCAGGCCTCCGCCGAAATCTGGAGCGATCAGGTGTCTCGGCGGACGGAGCAGAACTGCCGCAACACGCGAGCGCAGCCGCCGCTAACCGCAAAAGAGCAGGAGGCCGACCAGGGAGAGAGATGATTGCCGCTGGTGACGGATTCATGATCGCCTCACCGGCAGCGAGGGGCAGGTACGGCGAGGCTGCGTCGTTCCAGCTCGCCGGCAGGACGTTCATCAGCGGCGGCAGCACGAACATGATCGCGGCGTAAGGCTGCGATCCCGCCCGCCGTGTTGCGCACGATCGCGCCGAGTCCGAGCCCGAACAGGCCCACAACTGTGAGGTAGAGCGCGGCGCCGAAACAGCGCACGTGCGACGCCCGGATCGGTGAACGCCGCGTCGATGTTGTGCCTCGACAGGATCGCTCTGTCACGATGAAGAACGCGATCAGCACCGCCGGAACCATCGAGGCGCGGCCGTGACGAGCCCGTAGACCAGAGCCTTGGCCCCAGCAGGACCGGCAGCCGCTTCGGCACCGCCAGTCATCGAGCGCGCGGATCATCCCCGTCGAGTACTCGGCGGTGATGACGAGGATGCCGAGGACTCCGATCGCGAGCCGAGCGAGCTGAACGCCGACGAGGTTGACCTCGAGTGGATGGAAGTCCGCCCGGTCGCGGGGACTCATGCTCGGGTAGTGGTGCGAGACAACGGCACAGGCAACCGCGGCGAGGCCGATCGTGAACAGCACCGCCGCGATGAGCGGAATATCGAGTCGGGAGCGAAACAGAGCGCAACTTCGTCCACTCCGAGAGAGCACCGCGCGCCTGAGTCACTCGACCTTCGTGCGCCAGGCGCGGAACCGACGGAACGTGCGCGACGCTGCTCACGCAATCACCTCGTCTCGCTCAGAGGTCGCCTCGTCGGTCCTGAATTCGACATCGTCGCGCGTGAGATCCATGAAGGCTTCCTCGAGCGAGGCCTGTCTGCAGTGTCAGCTCGTGAATCGCGAACCCGTGCTCGGCAGCTGCGTCGCCGATCTGCTCGGTTGCCAGCCCGTCCACCTCCAGCACGCCCGGTCTCGACCGCTTCGACCATCACGTCGGGGCCGACAAGAAGGTCCCGCAGCTCCGAGCGCTTGCGGCGAACGAACGACGGACGATGTTCTTCGACGCCTTGCGCACGAACTCGTCGACGCTCAGGTCGGCAATGAGCCGGCCGCGGCCGATGACGATCAAGTGATCGGCGGTCAGAGCCATCCCTCGCTCATCAGATGCGACGAAACGAACACCGTGCGCCCTTCGGCCGCGAGTCCCTTCAGCAGGTTTCGATCCAGTGAATGCCCCGGGGTCGAGACCGTTCGCCTGCTCATCGTCCACGTCAGCGTGTCGGGATCGCCTGAGCAACGCCGCTGCGATCCCGAGCCGCTTCTGACCTCATACCCAACGAGAGCTGTCCCGGCCCGCTTCCTCGCGACGTCCTGCAAGCCGACTCAGCCCCGGATCAACTCGGCCAATCCGCCGCTTCGGAATCCCGTGCGTCTGCGCAAGCGCGAGCAGGTGGTTGTAGGCGGAGCGTCCTGTGTGCACCGACCGCGCCCAGCAGGCACTGACCTGCAACGCTGGAGCCTGATGCCGCGATAGAGCTTCCCACCACGGTTACGGTGCCGGCCAAAGTATGATTCAAACCGCTGAGAATCAGACGCATCGTCGTCGATTTGCCGGAGCCATTCGGCCCGAGAATTCGGTCACCATTCCGCTTCACCTGGAATGTCAATCCGTCGACGGCGCGCTTGTCGCCGTAGTCCTTCGTGAGATTCTGCGCCCGATCACTGACCGCCACGGTACCTGCGACGTTTGTTAAGTGGAGATGCAGAGCGAGCGCGCGAGCAGGAAGAGCAGCGCGTACCCGGATCAGAGGTAGCCTATGGCCTCACGCCGAGCTGACGCGCGAGCCGCTCGATCCCGTCGTCGATCTGCGCCTCGTCGACGAGGCTGAACGACAGCCGCACGTTGTCGCCGCCGCGGCCGTCCGGGAAGAACAGCGTGCCGGGCACGATGCCGACGCCCTGCTCGGCGGCACGCGCTGCAGGCTCCGCCGACGTCGACGCCGTCGCGGCAGCGTCAGCCACGAGAAGAAGCCGCCCTGCGGGAGCGTCCAGCGCGTGCCGGCCGGCATCGCAGCGCTCGAGCGCCGCCAGCATGCGCTCGCACTTGCGCCGGTACAGCGCGCGCGACTGCGCGAGCTGCTCGTCGATCCAGCCGCGGCGGACGTACTCCTCGAAGAGCCGCTGTCCGAGCGCGCCGGCGCACTGGTCGGTGTTCTGCTTCGCCGAGACGAGCTGCGCGGAGATCGTCGGCCGGGCCGACCGCCCAGCCGAGCCGCACGCCGGGGAAGAACGTCTTCGACGTCGTGCCCGCCTGCACGACGACGTCCGGCGCGAGGCTCCAGAGGCTCGGCGGCGCATCGTCCGTCGAAGCCGAGCTCGCGGTAGGCGACGTCCTCGACGATCAGGAAGCCGTAGCGGCGCGCGAGCTCGACGAGCGCGTCGCGCCGCTCGCGCGAGAGGCTGACGCCGGCCGGGTTCTGGTGGTCCGGGATCGTGTAGACGAGCTTCGGCCGCAGCCCGCTCGGCGAGCCGCCGCTCGAGCTCGTCGACCTCGAGCCCGTCGCTCGTCCATCGGCACGGCGACGAGCCTCGCCTCGAAGCTGCGGAACGCCATGATCGCGCCGAGGTACGTCGGCCCCTCGACGACGACGACGTCGCCGCGGTCGAGGAACGACTTGCCGACGAGCTCGAGCGCCTCGATCGCGCCGCTCGTGATCAGCAGCTCGTCGTCCGCCGGGCGGCGGCCCTGCAGCGTCTCGAGCCGCGCCGGCGAGCGCGTCGAGCGGCCCGGCGAGGCCGCGCGTCGGCGCGTACTGGAACGCGCTCGACTCGCCTGCAGCCGCGAACTCCTCGAGCAGCGGCGGCAGCGCGCTCGCGCGGGAACGTCAGCGGGTCGGGGAAACCACCGGCGCAACGAGATGCGGCGGTCCGGCCGGCCCAGAGAACGCGAGGACGGCGGCGATCCCTTCGCTGACGTCCCCGCGCGTCCGCTCCGCGAAGAGTCCGATCCCAGCGGAGGCGTCCCGCGCGCTACCGCCATGCACCCAACATAGAAGAGTGGGCCCGACCAGCCCTTCAGCAGACGAGAGAGGAGAGAAGTCGTGAACACGTGCCAGGGGCGACCCGGCACCGCTGGGAGGACTTGCCGAAAGAGCAGCTCAAACCTGACCTCGGCCGGCGCCTCATCTCCACGGAGCGGCTGATGCTGGCGCACGTCTGGCCTTCGAGAAGGGTCGTGTCGTCCTGACGCACTCGCACGAGAATGAGCAGCTGACCTGGTATCCGAGGGCGTCCTTCGTTTCACTCTGGGGGACGACGAGTCGGAGGTCGTCGATCTCGCGGCCGGCGAGGTCCTCCACATTCCTTCTCGTACCTGTCGCCGTCAAAAGCGGAGGCGCTGGGAGACGACACTCGACGTCGACATCTTCTGCCCGCCCCGGCAGGACTGGCTCGACGGGTCGGACGCCTATCTGCGGCGCACCTGAGTCCCGGCCGGGCAGCTCAGTCCGTGGATGCGCCTTAGCTTTGCAAGCAGCTCGCGCCGGCTGTGGATGCCGACCTTTCCTGAAGACGGACTTCAGGGTGATCTCTTTGCACCGTGTGCGGAGAGATGATGAGGCGCAGAGCGACTGCTTGAGTGTCCAGTCCGCTGACGAGCAACGCGACGACCTCGCGTTCCCGGCGAGATAGCGCGTACACACGACAGAGGAGACCGAACGTCTCCGTCGGGGTCGCCGAACGAAGGTTGACGGCGATCTCTCCGTCGCGCCTCCTTCAAGGCAGGCGGCCTGATCATCACCCACCTCCCGTCCTCGGCGTGAACCAGCGCGCGCGCTTGTGTGCGCTCGCTGCCCGATCGCGCCAACGTCGCCGCCGGATACACCGCCGATGGCAGCATCGACCAACGGGCGAAACAGGCTGGCAGACGGCAAAGAGTCGATCCACTTGCGAGCTCCTGAGTCCAGCTCACGGGTCGCAGGTAGTGTCGAGCACGATCGGGCGCCCGGCGGAGCCGGCTCGATGATCGACCCTCGGTCGTGCCCATGGCGTTGCGCAGGCGCAGCGCCGAGGCGAGGCCGACCTGACATCGCCGAGGAGATCCAGATCGTCCTCTTCAAACGGTGATCACAGCGTCGCCGTCACGGGGCGCCTCGATCCAGCCCCAAACATCCGATAACTCCAGCAGGCGAAGCCGTGGCATACACGTTCTGATGCCCACCGGTCGCATGACCATCCCAGCGTGCCGGAGCGTGGTGTCGCGTCGGTCTCAACATCACCCGCCCGCGGCGAGTTCACCGGCGAGCGTGACAACGCTTGGCTGCGAAACGCGCCAACGCTTCGAGTACTCTCCAGCTCGAGCGCATCCGAGGCACGCCGGGACCGAAATCGTGCGCCTGGCTATCCCGCTGCTCGGAAGCGTGCCCGGTCGGTAAGGCCAACACCAACGGCGATCGAAACCGATGACACGAGGGCAATGGCCAGCTATTTCGGCAAAGCTGATCGACTTACAGTCGCTCCTGGAGTCGCTCCAGCTGCTCGAGCCGCTCGTGGCCAGCGACTCGGTCGCGCCTGTCGTCATGTGAGACCACAGCGCGTGGCGCTCCGGCCCCTCGAAAGCAAGCCCCAACTTCCTGATTGCGCCGTTGGCCGATTCCGTCTCCAATCGAGGAAAAACCAAACAGGCAGGGTCGAGAGGAGTCACCATGATCAGGCTGAACAAAGCTCGGCGATCGCGGTGGCGGCCCGCCGTCAGTGACCTCGGCGATGGCGCAGACGACAACTTCCTCAACAGTCACTGGCGTCGAGCTCGCAGGGCCGAACGGGTCTCCGTTCAGCTGCGCCTGGAACAACCGGTGAGCGCCAGCATCAGCGGCATCGGCCACTCGGACAACCAGGTCGTCCAATTCAACGCCTTTGCGGGTTCGGTTGCCACGTTCGGACGGTGATTTTCGCCGACGGCGACGCCGCAATCCGCACCGAGGATCAGCTGAGTGCTTCGCCTTCAGACCTCGCCGGGCAACTCGGGCAGCCACGCATCGGACTCTGGCAGAGACTGGTAACCGGCAGTTCCTTGACATCAAGGAAACCATCACCGGTGGCATGATGACTCGCAGGTGCAAGCGGAGAAGAGCCGGCACTGTCAAGCTTCATGGCGGGTGGCTGGCTGGCAATACGTCCGGGACGACACTTTGCCCTGACCCCCAAATTTGTTTTGAACGCAACTGAGCCGCACCGCAGTAGAGGCTCGTTCCGGGCGAAACAAGGACAATTTCAGTGCTCCAACTCAGCGCGACATGCCGCCCGGCGCGGGAAGACAGGCTCGTCGGTTCGTTCGGAGTTTAAGCGACATGAGCGTGCGACTCGGTGAAGACCGTGCCGCAACGACCGCTTCTCGAAGATCGCGTGATCCCGCTTCCAGCGCGGGTAGCTTCGTTACGTTGGGAATCGCGAAGGCAACGCCTCCCAGTGCCGCCCGAAAGAGATCGCGCTACTCTCCCCGGCTCTCGCAGCAACTGGTACGAGACAGGCCGGGCGCACCGCTGCTATACGTCTCGGCTTCCGATGACCTACTAACTGCGGAAGATCAATGGTACATCTGTCTTTTCGCACTCTCGCGCTGCTTGTTGCGGTGCGCTGGCGCTCGCTGGTTCAGCGTTCGCGTTCGACTGCATCCGCAAGCCCCGCTGCAGTGGTTCTGCAAGGTCGACGAAATCCGGGAACTGGGTTCTGTTCAACCTGAGTAGCGCCGCAACCGTCCAGCAGATACGGGCAACTCTGGCGAGATGATTTCAACTCGCAGGCCGAGTGCCTGCGAGTCAGTACGCGCAGCGACGAACCAGCCTGTGTACTCGCGCTCGGCTTCGGCGTCGCGGGATCAACGGCGTGCTCGCGCACAACAACCGTGAACGACAACGTGCTCGGGAACCTAGCAATACGTAACTGAAACCAGCTACTACT
>ERZ1370068.460-contig-10416_pt1 | contig 48864 bp, 75 predicted proteins | sample MGYA00561227_ERZ1370068 | MGnify/ENA primary metagenome ERZ1370068 (study PRJEB38410, sample SAMEA6850437) | metagenome | study: Metagenomic assessment of the ecological functions of the soil: analysis of the soil microbiota associated with the... | reverse complement strand
TTGTACTTCGTTCGGTTACGTATTGCTCGGCGATTCCCGGGGCGCCACGGTCCAGATAGCGCGGCCGGACCATGCTTTTCCGCCTGCGGTTAGTCGATCCGGCAGGCTGCGCGCGCACGGCCTCGCCACCGGTCCGATGGGGCCGATGAAGATCGCCGCCAGCGCCAGGTTAAATCCGGTGTGAAAGTTCGCGACCCGCCGCCAGGATTCGGTCTCGACCCACTCGATCTTCGGGGCGACGAGCGGGAAGCAGAGGCAGGGCGATCAGGACACCGACAGGCTGGAAGATCAGGGTTGCCCAGCGGCGCCGTCGTGCGCTTCTGGCTCGGATCGCCGCGCAATGATGCCGGGAGAGGCAGTGCGGCGCTGCCGAGATTTGCACCGAGCACGAGCGCAAACGCGAGCGGCAACGCGATCACCTCATGCTGCACGAGCGAGATGACCAAGAGCGCGGCAGGCCAGGCTGGAAGTCGAAAGCAAGGTCACGAATGCGCCGGCCCGATGACGGCGATCACAGCAGGTGTCGGCCAGCGCGGTCAGCGATATCGACCAGGACCGAGGAAGATCGCGCAGAGGCGCGGCGTTTTGCTGCAATCGTCTGCAGCGCCGTCAGCGCCAGCCCAGGCCGATGATGGCCCGCCCGAGGTCGCGCCGGCGCGTCGCCTCGCTGGTCAGCGAACATGACGACGCCGACGGGGATCAGGATCGGCGACAAGGCCGGCGGCCTGAAGGAATAGAGCTGGGCGACCAGACTGGTGCCGATATCGGCCCCCAGCGCGGTCGCCAGCGCCGCCGCCGTGATTGACCAGACCGCGCCAGGGGCGAACGACGCGGCCATCATCGCGGTTCCGCGCCGCTGCTCTGCAGCAACAGCGTGATGCCCAATCCGGTCAGCAGGGCCGAGAAGCGATTGTCCGTGCTGCGGCCGAGGCTCCGGCGCAGATCGCCGCCATAGGCCCGCGCAGCACGCCCGTGCGGACCATGCGCAGAGCCCCACAGTAGAAGGGCCGCGCTGCTCCCCTTGGCAGGTTCCAGCCTTTGGGAAGATCGTGCCGTTAATTCCAGCCTCCAGACCGTGACGCCCGGGCTGCCGGTCGCGTGGTGAATGTCGTCTGCGGCCGGCCCGGGAGATGTAGTTCCACCGCGACTGTGTCGTCTATTTGTAACTTTTTCTGCAACGCGGCGCGCGGCGCGCAAGCTCATCTCGATCGCCCAGTCGCTAGGTTGCGCGCTAGCGACGCGTCCGCAGGCGTTCGAACACGCCGTTTTCGGATGGCGAAGGCGCGGGTCATGCTGCGTTCGTTGCTGTTCCATCCGCCAGGAGAGCAGCTTCCGGCCATAGGCCAGCACCTCGCGGCAGGAGGGCCGGATCGTCCGCGAGGATTGTTGAACTGCCCGGATCCTTCTCGAGATCGAAGAAGAGCCGTGGTGGCAGCGCGGTGAAATGCACGTATTTCAGCGCTGATCGCGGATGACGTTGAGCGAGCATTGGTCGCTGTCGAGGCCAGGCGCTTTCGGCGTCGAGGTCGACGATACTGCTGAAGTCGTATTCCCAGTGCACCTCGCGCCACGCCAGCCCGCCGGTGAGCGGCCGACGATGGAACGGCAGCAGCGAGCGGCCGTTGCGCTGCGCCGGCGGCTCGAGGCCGAGCCAGTCGAGGACGGTCGGCATCAGGTCGACCGCCTCGGTGAACTCCGCCACCACGCGGTCCCCGCGCCGTCTTCGGCGGCCACGCGAGGTCGCGGATGATAAGCGGGATATGAAAGGCCTCGTCGAAATAGCCGGGCTTGCCCACAGCCAGTGATCGCCCAGCATCTCGCCGTGGTCGCAGGTGAAGATGATGAGCGTGTGGTCGTATTCGCCGGTCTTCTTGAGATGTGCCGATCAGGCGGCCGATCTGGTCGTCGACCTGGGTGATCATGCCGTAGTAGGTCGCACGCAACTGCCGCAGCTCGCGCTCGTCGATCTCCAGCAGGCTGCGGGGTAGTGTGTCGCTATAGTTGCCGATCTCCGCCAGTGCCTTGAGGCGCGTAGGCCAGATACGGGGATGCTGCGCGGCCTCGGCGTTCGGCGTCGCCGCGCGTCGCGGCAGCGGTACGGACGCCGGATCGTACATCGCGTTGTACGGCTCCGGTGCGATGATCGGCGGATGGGGCCGCAGGAACACGCGCCGTGCACGAACCAGTTCTCGTCCTGTCGCACTGAGAGGTAGCGCAGGATGGCATCTGCCATGGACGTGGTCTCGCTGTCGCCGGCGCTGAAGGCCGGCGGTGCGAAGCTGTGGCCGCGACTGTCGGCGCCGGGATAGCTGGCGACGGGGCGGTACGACGTCATGCCGGCCGCGCGGGAATGTCGTAGCCCTTAGCGCGAAGGTCGGCGATCAAGCGGCCATGTGGTCGGGCAGCTGCAAACCGACGGTCATGCCCGGCAGCACGCCTTCATAGGTCTTGAGGATCGGGTCGTCGGACGGATAGCGGCGAGGGTCGGGGCTGGTGTCGGTGTAGCCGAACAGCGTCGGATCGTAGCCGGCCTTGCGGGCCTCGAGCGCCAGGTTGGTGAAACGCGCGTCGAGCGGCGTGCCGTTGCGCAGGCTGCGATGGTTCATCATGGTACATGCCCGGTCAGGCAGCATGCTCGTCCGCGCTGGACCGCAGGGCGCTGGCTGGCAATAGTGACTGCGGAACAGCACGCCCTCGGCGGCGAGCGCGTCGAGATTGGGCGTGCGCACGCAGGCGTGACCGAGCGGCCGACAGGCACTCGCCGCGCCATTGAGTCGGCGGAAATGAACGGCACCTTGCGGACTTGGTCGTGGCGGACATCGGCGCTTCCATCCTCGCATCTGGGGTCGGGAGACCGGGCGATGATCAATATCGAAGGACGGCTTCCGGTTCAAATATGACCGCGCTCAATGTCGGCGCCATGACCGGCATGTCGGGGAAGCCGCGCGGTGGAGCGGCCGGGGGCGAACTCGGTGCTATTTGCCGAACCAGTCGGTGATGTCTGAAATACACGGCCCTCTTTCTCGCCCCCGTGGCCCGACGATGCTGATGCGGTCGTACATGCGTCTCGTCTTCCCGTTTCGAGCACGGCCTGGTCTCTCGCGTCCCAGCCGGGGTAGTGTGCTCTCCGATGTAGACATATCCCGCATGAACGCCCCCGACGATTTCCCCTGTCACGCCTCGTGAGCCTGGATCGCCGTCTCCGATGCTGTGAGCGCCCCGCTCTGCGGGCGCCAGCATCGGTAGCCGCGTGGTCGTGGCCAGCGCTGGGGCCGAGGCATCGATGGCGGCAAGGCCGCCGGTCGCCAGCGCGCGGCGCCGAGCAGTACGACCATCGGGCGAGCGTTGGTATTTCATCCGGCGTATCCGCTCCGGACCGGGCCATCCGTCCGCCACGATGGCGGCGAAATTCCGGGATTGCAGCCTTCAGCCTCGCCGCACGGCGGCGTGTCGAGATGGCGGCCGAACGCCGGGTCGGCCATCGGGGCCGTTGCACCGCTCGAAGCGGTTGACGGCATAGGCCCAGAAGTCGTCCGACCGGATTCCCGTTGGCACGACCTGGATCACGCCCCATAGGGTCCACAGCAGGTCGCACATCGGCTTTGTACATCACCATGCGGCCGACCTGCGTGCGGCTGGCGGCTCGCCGCCGAAGTAGGCGCGCAGCGAGAGCGGCATCCTGTTCGGTGGAGAAACCCGCTTCGGACCGAGACATCGCCCAGGTCCCACATGGGATCGTTGTTGCCGGCATACTCCCAGTCGATGATGAAGATGCGCGCGCCCGTATCGAGGGAAGTTTTCCGCGAGCGGATCGCAGTGGCAGGGCCGGCAGCGCTGCCGGCCGTTCGCTGGGGGCAGCCCGTACGATCTCGGCCTCTTTCTGCACCTGTCCATAGCCGTCGGGAATCCGCACCTTCCTCCTCCGCAGATAGTCGAGGTACTCGTCCATTTTCTGGAACAGATCGAACACGGTGAGCAAAGCTGCTGCCGCAATCGTGCATGCGCCGAAAGGCCTGGGCCGCGCGGGCCACCGCGCCGAGATCCTTGAACCGCTCGGCGTTCATCGTCGCAGCGCCGTCGACGAAAGCGGGTCAGCATCAGTCCATCAGCTCTCATCGAAGAACAGGACCTCCGCATTGACACCCGCCTCGGCGGCCGATACGCGCCGCCACGGCCTCATGCCGGCGATTGATGTACTCGCTGGTGCCCTCGCCGGGGATGCGCAGTACAAACCGCTCGTCGCCGGTCGAGACGCTTGTAGTTGCGGTTGGTGAGTCCGGCGAGGCGCTCGATCTGGACTTGATCCGCTGCGACCCGGCTGGAGCCGTGGAACCCGGTCAGCGCGGCGCACTTCTGAAGGTTCTACCATCTCTTGCGATGCTCTCAAACGATCATTCGCAGCGCTGATGCTGCGTCGCCGCTATGCCCTCAACCGCTCATTCTTCGGATCGTAGAGCGGGCCGTCATGGCGCGGTGGCGGCATCTGGCTCGCCGAACACCTTCGATCGTGAAGTCGCGGTGCGCCGTCTACTTCGACCGGGAATGTATCCGTAGGCGATCGGCTTGCCGTGATCGTATGGCCGAAGTTGGCGCTGGTGGTCACGCCCAGCACCGTGCCATTGCGCAGAATCGCACTCGCTGCCGACGGCACCCGTGAAGCGTTCCAGAGCGAACGTGCACAGGCGCTTGCTTCGCGGGCCTGCGGCTTGGCCTCGACGAGCGCATCCCGTCCGACGAAATCGCTCTTCTTCAGCGAGACGCGGAAGCCGAGTCCGGCCTCGAACGGCGTGTAGTCGGGCGTGATGTCGCTGCTCCAATAGACGATAGCCCTTCTCCATGCGGAGCGTGTCGATGGCCCGATAGCCGACATTGGTGATCCCGAAGGTCTGGCCCGCCTCCCAGAGGCGCTCGTAGACGTGGGCAGCATACTCGGTCGGGACATGCAGTTCCCACCCAGGCTCGCCCGACATAGCCGATACGGACGGCCAGCACATCGGCGCCGCGCCTAACGTGATCTCGCTTGCAGTGGCGCAAACGGCAAGGCGGCGTTGCCTACGTCCTTCTTCCGCCATCCGCGCTCCAGCACCTGCGCGCAGCCTTGGCCCGCACGAGGTTGATTACTGCGCGCGCGCGATGTGACGTCGCGGATGATCGCGCGCTGATCCATCCGGCGGCAGGTGGCTGCTGGATCCAGTGCGGATCATGCGTGCCGAAGGCGCTGCCGGTGACGATATAGATAGCGGTCGGCCGCGAGGCGTGGATAGCGTGAGATCGCATTCGATCCCGCCGCGCTCGTTGCACAGCTGGGTGTAGATGACGCTGCCGGCCGGCTTGTCCATGTCGGCGCGCAAGGCGCTCAATGCGCGGCGAGCGGCGCCGAGGCCCCGACAAGCTCGAACTTGCTGAAGGAGGTCTGGTCGATGAGCGGCGACGCGCTCGCGCACCGCGTGATGCTCCGCGCCGACATGCGTCGAACCAGTTCGGTCTGTCGAACGACGGCCGGTCGCGCGCTGTCGGTGCCGGCGGCGCGAACCAGTTCGGCCGCTCCCGTCACCGCCGCGCGAGCCATAGACCGCGCCTCGAGCTTGCCGAGCGTGGTCTCATAGAGCGGGCTGCGACGGATGCCGCGCTGCGGTCGTCATGCTTCGACGCGGGGATAGCCGACCGCTGTAGTGACTTGCCGTAGAGTCGACGGCGCGCGGGTACATGAAGTGCCTCGCGTGCGTGATGGAAGGAGAACCGCCGGATATCGAGCGGCCACAGGTTGAGGTGCTCGGCTGCCCGCTCGACGATCCACTCCGCCATCATCTCGCTCCGCGCCACCGCCCGCCGGCGATGCCGTAGATGAACCCGCGCATACGAAGGCGTTATCCAGCTCGGCGCGCCTTCGCCCATGACGAACTCGCCGTCTGCGGTGGAATACGGAATCGGGACCATTGATAAGCTGGCGGACTCCCACCTTCTCGACGATCGGCGTGCGCTTGAGCGGCGCTCGGCCAGCTGCCTGAAGCGATCGAAATTGCCCTCGAGCAGCTGCTGGCCGAATTCGGGCGGTATGCCGGCCTCGCCGAAGGTCGGCGTGCCTTCCTCCCAGCCGCCGATCACAATGCCGCGCACCTCCGGCTTGTAGTAGACACGCAGGTCTGGGTCGCGCAAGCGTCGGCATGGCCTTTGGCAGGTCGGGAATCGGGTCGGTGATGAGATACTGATGCTCGACGGCAATGGACGGCACGCGCACGCCCATCATCAACCCAATTCGCGCGCCACATGCCGGCGGCGTTCACGACGATATCGCACTCGATGGCGCCCTGGTCCGTCTGCACCGCTGGGTTACGGCGCCGCCCCTTCCGTGCTCGAATGCCCGGTAACGCGGATGCCCTGGCGCATACGCGCACTTCCATGCGTGCGCGCCTTCGCGAGCGCCTGCGTCACGCTGGCCGGGTCGACATAGCCATCGCTCGGCAGGATAGGCTGCGGCCAGCACGTCCTCGATCATTGAGGATCGGACAGAGATCCTGCGCTTCCTTGCCGAGACGATGCTCATCTCCAGCGCCGAAGCTCTTGGCCATCGTGGCCGCGCGCTTCGATCTCCAGCAGACGGTCCGGCGAGCACGCCAGCCGCAGGCTGCCGACCTTCTTCCAATCCGTGGCCTGGCCGGTCTCGGCTTCAGGCGGTCGTAGGTCAGCGCGACGCTCCGCTCGCAGCATGCGGAGTCAGGTTGCGCGACGAGCGCAGCTGGCCGACCAGGCCGGCGGCATGCCAGGTGGCGCCGTGCGTCAGCCCGCTCTTCTCGAGCAGCAGCACGTCCGTCTTGCCCATGCGCGTCAGGTGGTAGGCGATGCTGCAACCGATGATGCCGCCGCCGATGATGACGATCTCGGCGCGGTCTAGCACGCTGATCCGCTCCATCTTGGGATCGTAGAGCGGCGCCAGATGGATCTGCGCCGGCACCCGCTCTGTCGCCACCTCCAGCTCGTAGCGGCCGGACATCAGCCAGTCCGTCGGGACACCGTCGGGATTGCGCACGTAGCCATAGCCGATGTTCTTCGCCACGGTGTAGCCATAGCCGCCGCTGGTAAGCCACGCCGACTTGCTGGCCATCGCGAAAGATCGTCTCGCGGCCGAGCAAGACGACGGCGGGATCATCGACCGTGAAGCCTGGCGAGGCGCTTCTTCAGCGGCTTTGCCGGCCTGTTCCGTGAGCGCCTCGCGGCCGAGGAACGGCGTGTTCTGCTTCAGCTTCACCGCCCAGCCGATTCCCTCCTTCGAGTGGCGTGTGATCGGGACCGATGTCTGACCCCCAGGCGCGATAGCCCTTCTCCAGCCGCAGCGATTCGATGGCGCGATAGCCGGCATTGGCAATGCCGTGCGGCTGACCGGCCGCCATCATGCCGTCGTAGACGGCGCCGGCTGCCTCGACCGGCAGATGCAGCTCCCAGCCCAGCTCGCCCACATAGGTGACCCGCAACGCGCGCACCGGGCGCGCCGGCGATCATGACCTCGCGCCAGCGTGCCGAAGGGAAGGCCGCGTTCGACATGATCGCCATCGGCCACCGGCAGCCAACACCTCGCGTGCCGCGGACCCATGAGGACAGCACGGCGTAGGCCGAAGTCACATCGATCAGGCGGCGCGTCGAGGCCGTCACGGGATATTGCGCCTGGATCCAGGCGAAATCATGCGTCGCGAAGCCGGTGCCGGTGACGATGTAGTAGCTGTCTTCGGCGAGGCCGCGACACCGTGAGGTCGCACTCGATGCCGCCGCGCTTGTTGAGCATCTGCGTGTAGACCAGGCTGCCGACCGGCTTGGCGACATCGTTGGCGGCGATCCACGACAGCGCGGTCTCGGCGTCGCGGCCGATCAACAGGAACTTGGCGAAGGAGGTCTGGTCGAATAGTCCGACCCGCTCGCGCGACCGCGCGGTGCTCCCTGCCGACGGCGTCGAACCAGTTCTGCCGCCCGTAGGAATAGACGTCGCGGCGTCTCCGTGCCCTGTCGGGCGCGAACCAGTTCGGCCGCTCCCAGCCGAGCTTCGAGCCGAAGCAGGCGCCCTGGTCCTTGAGACGCCTGATAGAGCGGAGAGATCGCGCACCGGCCGGCCGCTCTCATGCTCCTTCGTGCGGCCAGGCCATGCGTGTAGTGCTTGCCATAGGCTCTCGAGCGTGCGCGTCAGCACCCATCGACGATCGCGATGAAGCTGCCGAAGCGCCGGATGTCGACCGGCCACAGATCCATCGGTGGCTCGCCTGCCGGCTACCCACTCGGCCAGCGCCCGCCCGGCGCCGCCGGCGCTGGCGATGCCGAAGGCGTTGAAGCCGGCACCGACGTAGAAGTTCCGCAGCTCCGGCGCCTCGCCGAGGATGAAGTTGCCGTCCGGCGTGAACGATTCCGGGCCATTGATCAGCTGCTTGATGCCGGCGGTCTGCGAGCGCCGGCACGCGGCCGAGCGCCTGTTCCATCATCGGCTCGAAATGGTCCCAGTTCGAGTCGAGAAGCGTGAAGTGGAAGCCATCGGGGATACCGTCGAGCGCCCAGGCGATCGGGATTGGGCTCGTAGCCGCCCATCACCAGACCGCCGACCTCCTTCCTTGCCATAGATGAGCCGATCGGGATCGCGCAGCGTCGGCGATGTCGCGCGGCACGCCCGGCGATCGGCTCGGTCACCGAGATACTGGTGCTGGACGGATTGCAGCGGCACGGAAACGCCAGCGAGCTGGCCCGACTTCGCCGCGCCCATTGGCCGGCGCAGTTGACGACCACGTCGGCAGCGATCGTGCCCGTCGCGATGCCGACACCGACGACTGCGCCGCGTTCGACTCTGAGATCGCCGGCGACCCGGCAGCTCTCGATGATCCGGCTACGCCGGCGGCGCGCCCTTGGCCAGTGCCTGCGGCGATGTCGGCGGGATTGGCCTGGCCGTCGGTCGGCAGGAACGCGGCCCCGACGAGGTCCCCGATGTCCATGACCGGCCACAGCGCCTTGGCCTCGGCCGGCGTCAGGAGATGCATCTCCAGGCCGAAGCTGTGAGCGGTGGTCGCCTGCCGCTTGATCTCGGTCAGCCGCTCGGGCGTTGCAGGCGAGCCGCAGAGCCGCCGTTGCATCTTCCAGCCGGTGGCCTGGCCGAGTCTCCTGCTCCAGCTGGTGCGTAGAGCTCGACGCTGTATTTCAGCAGCTGCGTGATGTTGGCGGAGGTGCGCAACTGCCCGACGCAGCCCGGCGGCGTGCCAGGTCGAGCCGCTGGTGAGCTTGTGGCGCTCCAGCAGCACCGACGTCGCGCCAGCCCAGCGTGCCAGGTGATAGGCGGTGCTGCACCCGATGATGCCGCCGCCGATGATGACGGCGCGGGCCGCCGACGGAACCGACGTCATGGACTCCACAAGCTGCTTCAGGCCGTGAGCGGCGCGCTCGAAGCGAGCCGAGATAGTCGTCGGTATAGGCGACATAGTCGAAATCAGAGCGTCGAATGGTGCTCCGACACCATGCTCCACATCGTCTCGCGCAGCAGCGAGGCGCATTTCATGGCCTGCGTAGCGGCGCGCACAGATCGGCCGTCAGCGTGCTTCGAAATAGGCTTCGAGCAGCCATCCTTCTCGTCGGCCTCGGCAACCTCGTTGTTCGAGCAGAGATTGCCGAGATCGAACAGCGGGCTGTTGAAGCCGGCATAGTCCCAGTCGATGAGCCACAGGCGCTGGCCGTCGTCGATGAAGTTGGCCGGGCAGCAGATCATTGTGGCCGAAGACGACATCGACGGGCCGACCATCGCCTCGAGATCGGCGCCGACGCCGAGCAGCCGCGGCAGTTCCGAAACCATGCGGCTTCCGCTATCGGCCAACGTCTGCGCGTAGTCGCGGAAGATCTGGAACACCCAGAAGATCAGCGCCGGTCCCCGAAAATGCCTGGGCATCTCGCGGTGGCAGCGCTGCAACAGCGGCAGGATGTGACGCAAGTTTGTCGGTTGCCGCGACATCGCCGGCTGTAAGGCGTCTTGCCGTCGACGTACTCGAACACGACGGCGCCGGGTTCGTGGTGAAGGACAGCGGGCGAGAGTCCAGCGGCGGCGGCCGCGCCGGCTGGCAGCCAGTTCGTGAAACCGCAGAATGCCATGTACGAGGATGTCGTCGCCGATGCGCACGAAATGGCGCCGACCGCGATCGCTCACGACGAAGTTGGCATTGGTGATGCCGCCCTTCAGCGGCTCGGGCGTGACCGGGCCCGACCAGCAGGAGAGCGGCGGCTGCCCGCGCGCGGGTCGACGGTCGTTCATGACGGTCACGCGCAGCCCGAACCGCTCCTTCAGCGCGCTGGCTCCATGCATTGATGAGCCGGTCGGCGACGATGCCGATGAAGGCGGCGCACAGACCGGCGACGATGCCGCGGCCGGCGTCGGCCTTCGACAGGGCGGTGAAAATCTCCTGACCGAGGTCGCGCGTGCCGATCATGGCCGCGATGATGATCCATGGCGATGGCGAACATGAGCACCTGGTTCACGCCGAGCATGATCTCGGGCAGCGCCAGCGGCATCTGGACCCGCCACAGCAGCTGGCGACGGCGTGCACACCGGCCATGCTGACGGCTTCGAGCAGCGCCGGCGCACACCTGGCGCAAGCCGTGATTGGTGTATTTGATGGCGGGCGTCGACCGCGTAGAGGACGATGCCCAGCATCGCCGGCGACGTCGCCGACGCGCAGAAAGCATGACGGCTGGAATCAGGAACACGAACAGACGGCATCGTCTGCAGCGTGTCGACGACTATGGTGAGGACGCTGGTCGGCGAGCGCGCTGCGAGCGGCGAGAACACCGAGCGGCATGCCGATCACGCAGGCAACGACAGTCGAAATGCCGCAGAGATAGACCGTCAGGATCATGGCACGGCCAGAAGCCGCGACAGCGCGCAGAACTGCCGTCAACAGGACCGCGAGCAAGGCCAGCGTCCGGCCGCCGAGCTGGTAGCCCGCCAGGCCGAGCAGGGCCAACGACAGCCGCCCAGGGCAAGGCCAGCAGGAAGTCCTTGAACGGATTCAGCACGTGAGCACGAGGAAAGTGCGGACGGCCTCGATGTAGTCGAACAGCGCCTGAACCAGCCACTCGATGATGGCGTCCCGACCAGGACGCGGTCGTGATGGTCATGCGATTTCGGCAGCCTGGCGAGTTCCGGCACCGGCCAGCGACAGGAGCGTGCAGAGGACGAGTGCGCCCGAGCGCCGCGACAAAGCAGCGGGTTGCGCTGCCAGAATGCTTCGCCGGGCAGCCGCATGGCTCGGCTTCTGGCTGGCGATGGCCTTGATCAGGCGATCGAAGGTGATGGCGATCAGAACGATCGAAGCGCCCGCCTCCGAGCGCCGTCCCGACTCTTGAGGCGCGCAGGGCCAGCAAGACGTCAGATCCCAGTCCCCCGGCGCCGATCATCGACGAGATACGATCACCATGTTCATGGTCGAGTTGACGTCTGGTTGACGCCGAGCATCAGCGACGGTTGCGCCGACGGGAGCAGCATCCGCCATAACTGCTGCCGGCGCGTGCAGCCGACCATGGCGCCGAACTGCGCACGTCCGCTCGGAACCCGCTGCAGGCCCAGCGTCGTGTTGCCGGATCATCGGCGGCGTCGCGAATAGATGACGTGGCCAGCATGGCGGACACCGGATTGATGCCGAAGAACAGCAGCAGCGGCACGAGATAGGCGAAATGTCGGCGTCGCCTGCGCCAGATCGAGGACAGCGGCGCGATGACCCATTGGTTCAGCCGCGGCGCCCGATCAGCCAAGAATTCCGATCAGCGCAGCCGAACGACCACGCCGAGCGGAACGCAGATGGCGACGAGCGCCAGGGTCTTCATGGCGCTCGACCACTGGTTGAAGCAGGCGAGATAGAGGCAGGTGAGACCTGCGAGCAAAGCGAGCCGTCGACCGCCGAATCGATAGGCGATGATCGTGAGGGCCACGCTGATGCCGGACTCAGGCGATAGCGGCGGCAGCCTCGCCGCATCGCGCCTGCTGCCGAGCTTGAACCCGCGGTCCAGGAGGCCGCAAGGCGAGGTTGAGCGGACAGCTCAAGGACGGACTTCGGCAAAGCGGGTGACGGGCTGAGTGTTATCGATCAGAAACTTGACGATGGCCCCGGCCCAGGCCCGGAACGGCACCATCCAATCGTCGGGGTAGATGATTGACCCAGGGATGAGATCGCTCTGCAGCAGATACAGCGCGAGCGTCAGCCGCCAGAGCGACATGCCCAGACTAGCCAACCAACGGCGCGGCCCGGCTGGCAGCGCGCCGTCGATTGTCGCTGTCGACCGTCATGTCGCCTTGCGTCCGGCCAGCAGGTCGATGACGACGTCGCGCGTTGAATCTCGCCGATCAGCCGTCGCCGGCTTCGTCGACGACGCCGAAGGGCTGTGCGCTGGCGACGATCGCTGCCGCGAAGCTGGCGGTCGCGGTCGCCGATCGGACGCGCGTCGCGCTAGGCCGCGCCGTCGCGGCAGGGCCGCATCAGGGCGCCGGCCGAGATGACCTTGGCCCGCTGCACGTCGCGGGTGAACTCGGCCACGTAGTCGGTCGCCGGGCTGCGTGACCAGCTCCTCCGGCGAGCCGATCTGGATGATCTCGCCGTCCTTCATGATGGCGATCCGGTCGGCCAGCCGGATCGCCTCGTCGAAATCGTGGGTGATGAAGACGATGGTCTTGTGCAGCAGGTTCTGCAGCCGCAGGAACTCGTCCTGCATCTCGCGCCGGATCAGCGGATCGAGCGGCGGAGAACGGCTCGTCGAGGAACCAGACGTTCGGGTTCCACCGGCGAGGCTGCGGGCGATGCCGACGCGCTGCTGCTGGCCGCCCGACAGCTGCGCGCGGATAGTAGTGCTCGCGGCCCTTGAGCCCGACCAGCTCGATCACCTCGCGGGCGCGCTGCTCGCGCTGCGGCCGCGGCGATGCCCTGGACTGGCCAGCGGAAAGGCCGACGTTGTCGAGCACCGTCAGGTGCGGCAGCAGGGCGAAGTGCTGGAACACCATGCCCATCTTGTGGCGCCGGATCTCGATCAGCTCGCGCTCGCTGCGCCTGCAGCAGGTCGCGGCCCTCGAAGCAGGACCTCGCCGGCGGTCGGTTCGATCAGCCGCGACAGGCAGCGCACGAGCGTCGACTTGCCGGAGCCCGACAGGCCCATGATGACGAAGATCTCGCCTTCGCCGACGTCGAGCGTCACCGCGCGCACTGCGCCGATGAGGCCGGCGTGCGGCGATCTGTCGCCGGCCGGCGCAGCCTGCCGTCCGCGCAGGAATATCTCGGCGTTGCGGCCGAACAGCTTCCAGACGTTCCGGCAGCCGATCTGCACCGTCCGATCCCGTGCATCGAAGCCGAGTCCCGTTCTGTACTATTCGCCATGAGCGCGATCGCAACGGCTCCGTCGCGGGCAGTGACGGCCGCAGTCCCTATCGCGGAGCGCGATTTCCTCGGCCGAGCGTGAACGAGCGGACCACGGGCCCGCTCATCCAGTCGCTTCCGACGCGCTCCTCGCAGCACTCTCGGCTGGTCGCCGACGACCCAGGCGCGCCAGCGCGCTTCGTTGGCGTCGACCCAGGCCTGCGCCGACGTCGTCGATGCTCTTGTTCTCGAGGTCCACCTGGCCGCGCCAGCATGCCCAGTTCCTTGGCATCGATCGTGAAGTTCTTGGCGACCTTGATAGGCGACCGGCCACGTATCCTTCATTCCGGCCCAGCCATACTTCCAGATCTCGCCGTGCGGCTTGCCGCAGTTATACTTCTTCTGCTCGTAGCATTCCGGCGTGTATTCCGGGAACTGCACCCATTCGCCCTCGTACTTCGCTGGCGCCCAGTGCGGCGAATAGATCCACAGCATGATCGGCGCCTTGCGCTCCTCGGCCGACTGCAGTTCGGCGAACATCGCGGCGTCGGTGCCGGCATGCACGACCGTCGAACGGCAGGCCGAGCGCCTTGACGCGCTCGTCGTCGAATCCGCTCCCAGGTGACCGGGCCCGCCGAGATAGCGGCCCTTGGGCGCGGTTTCCGGCGTGGAGAACGCCTCCGGCGCATTTCGGATCCTTCAGCGCCTCCCAGTTCGGCAGGCCCGGGCACTTCTCCTTCATGTAGATCGGGTACCACCACTCTTCCTTGGCCTTGGGGCCGAGCTTGCCGAGATGCTCGGTCTTGCCCGGTCGCATCCGAGGCCCGCATCGCCTCCTGCGCGGTGGTGTCCCATTCCTCCATGATGACGTCGATGTCGCCGTTCGTGAGGCCGGTGGTCAGGCTCGACAGATAGTCGGCCGTCGCGATATTCGACGTTGTAGCCGAGCTTCTTGTAGATATCGCCCAGGATGTTGGCGTTGACGTTGACGCTGGTCCAGTCGAACAGCGCGATCTTTGATGGGATCCTGCGATCCCGGCGCTCCGGCGGCGCGCGCGCTCCGGATGGGCGGCCGCAATCAACCCGCAGACGGCGACGGCCAGCGCCGCGGCCTTGCTCTTGCGTCCAAGCATGAATTCGTCTCCCCTCGTGGTGTTTCTTGTGAAGCGATTGTTCTCGATCCGGCCTGCCCAAGAGACCGCAGGCTCCGAATAGCGATATGAAACCACTGCGGATGCAGAACTAGCAAGACCAAAAAGCACCGTTGCTCCCTAATTCTCGGTCAGTGGTCTAGAATTGGTCCTCGGCCAGCGCCAGCGTGCTGTCGGCGCCGGATGCGACCACCGCGGAAAGACCGCCGGCCTCGGGCAGCAGGTTCGTCGCATAGAACTGGGGCGACGCTTTCCCTTGGCGGCCAGATAGTTGCGGTGTTGAACCCCATCGCCGCGCCGCTGGCGTGCTGCCAAGGCGGACTTCGCCAGCAGCCAACCGCCGACGACTGTCCCGACCAGAGTCAGATAGGGCGAAGCGACCGCAAGCGCTTTCGTCTTGTCCTGTTTTACGGCGCTGACGAGCGAACTGGTCGCGACGGAGAGCTGTTCGATGGCTTCAGCCCAATTGCGCTCCGATGGACAGCCCGTCTGCGCTCCTGATCGCCTCGAATGTCGTTGTCATGGCGCCGATCAGCGCGCGCATGGCCGCCCCTTCATCGCGCGCCAGCTTGCGAGTGACGAGGTCGATCGCCTGATGCCGTTCGTCCCTCGTAGATCGGCGCGATGCGGGCATCGCGGAAGATGCTGGGCCACCCCGGTCGATCTGATGAACCCGAGGCCGCCATGAAGCTGGATTGCCGTGGAAGCGACCGGCGCATCCCGTGTCCGTGCACCAGGCCTTCACCACCGGTGTCAGCAGATCCGACCATTGCCTGGTGGCGCACCCTTTCGGCCGCATCCGCATGGCGCTTGGCGCGGTCGACCGAACCGGCGACGAACGCCGCCAGCGCCCGCATGGCCTCGATCTGCGCCCGCATCGTCATGCAGCATGCGCCGCACGTCGGGATGGCGGATGATCGGCACTGCGGACGGGTCGGCGCCATCGATCGCGCGGCCCTGGATGCGCGATCTGTGGCATAGTCGCGCGCCTGCTGATAGGCGCGCTCGGCGATAGCCAGCCCTCGATGCCCACCGACAGCCGCGCGTTGTTCATCATGGTGAACATGTACTCGATGCCGCGGTTCTCCTCGCCGACCAGCTAGCCTATGGCGCCACCGCCGTCGCCATAGGCCATGACGGCAGGTCGGGCTGCCGTGGATGCCCAGCTTGTGCTCGAGCGCGACGCAGCGCAGGTCGTTGCGGTCGCGCCGAGCGCGCCGTCGGCGACCGACGCAGGAACTTCGGCACGATGAACAGCGAGATGCCCTTGACGCCGGCCGGCGCGTCAGGTAGCGCGCGCGAGCACCATGTGCACGATGTTCTCGGCCAGGTCGTGCTCGCCATAGGTGATGAAGATCTTCTGTGCCGGTGATGCGATAGTGGTCGCCGTCGGCGCTGGCCGCGCGTGCGCAGCGCGCCGAGGTCGGAGCCGGCCTGCGGCTCCGGTCAGGTTCATCGTGCCGGCCCACTCCGCCGCTGACGAGCTTGCTCAGATAGACCCGCTTCTGGGCGGCGCTCCCGTGTGATGACAGCAACCTCACCGCACCCTGGGTCAGGAGCGGGCACGGGCTGAACGCCATACAGGCCGAGCTCACCATCTCCTGGATCGCCGCCGCCAGCGCGCAAGGCAGACCTTGGCCGCCATAGGCGGGATCGAACTGCAGGCTGTTCCAGCCGGCCGCGACGAACTTCGCACACGCGTCGCGGTAGCCGTCGGGCGTGCGCACGACGCCGTTCTCGAGTTGACTGCCCTGCTCGTCGCCGGTCCGGATTGAGCGGCGCCAGCACGCCCGCGGCGAACTTCCCGGGCCCTCGTCCAGGATGGATCTGTACGAGGTCCGGCCGTCGCGTCGGCGTAGCCGGGCAGGGCCGCGATCTCGCCGATGCCGGCGATCTCCTCCAGCGCAAAGATCATATCGCGGAGCGGTGGCGTGTAGGTCGCGGGCCGCGCGTCAGATCACTTTGCCGGGGTTCACCTGATGTTGTCGGGATCGAGCGCTTGCTTGATCCGTCGCATCAACTCGAGTTCGATCGCCGGCTTGTACCGCTGCAGGTCGTCGCGCCGCAGCCGGCCGATGCCATGCTCGGCGCTGATGCTGCCATCGAGCTCGGCGACGATGTCATGAACGATGCGGCTCAATTCCGGCTGGCGAGCGAGAAAATCGTCCGCACCCATGGCCTCCCGGCTGGTATACGGGCTGAAATGGATGTTGCCGTCGCCGACATGGCCGAACGGCACCGGTCGAATGCCCGGCAACGCCGATGTCACCGCCGCGATCGCCCGCGTCATGAACGCGGAACGTGCGACACCGCCACGGACACGTCGTGCTTTATGCTCGCGCCGGCGAACTTCTGCAGCTCGACGAGCGACTCGCGCACGAACCACAGGCGCCGTGACTGCTCGGCGTCGTCTCCGCCACGGTCGCGTCGGGCGATCAGGCCGTCTTCCAGGCCTGCTCGAGCGCCTTGCTCCAGCGGCTCTCGCGCAATCCGCTGTCGTCGACCGCGGATGTCAGTTCGATCAGCACGTAGCTAGTCACGCCGCTCGCGCAGCGGTTGCGACGACTCCGGCGACGTGCTTCTGTCACGAGATCGATGCCCGGCGCGCACGCAACAGTTCGAAGCTGGTCACGGCATCGCCGCTGCGTGGCGCAGCAGCGGCAGCAGCGCGCGACTGACGGCCGGCGAGGTCGGTCACCGCGACAGCGCGGCGACGCGCTCGCGCGGTCGGGAAAGAGCTTCAGGACCGCCGCCGTGATGATGCCGAGCGTGCCCTCGGCGCCGATGAAGAGCTGCTTCAGGTCGTAGCCGGTGTTGTCCTTGCGCAGCGCGCGCAGGCCGTCCCAGACGCGCCCGTCCGGCAGCACGACCTCGAGGCCGAGCGTCGAGCTCGCGCGTATTGCCGTAGCGCAGCACGGCGATGCCGCCGGCGTTGGTCGAGAGATTGCCGCCGATCTGGCAGCTGCCCTCGGCGGCCGAGGCTCAGCGGGAACAGCCGGTCGGCCTCGGCGGCGGCCTGCTGCAGCTCGCGCGAGGATGCAGCCGGCCTCCACCGTCATCGTGTAGTTCGCGGCGTCGACGCCCGCACGCGGTTCATGCGTGATAGGTTCAGCAGGGATTTCGTCGCCCGGAATTCGGATCGGGATCGAGCCCGCCGCACAGGCTCGTGCTGCCGCCTTGCGGTGCCAATTCGACACACCGGCCTCGGCGCACGAGCCCGACCACCGCTGCCACCTCGGGTGTCGACGACGGCCGAACCAACAGCGGCGTCCGGCCCTGATAGCGCCGCCGCCAATCGATGAGCTGCGGTGTCAGCACCGCCGCGTCGTCGCTCCAGCCCTTCGGACCGACGGTGGCCTTTGATGCGTTCGAGGCACATCGCCCGGCACCGGCTGCCACGGCGCGGATGCAGGAGTTCGTTTCAGCGCGACTCCCAGACCCTAGCGCGACTTGTCGCCGCTGCTAACAGCCCTTCCGGGCCGCCGGTCTTGAGCTGCTACCCGCCGCCGCGCCGAATGCCCGTTCTTGCCGCATGCCCAGTGCACACCGAGAAAGATCGCCGCCCGCTTCCTCGGCTAGCGCGCCGCCGCCCGTCGCAGGCGGTCGTGATGGCGCGGCCGAGGCCGCGGTCCAGAGATCGGCATCACGGCAATGCCGCGCGAGCCCCGAGCCGGTCCAGCCATGCGCGCAGCATTGCGAAGAGGTTTGCCGCCGCTTCCACGAGATCGCCGCTCGGGACTCAGATTCTCCATGCGCCGCGGCGTCCGCGATCGACCAGGCACCGAGGCCAGCAGCGCCTCGCGCGGTCGAACGTCGCGGGCATCGAGCCGCAGCGGCAGTTCGGGCGCGTAGTGGCTCGCCAGCATGCCTGGCGACTTCGGTCGCCGCGTCGTCGGCCGCCTCTCGCGCGGCCAGCGCTCCAACCACATCCGTGAAGCTCTTCCGGAAGTCACGCCGCCGGGCCGCAGCAGCACTGGCATGGCGCCGGTCAGAGTCGAGCACCGTCGACTCGATGCCGATCGGACAGCGGCCGCCGTCGAGGATCATCGCCACGCTTCGCGCCGAGCGAGCGGGCTACGTGTTCGGCCGTGGTCGGGCTGATCTTGCCCGATGCGTTGGCGCTTGGCGCGGCGATCGGGCGACCGCAAGCGACGAGCAAAGCCTGAGCGACCGTGTGCCGAGGAACGCGCACGGCCAGACTATCGAGGCCGGCGCTGGCGAGCAGGGAGACCGCGCAATCCGGCCGACGCGGCGGCACCAGGGTCAAAGCGCCCGGCCAGAACCGCGTCGGCCACAAGCGGCGCGCGCGTTCGCTCGAAAGACCGCCGAGCGCGGGCGGATCGGCGTCCGGAAAATGCACGATCAGCGGATTGAAGCGCGGTGCTTCCGTGGCCTCGAAGATGCGGGCGACGGCGCGGTCGCTGGTGGCATCGCCGCCGAGGCCATAGACCGTTTCGGTCGGAAAGGCGACGAGGCTCGCCGGCGACAGAGCAGACGCGCTGCCGCGGCAGTGTGTCGTCATCAGCGGTGACCACATTCTGGCGCTGGCTCCGATATGCCTTTCGTCTGCCATCGCGGGCCCGATAGCATGGCGGTCGATGGCAGGCATGACGCCGTGTCGGACCGCAAATCAACACAAGGAGCCGCTCATAAGAGTCGGCTCCCGTTGTTTCTCGGTGGCGCAGCCACGTCCGCGGTCATGAGATCCGCGCGAGGTCACCGCAAAGGAGTTGCGGCGGCCTGTATCAGTGATCGCGCCTGAGCGACCACTGTGTCTGTGAAGGGCAGCGATTTCTGCACAGCCTCACGGCAGAAAATCGTAAACCTGAATCACGCGCGCTGCAACGGGAAACGACAAAATAATGCTGCGCTCATGCCGCGCGACCGCGCGCCACGAATGCGGATTGTCCGAGATCCGGTTTGCCATAGGTCAGTTCGGCGCCATCGAGCGTCGTGACTCGTCCGCCCGCTGCGACGACGACCGCATGGCCCGGCGGCAGTGTCCCATTCCATGGTGCGGCCGAGCGCGGATGAGATCGGCGATGCCTTCCGCGACGGGCAGAACTGCGCGCTGCCGGCCGTGCGATGTCCACCGACCCGCTCGGCCTCAGGAACGCATCCATTGCCACGGCATCTCCATGCGAGCGGCTCGACGCACGATGACGCCATCTCCCGGCGGTTGCGCGCGGTGATTGCGCGCCCATCACGCCGTCGCGCCGCCGGCGCGCGATGTCCGGAACGATGCGCCATAGGTGGTGGCCAACGCCGGGAACGTGAACCACACCGAGTAGCGGCCGGCCGTCTTCGATCAGGGCGATGTTGACGGTGGCGAACTCGCCGTTGCGGCTGATGAACTCCTTGGTGCCGTCGAGCCTGGATCGACCAGCCAGACCGGTTGCTGGGATTGCCCGGCCCGTGCACCTCGGGGATATGGCCGGCGGCAATGGCTTCCTCCGGAAACTATGGGAATCGTCCGGCGTGAGCGCGCGAAGCGCAGGCACGATCACCGCTTCGCGCCGCCTCATCGGCCGCGTCACCGGCGAGGGCATCGGCCTTGGCGCGTTGGGCAATGACGCCCTGATAGTCGTCGAAGGTAACTTTCGCCGGCCCGTTCCGCGATCGCTTCGGCCTCTGCAGCAGCGAACATCCCCGACCGGCACCCGGCACACGCCGCCGTCATGCGGGATATCCGCGCTGCTCGATGTCGAACTGTCCCATCGCCAGTGGTCTGCTCCGTAGACACGCAGAGGCGTCGTGGCGGATGATGAGCGTTGGGCCTTGGTCTCAAGCGGAATTTGCCGCGACGACCGGGGGCTCGCTATGCGCGCAAAGGTCGGCAAGGTGCAACGCACGCACCCGTAGGATCAGGGATCCGCATGACCGATCGTCTCGATCGATTCGAATACCTGGAAATGACAACCGAAGCGTTCGCCTGGAGACGGGCCTTCATCCGACCCGGTCCGGTCGTTTTGCAGAGTCTGTTCGCGCTCGATTCCATGGCGCGCGCAACGCTCTCGACGGTAATCCGGGCTGCAGGCTACGCCGTGCTCGGCAGCGAGCGCAATGTGAGCCTGCTGTTCTTCGGCGTGGGGTGGGTGGGTATCATCGCGACCCTGTTCATTCCCGTCCTCGTCCGGCGGTTCCGTCCACGCTGGGTCTATACGATGGCGGTCGTGCTCGATCGTCGCGCCTGCGTTGTTCGCGCTTTCCAATCTTGCCGGTCTGGTCGCCGGCATGTTCCTCGGACCTGCGGGGCCGCCTGCCTGCCATCAATCTCCTCAACCTCTACATCATGGCGTACATCCGCAAGCGCGATCTCTCGCGTTCCGAGCCGTTGCGGGCGCTATTCGCCGCCCTCGCCTGGTCGATCGGCCCGATGCTCGGCCCTATCTGTTCGAGAATTTTTCGCCCAACCTTGCATTCGGGCTGAGCGCGGCCTGTGCGGCGCTGCATCTCGTCTATTTCTGGTGGCTGCGGCTGGAGTATGGGCCGGCCCTCGCGCCCGGATGAGCCGGTCAACACCAATCCCTTTCCCACATTCGCCGCTTTCTGGCCCAGCCGCGCCTGGTGCTGGCGTGGGTTCTCAGCTTTGGCGGCGAAACCTGGTGGGTCGCGTTCTTCGTCTACACGCCCATCAAGATCAGAGAAGGGAGATGTTGGCCGGGGCGGCGTCTCCCTTGGCGGCATTACACTGCCGGGCGGCTTCATCGGCGGGTTTGTCGTATCATGCGGCAGCGCCTTGCTGTTCACCTCGCCTACTCTCTTCAGCTGGATCGCCCGGCGGGTCGGCCTGCGGCGTCACATGATGGCCTGCTTTCTCTCTTCGCGCGCGCTGGCAACGGCCGCGGCGATGTTCGCGACGGGGATCGCCGCGATGGCTGGCAGCGACGTTGCTGATCGCGGCGGCATCGGTGCCGTCGGCCTCGACTCCGTGCGCATGGTCCCGTTCCTGCGCGCCGTCCGCACCCGCGAGCGGCCCGGAAATGACGCATGGTGTTCAGTCTCTACCGCGACTCGGCCGGCCTGGCGCCGATGGCGCTGTTCTCGCTGCTCTGCTGACCTTTTTCGATCTCTCGGCGCGTCTACGCCGCCCGTCGCCATCGGCTGCGTTCATCTGCGCCTGGCTCGCCCACTGGATACCGCGGAGCATGGCGGTCGGCATGCCTTCCGCTCGTTCCGGCGCCCGTCAAGCAAGCGATCATCGCCAACGTCGGGTTTCTGTTCATGGTGACCATCTGGGGTGCGCATGTTTCCCGGCGCTCGAGCGCATTCTCGGACCTGGGACGTGTTCTCCGCAACGGCCGAGCCGCCATACGCTCGCGGTGATCGCGCTGCCTCGTGCTGTCGCTTCGCGAGACGGGCGAGTCCCCATCCATCGCGGGCTGCCGTGGGTCCAGTTGTTGCTGCTCGGCTTCTTCGGCATGACGCGTGACGTCGCTGCTGACACGCTCAGCGTGCAGTTTTCCAGTGGCGTCTCGGCTGCGCATCGCCTCCGCGACCAACCCGATCACCTCGGCCATCACCGCCCGCTTGCTCTACCGCATGCCCTGGTTCCTGGCATCGTCATCGGTTCGACGCTATCGACCGCGGGCGGGCTCCCTTGCTCGATTCTCGGCGGCGACAGCGGGGCGATGGAATTTGCGTGGCGGCGAACTGCTGCTCGTCGTCGCCAATGTTGCTATGGACTTGGTATTCGATGATGGCGCAGCGCTGGCTGGCCGGCTATTCCCAGCTGCACATTTCCGGCCTGACGGCACTGACTGGTTTGATTGGCCTCTATGCGGTCATCGCCGCGGTGGGTGCCACCGGCATCGGCCGATTTTCATATCGATCTGTCGCCCGAGCCTGTCTTGCTGCTGTTATTTTCGGGCGCGGTCCTCGGTCGCCGTCGGCAATTCGCCTCATGGCATTTCGGGGGTCGATCGCGCGTCGGTGTCACGATCGCGTCGATGTACAGCAGCCTGATTCCAATCGTCGCCGTGATGATTTCTTTCTGCGGCGGGCATGAAGCGGCGACGGTCGCGCAACTCGCTGGCGCGGCCGTGATCATCGCCGGCGTGCTCTATGCGCAGGTGATGGCGGCTGCGCCGGCGGTCGGCTCAGGCCGCCGCCGTCGAGGCGTATCCGGGATCGGCGCCGTCGCAGGTAGGCATCGACCAGTTCTTTCACGCCGGTCGCGCCCGAAACTCGGGATCATGGCCGGCATGCACGACCCGCACCGGCAGCGCATTCAGCCGCCGCATGGTGCGGATATAATCGGCAATGTCAGAATGGTGCAATTCGTCCAGCAGCGGTCCGTCGTAGATGGCATCGCCCGGAGAACAGGATGCCCGTCGTCGCTTCCCATAGACCGATGCTGCCCGGCGAATGTCCGGGGAGATGCAGGACCTCGAAGCGGCGGTCGCCGGTATCGACGATGTCGCCTTCCTCGACAATGCGGCGTCGGTCGCGCCGGTCGCACGCGATAGCTGTGCATATCGTAGCCAGGATGGGGGCAGCACCGTGATCAATTCGCGCTTCGATCTCGTAGCCGGCGATCCGCAGCTTCCGCAGTTCTCCGGGATCGAAGTCATCGGCGATCAGAGTGTTGCGCGTCCGGCTGCTGCAGGCCCTCGGCCTCAATCGATGCACCAGACAGTCGTCAAACTCATAGTGGCTGCCGACATGGTCGGCGTGGGTGTGCGTGGCCACCGCGATGAAGTGCTTTGTCGATCAGAGACTGCGTCGCCTCCTTGAGACTGGCGATGCCCCATGCCCGTGTCGATCAACGAGGTCGCGGTCGCGCCCACGCCACATGCCAGATGTTTGCAGCGCATGAGGCGGAATCACGTGCGGCTCCCACAGCAGCGTGATGTCGTCATCGATCCGGCGGGTCTCGAACCAACGGTCGGCGATCTCAACAGGCATGATACGAGCCTCGATTGCGAAGGGCGTCGTCCGAAGCGTATCCGACCGCAGGCACGCAATGCTATACAGCGCGATCGCCGCGACGGGGAAGTGCGAAGGGCTGCAATGGGTCCGTGGCTGGTTGCTGCCGCAGTGAACGGATTGATGGCGATCGTCATGGGCGCCTTTGCCGCTCATGGCCTGCGCTCGGTTCTGGATGCCGATGCGCTCGGCTGGATTCGATACCGGCAGCCGCTATCAGATGTGGCACGCACTCGCGCTGCTGGTCGTGGCTTCGCTGTTCGTCCGCCTCGCGGCCGGGTGGGCAGCGCCGCGTCCTGCAGGCGATTGCGTGGACTTTCCTGGCCGGCACTTGTTCTCTTTGCCGGCAGTCTCTCACCTGCTGGCCCCTCACCCATATCCGAGCTCTTGCCTGGATCACGCCCGTTGGGGGCGTCGTCCTGATGGCAGGCTGGCTCAGGCTTATCGCTCTCGGCGTCCTGCGCTGGCGCGCGCACGGACGATCGCCAGCTCTTGCCGCCGCGCTCGGCGACGGCGGCTTCCTTCTGGTCGCGACCATAGACGTCAGGGCGGAATGCTACCGTGCGCGGCTTCGTCGACCCACGCCGTGATCGTAGACGCGAGGTGAACCGGCAGCAGCTGTCGCGAGCGGCACGCCGCGGTTCGACTTCGCCGCGACCGCGGCATCGATTTTCGCCCGCGTCCAATTCGGGTCGTCCTTCAGGACTAACTCTGCAAACCCGAGCGGGTCTGGCAAGCGTATGCAACCGGAGCTGAGAAGCGGTCGGAGCTCGGCGAAGAGCGACGGCTTGTTGGTGCCGTGCAGATAACACGTCGTAGGGATTCGGGAACAGGAACTTGGCGGGCCCGAGGGCATTCTCCGGTCCGGATCCTGCCGCAGGCGCAGTCGCATCTGCTTGGCTTCCGGGCTGAACCAGTCGATCGTGCTGGGGTCGACACTCGTTTGCTGGCTCGGATGCCCGGTAGACCCGGATGTTCTGGTAGTGATTGATGAAGTCGGGATCCTTGCGCAGCTTCGGCGAGGAAGTCCTTCGCATAGATGCCGGCCGGGAACGTTCCAGTAGGGGTTGAACTCCATGCGATTGATCGTGCTGTGGAGTTCCGGCGTCGGTCGGTCCCGGCGGCCGACGATGACATTGTAGGACGCCGTGATGGCGCCGCCCTGGACTCAGCTTGAGCTGGGCGGCAGCCAGAGTTCACTCATCACATAGTTGTCGCCCCAGTCGCGCGCCTGCCCGTAGAGGCGCCGCAGGTTGAAGATCATCGCGGTCAGCCGCGCCTCGGCGGAGCACGTTGAAGGCATCGATGGTGCCGAAGCCGATGACCCCGTCATGGCGCCAGCCCGTGGCGTGCCTGAAATTTCTTGACGGCTTCTGGGAGGGTATCGTCATAGAGGTCCAGTTCGGCGCTGTCGCCGGCGAGCTCACCTGCGGCCACGAGGACGCTGGCGGATCTGGGCGATGCGCCCGTCCCGCGCGCCCGGCTCCAGCTTCGGTCCGGCGCTCACGCTCGGCCAGCCGCCGTGCTCCGACATGGTGCGGTAGCCGTCGATTGCGGCCCGCAGCCGCCAGAACGTCGGATCGGGCGGCAGCCACTGATGCAGGAACTGTTCGCTATCGTCGCTGTTGGCCGCCGCCTCCAAGACCTGCGGACGCGGTCCCAGCGCCCGAGAGATCCTGGGGATCGACAGCCGTGCGGATCAGCGCGCTGCTGAGAAGCAGCTCCATTTCAGCCCATGCCGGCCGCTGCTGTGGCGCCCCGGCGCGCGCTCGCGGCGGCTATATCCGCGCGTCGTCGGGCAGCGCGCCGCTGCGCCAGCCAGTCGCTCCAGAGTGTCCAGCAGCGCCTCACCCTGCGGTTGCAGTCCGGCATTCGCCACCCAGATCGGTTCGTAGTTGCGGTCGACGTCAGGAGCTTGTTGCAGGGCGGCCGCGTCGACTCGACCAGCTGGTCGAGCGCTTGGGCGATTGCTGGCGAGGTCCTGATCCCGCCGATCAATGCGGGATCGACCACCGGCGATGTGCCAGTGGCGCCGGCGTCGGGCTCGCTGTGATCGCCGGGTGCGGCCCATGACGGCGTCAAAGAGCAGAGCAACCCCTAGAGCCCGCCAGCGCGAGGCCCGGAATTGACGCCTGCACTCCACCGACAACAGCCGGGCGCGCGGACCGCACGCCGTCGCCACGCTCACTCATGATTGACCCGCCCCACACGACCGATAATCCCCAAAACATACTGCAGATCTCGCGGCAAGTCTCAGCCGCGTGCTTTGTCGATGCCACCTGCAGTTCGCCGCCGCGCCCTGTCTGCCCCTCGGCGCCGCTCGCAACGACCGCCAGCGCCAGCTGCGCCGGATGCGGGCGGACTCGGACCATGTTGCTGGAGCCTCCGAGGATCGAATGGCCGGCAAGAGTAGCTCGCGGATGTAAAGCTATGGTTGGCAGCTAGACTTAATTTGGGGTTGATGCGGCCCCGAATGAGCTGACTCAACTGATTGATTTAGTGCGCGAAATTCTAGCGGCACGCGATTGCACCCGCAGTGACGGAGATCACGAGGGTCGCGCGGCTGGCCAGGTGCGCCGCGAACAATATAAGAGAACGCGCGAACGGCAGGATCGAGGTCTGCAGGTCACATGACAACGCTGCTCGTCACGCACCAGGCCTGCCTTGGGCACGATCCCGGCCGCATGCATCCGGAGAGTCCGGCGCGCCTGAAGGCGGTCCTGGCCGCGCTCGAAGCGCCCGGAGTTCGCGACCCTGAGCGTCGAGCGGCGCCGCTGGCGGAGGCTCGAGCAGATCGCGCGTGTGCATGCCCGGCTCTATGTCGATACGCGTGCTGCATGCGATTCCGGCGTCTGGCTATGTCGGTTTCGACCCCGATACCATCGCTTCGCCGGGTTCCGGCGAGCCGCGCTGCGGGCCGCCGGCGCCGTGACCGCGGCCGTCGACGCGGTCGATGGCCGGCGGAGTCCGCAACGCCTTCTGCGCCGTGCGGCCGCCGGGCCATCACGCCGGAGCCGACGCGCGCCATGGGCTTCTGCCTCTTCAACAACGTCGCGGTCGGCGGCGGCGCAGGCGCGCGCGGCGCACGGTCTCGCGCGCGTCGCCGTGGTCGACTTCGACGTCCATCACGGCAACGGCACCCAGCACATGTTCGAGCGCGATGCCGACCTGTTCTACGCCTCGACGCACCAGTGGCCGTTCTACTCCGGGCACCGGCGCGGCCGACGAGACGGGGCGTCGGCAACATCGTCAACGTGCCGCTGGCGCCGATGCCGGGATCGCGCGAGTTCCGCGCCGCCATGACGGAGATCGTGCTGCCCGCGCTCCGAGCGTTTCCGGCCGGACCTGCTGCTGATTTCCGCCGGCTTCGACGCCCATGCCGATGATCCGCTCGCCTCGCTGCGTCTCCAGGAGGAGGACTTTGAATGGGCGACCCGGGCGCTGATGGCCGTGGCCGACGAGTGCTGCCGCGGGCGCGTCGTCTCGACCCTCGAGGGCGGCTACGACCTGCCGGCCTTGGCGGCCAGCGCCGCCGCCCATGTGCGCGCGCTGATGGCGGCCTGAGGGCTCCGGCGCTGGGAAGCGCCATCCGGCCGCCCTTGCTGCGCCGTGGTCGCGTGACTAAACTCGCCGTCGATCGCCGGCGCGGATCCGGCTGCGGCCGAGTAGCGGGGACGTGGATGGCCGAAACCAAGGTTCCGGCGGACATCGCAAGACTGAGTTTCGAGGAAGCGCTGGCCGAGCTTCAGACGCTGGTCAAAGCGCCTGAGAAGGGCGACAGCAAGCTCGACGATGCCATCAACTCCTATCAGCGCGGCGTCGATTTGAAGCGTCACTGCGAAACCAAGCTGCGCGAAGCGCAGCTGAAGGTCGAGAAAATCGTGCAAAGCGCCGACGGCACCATCGCCACGGAACCTGCCAAGATCGATTGAGTCATTGACGTGCAACGTTTGGGATCTGCTCTCGGCGAAGCTGCGGATGCGGTCAATCGCACCCTCGATCGCTTGGTCCCGTCGGTCGACGGCGCGGAACGGCGCGTGGTCGAGGCCATGCGCTACGCCACTCATGGGCGGCGGCAAGCGCATCCGCCCGTTCCTCGTGCTGAACAGCGCGCGGCTGTTCGACGTGCCGGAGATCGGCGCCCTGCGAACCGCCGCCGCCATCGAGATGGTGCACAGCTACAGCCTCGTCCATGACGACCTGCCGGCCATGGACAACGCCGACCTGCGGCGCGGCCGGCCTTCCGTGCACCGCCAGTTCGACGAGGCCACGGCCATCCTGGCCGGCGACGGCCTGCTCACCCAGTCGCTTCGAGGTGCTGGCGGACGCGGGGACCCATCGCCAACCCGCTGGTGCGCGCCGAGCTGGTGCTGGCCCTGGCCCAGGCCGCCGGCGCCGCCGGCATGGTCGGCGGCCAGATGATCGATCTCGAGGCGCAGCATGCCACGCTCGACCTCGAGGCGATCACGAAGCTGCAGCGGCTGAAGACCGGCGCCATCATCCGCTTCTCCTGCGAGGCCGGCGCCATCCTCGGCGAGCGCGCCGCCGAAGGAGCGCCGTGCGCTGCAGCTCCTACGCCGACGATCTCGGCCTCGCCTTTCAGATCGCCGACGACCTCCTGGACGTCGAGGGCAGCGCGGCCAGTCACCGGCAAGCCGGTCGGCCAGGACCAGGCCGCCGGCAAGGCGACGTTCGTCGCCGTGCTCGGCGTCGATGAGGCTCGCCCGCCGCGCCAAGGCCATCGCCGATCGGGCTGCCAGCCATCTGGCCGGCTTCGAGGAGCGGGCCGGACCTGCTCTGCGAGATGGCGCAGTTCGTGGTCAACAGGCGCTCGTAGCTGGCTCGAAACCACCCGCGGCGTCGCCGCGGGATCCTCCAACGGCGGATCGATGGTCTCCCATGGAACCCGGCGTCCGTGTCGCTACGACTGGTGACTGCATCGCCGCTGGCGCCCTCCTGGCGCCTACGAGGTGCGCACGCTCGCCCGGATCACGGCGCCGATCGCCGCCGGCTTCTTGGCGGAGATGGCGATGAACTTCAGCGATACGCTGATTATCGGCCGCGTCGTCGGCGGCATCGCGCTCGGCGCGGTCAGCCTGTCTGCGCAAGTGCTGTTCAGCCTGCTGTTCGCCTGCATGGGCGTGATTTCCGTCGTCGGCGCCTTCGCCGCGCAGAGTCACGGGGCGGGCGATCCGGTCGCGCTGCTCGCGCGCCATTCGGCAGGGCTTCTGGGTGGCGACGATGCTGTCGCTGCCGGCGATGGTCATCGGCTGGTATCTGCCGACAGTCCTGCGCTGGTTCGGCCAGGACACTCAGGTGGTCGCCATCGCCGACCAATACCTGAAGGGTCTGGTCTGGTGCTTCCTGCCGTACATGTGGTTTCGGTGCTGCGCAATTTCCTGACCGCCCTGCATCGGACCGTATCGACGATGGTGATCAGCATCGCCGCGATTGGAGTCAATCTCGTCCTCGTCCTATTCGCTCGTGACCGGCGCCCTCGGTTGCCGCAGTTTCGGCGTGCGCGGCGCGGGCATTGGAACGAGCCTGGTGTGCTGGGGCATGTTCGCTTGCGCAGGCGGTGCATGTCGCGACTGCCAAGGGCGTGCGCGAATACCGCATCTTCGCCGGGGTGTTTCACCTGGATGCCTCGCTCTGCGGCCGGATCTTCCGCGTCGGCCTGCCCGCCGGCGGCATGTCGACCGTCGAGTCCGGTCTGTTCCTGGCGGTCCAGCTGCTGATCGGCACGATCGGCGTCGTCGCGCTTTCGGCCAACCAGATCGCCTTTACGGTTCAGGGCATCGTGTTCATGATCCCGGCCGCTCTCGGCCAGGCGGCTACCGCCCGCGTCGGCTTCGGCCTGGGCAGCGGTAACCTCGCTGCGGCCCGCCGATCGGGCCTGGTGCGCCCTCGGCATGAGCGCGCTTTACATGGCGGCCATGGCCACGCTCATGTGGGTAAACGCAGGCGCGATCGCGTCGGTCTTCCTCGGTTCGGCCGACTCGGCGGCGCGCGGCCGTGATTGCCGTTGGCGGCCTCGCTCATCGCGATCGCGGCGGCATTTTGCATCGTCGATGGCGCCCAGGTCGCGGCCATGGGCGCCCTGCGCGGCATCAACGACAGCGATGGTGCCGTTCCTGCTCGGTCTGCTCGGCTATTGGGTGATCGGGATGAGTAGCGGCTATCTCTTCGGCTTCGTCTGGGGCTTCGGCGCCATCGGAATATGGTGGGGCCTGGCGCTCGGCCTGGCCGCGTCCGCGACCATGCTGAGTTGGCGCTTCCACCGCCGCACCGGGCGCTGCTGCTGGCGCAGGTCCGGTGAGCAGGACGAAGGCGCCGCCGAAGTCGCGCCTCGATGTCGCCCTGGTCGAGCGCGGCCTCGCCGACAGCCGCGCCAAGGCGCAGGCCCTGATCCTTGCCGGCGTCGTCTATTCCGGCGAGCGCCGCCTCGACAAGCCCGGCCTGTCCATCGCCGGCGATCTGCCGCTCGAACTGCGCGGCCAGGACCATCCCTGGGTCTCCCGCGGCGGCCTCAAGCTCGCCACGCGCTCGACCATTTCGCCATCGATCCGGCCGGGCGGCACCTTGGCTCGACATCGGCGCCTCGACCGGCGGCTTCACCGACGTGCTGCTGGCGCGCGGCGCCGCCAAGGTCTACGCCGTCGATGTCGGCCACGAGCCAGCTCGCCTGGAAGCTGCGCCAGGACCCGCGCGTCGTCGTGCTCGAGCGAACCAACGCCGCGCCATCTCTCGCGCGCCGAGATTCCGGACGCCTGCGACTGGCGTCGTCTGCGACGCCAGCTTCATCGGCCTCGAAGTGATACTGCCGGCGCCGCTCGCTCCTGGCGGCGCCCGCGGCCCGCCTCGTCGCGCTGATCAAGCCGCAGTTCGAGGTCGGCCCGGCCGCAGGTCGGCAAGGGCGGCATCGTCCGCGATCCCGATCTGCACGGGAAGTCTGCGCGCGCATCGCGCGACTGGCTCGGCCGCCAGCCCGGCTGGACCGTGCTCGGCATCGCCGACAGCCCGATCACCGGCGCCGACGGCAACCGCGAGTTCCTGATCGCGGCAAAGCGCGGCGGCTAGTAATCTGTACCCCGTCTGACGTGCGTGAGAAGAGGAAACGGAAAGAGGCTCAACGCTATCCTGAAAGCCGGGCGTGCATCACCGTGGAGAGCTTCATGGATTTGGAGGAATTGAGCCGGAGACTGTCAGCCGAAATTGATAATTATGTTTACGACTACACCGACGAGTTGGTTGGCGCACCTTGGAGCACGGATAGGATCAAGACCGGGATTCGCGAGCTCGATCCGCTCTCATTGAGCCGTATTGGGCTAGCGTTATTCGCCGAGACACCATCGAGCAGATCGCGTCGGCCGATCCCCGTGTGCCGGTGCGCCGTTGTCGCAGATGACGGCAAAGGGACACTTCTTGCGTTCGATCCAGCCGCTGCCGAGTTCCTCCCTCGCCAGAAGGATCACGGACACTCTCGAAAGCTACGGCGTGTCCTGGTGATGCCGTCGGCTGCTTCATGGCCCGTTAATCAGCGTGAGAAAGCGGACACAAACGCTAGATCCCAGGGTCACTGGCTCCGCTGCAGCTCCGGCATCCGCAGATTGTTGGCGCCGGAGTCCTCGACGAGCGGCTCGAGCACGTGCGCAATCGGTTCGAGAATTCTGACGAGGCGCGCGAGCCGCACCGCGTCCTCCGATGACCCCGAGGCCGTCAGACGCTGCAGCAATCCAGTAAGGCTGTTATCTACCTGCGGGAATTCGGCCAGATCGATCGGTGAATCGTCCGGGATATTGGCCGCCTGGCGCGCCAGCTTCAGCGCCGTCATGTAGCCGCCGAGCTCATCGACGAGGCCGTTGCCCGCTGGCGTCGGCCCCGCTCCACACTTGGCCCTTGGCGACCGTGCGCACGCGGTCTGCGGGCATGTTGCGGCCGGCGCCGACCTTGCCCATGAAGTCGCTGTAGACATGATCCAGGGCGGCCTCCAGGCGGCTCCAGGCGGCTGCCGAGTAGTCGTGGTTCACGCTCTCGACGTCGGCATTGGCGCCGGCCTGCACGCCGTCCCAGGCGACGTTCAGCTTCGCCCACATGTCCGTAAGCACGACCTTGCCGCTGATCACGCCGATCGAGCCGGTGATGGTGCCTGGCTGCGCCACGATCTTCGTGGCCGGCGCGGCGACGAAATACCCGCCGGAGGCGGCGACGTCGCCCATGGTCACGATGACCGGCTTGCCGCCGGCGCGCGCCTGCTCGACGGCGCGCCAGATCGTGTCCGAGGCGACGTAGGAAGCCGCCGGGGCTGTCGACGCGGAAGATGATCGCGCGCGACGTCGTCGTCCTCGGCGGCGTTCCGGATCGCCCGCGACACGCGTATCCGAGATCCATCGTTTCCTCTGCCGAACAAGGGGTTCGCCTTGTGCGCAGTCAGCAGCACCGGCCCCAGCCCATAGACGAGGGCGATGCGCGGCGCGTTGGCCGGAGGCGCGAGACCGGCCGCGTAATCAGCCAGCTTCATTCGTCCGATCTTGTCGCTTGGTTTTCCAGGCCCGGCATTCGCGCGCTCGTCGACGGCTTTCTGAGATCTCGTCCCAATAGCCGAGTTTGTCCACGAGCTTTTCCTTCAGGGCCTCGTCGGCCAGGAACGGTCCGCGATCGATGAGCGCGCGCGCGCGGCCGTCGAATCCAGCTTGCGTCCCTGCGCGATGCCGTCGGCGATCTGCTGCACCCAGGAATCGACCAGGCGCTGGTAGTTCTCGCGCACCGGCTGCGGCATGCTGGCGCTGGTGAGCGGATCGAACGCGCCTTTGTACTCCTCGCGCTGGTCGATGCGGGTGACGACGCCGAGCGCGTCGAGCGCCGGCTTGAAGTACGGACTCTCCAGTCGCACGCCGTTCAGGCCGACGTCGCCCGAGGGCTGCAGCCAGATCTCGTCGAACGCGCGTCGCCAGGTAGTAGTGCGTATTGCCCTCGCCGACCTCGCCGAAGGTCTCCGCGAAGGCGATGGCGAACTTGCCATGCTGGCGGAACGCCAGGACGGCGTCGCGGATTTCCTGGGCGCGGGCCATCTGCAGTTCGCCGGCGCCGAGGCGGGCGACCAGGCCCTGCACCCGCTTGTCACGCCCGGCCGCATCCAATCCCTGCACGAGATCGCGGATCGTCAGCCCATGGCCGAACGACGCCCACGCCAGCGGTCCGCTCGCCCCACGCTCGGAAATTCCGTCGGCGAGATCCAGGGTCAGCACGGCACTTTCGGGCACCGGATGCTGCGCCTCGGGAAAAAACCGCAGCGCAATCGCGGAACCCAGCGATGAAGAGCACGACGACGGCGCCCACGATTGCGCACAGGGCGTAGATGATGCGGCGGATGAATCGCAAGATGTTCATGGCGCGGATCGCTTTCTCGACTTGTGGGTGATGGCGCGAAACTGTGCCCGCCGGCGATCATAGCCAGGAGCGCCCCGGCTGTCGCACGTCACCGGGCTGTCGTGTCAGACCTCGATCGGCAGCGGTTCTGCCACGCTGATGCCGGCGATGTCTATGCGGCAGGAATAAGCAGATCGCTTCCACGCCGGCTCCGCATCGGCCTGCCGGAGGGCGGCGGCGTAAGCCCGGATCGATATCGGCGGCGATGGAAAAGCGGCGACAGTCGGCACGCTGCACGATGTAGAGCATGACCGCACGATTGCCGGCCTCGACCATGGCCGTCAATTCGCGCAGGTGCTTGGCGCCGCGCGCGGTGACGCAATCCGGAAACTCGGCGGCGTCGGAGCGCTTGAGATGGACGTTCTTGACCTCGACATAGCAGGCTGGACCGCCGGTCGCGCTCGCATAGCAGATCGATGCGCGAGTTGACCCCGTAGTTCACTTCCCGACGCAGGCGTTCGTAGGCCGTCAGTTCCCGAATGTGATCCTGGCGAATGGCCTCTTCCGCCAGCGCATTCGGATGGGCCGGTGTTGATGCCCGACCAGGCCGTCGCCCGACGCAGATCAGCTCCCAGCTGTAGGGCAGCTTGCGCCCGGGCGAGGCGGCCGGCGACAGCCAGACCTCCGAACCCGGCATGTCCAGCCCCAGCATCGAGCCCGGATTCGGGCAATGTACGGTCACGGCCCGGCCGTCCGCCAGTTCGACATCGGCAAGGAAGCGCTTGTAGCGGCGGAGCAGGCGGGCCGGAACCAGAGGGTGCGGGAATTTCATGGAGACGCGTTCGATTTGTCGTGCAAGCGCGGAGGGCGGCGATGGTCGATGCGCGGGAATCGAAGCCATCGGCGGTTTTCTTAACGATAAGTCTTAACCATTTCTGTTAACCAAACTGAATATTTCATGAATCTGCGCTTGATCTTTACGAATCCTTAACGCTATGCTGCGGCCGACCATAACGTAGCGGACTGGAATCTGCTCGATGTCGTGGGTGTTGACCGTTCTTGCCTATTCGCTGCCGTTCCTCGGGGTGGTGCTCGGTCATCACGCTGGTGCATGAGTTCGGCCACTTCATCGTGGCCCGCCGCTGCGGCGTGCGGGTGGAGGCATTCTCCGATCGGTTTCGGGCGCGAGCTGTTCGGCTTCACCGACCGGCACGGTACCCGTTTCAAGCTTCTCTCCTGCCGCTCGGCGGCTATGTCAAGATGTTCGGGGAGCAGGGCTTCGTGCAGCGATGCCAACGGCCGCATCCGCCTGCTCGATCGGCACGAGCGCGAGCGCTCTTTCTTTCCACAAGTCGGTCGGCGAGCGGGCGGCCATCGTCTTCGCCGGTCCGCTCGTCAATGTCGCCTTCGGCGGCGCGATCCTGGCGCTGCTGATCTTCGCCAAAGGGTTGAACGTCGCCGTCGCCGACCATCGGCAGCGTCGTGCGCTCGGCAGCCCGGCGGCCGTGGCCGGTCTGCAGGCGGGCGACCAGATTCTCGCCGTCGACGGCCAGCCCGCCATCGGCATGGATGCGATCCTCGGTGCCATCGCGCGGGATCCCGATCGCCTGTTGTCGCTGGAAGTGCGGCGCAGCGATAGGCGGCGCGGCGACGCGGACATGTTGCATCCAACTCGACCTGCGGTCGGTGGCGCCGGCCACGCGAATTCGGCATCCGCCAGCCGGTCGTCATCCGAGCACATCGCGGTCGAGCCTGCCACGGCCATCGTCGAGAGTGCGAGGCTGACGGGACAGTTCGTCGCGAGCAACGTCGCCGCCATCGGCGAGATCATCACGGGCGAGCGTCAACTTCGACGAACTCGGCGGCCCGGATCCGGATCGCCGAGGTGAGCGGCCAGACCTTCATCGAGCTCGGCTTCGGCGCCGCTCGTCCTGCTGACGGCGTTGCTGTCGGTCAATATCGGCATCGTCAACCTGCTGCCGATTCCGGTGCTGGATGGCGGCCATCTGGTATTCCTCGCCATCGAAGCCGGGCGCAGCCGGCCGCTCAGTCCGCGCGTGCTGAAATTCTGCTCGCTCGGCGGGCTGCTGGCCATTCTCGTCATCTTCGTGCTCATCACCGGTCACGACCTCGCAAGGTTCGGCCTGTCTCGACTGATCGCCGGCCGCCTTCAGGTTCCAGTTGCAAACCGGCGCGACCGGAACCAAATTAACGCCGAGCGATCCTGATTCGCGTTGGTCATCGATGACGAAGACATTGTTCGCGCTCGTCCTCGCGGGGACGTTGGCCGGTTGCTCTTACTTCTCAAGCCGTCGAACGACTACTCGCGTCCGTCGGGCACCGAGGATCAGACCTCGGCGGACCTCAACTCCTGCCGCGCAGCAGGCCGACGCCGTGATCAAGCGCGACGCCAACATCGACAGCGACATCGCCGCCGCCCGCTCGGACCATGTCGATCCCAATGACAACGTCACCATCGCCGGCGCCGATGACTACCAGCGCGACAAAGCAGCACCGGCAATATCATCAACGACTGCATGCGCCAGCGCGGCTACGTCCTGCCCGGAGAAGAATGCGCTGTTCTGACGCCTGACCGACGATGGGCGACGCGCGTGTCGTCACGGCCGCGGTGCTGATCATCGGCAACGAGATCCTGTCCGGCCGCACGCGCGACGTGAACCTGGCCTACCTGGCGACCGGGCTGACAGCAGCTCGGCATCCGCCTGCGCGAAGGCCCGCGTGGTCGCCGACGTCGAGGCCGACATCGTCAAGGCCGTGAACGACTGCCGGGCGCGCTACGACTACGTCTTCACCACCGGCGGCATCGGCCCGACCCACGACGACATCACCGCCGAGTGCGTCGCCAGGCGCTTCGGCCTGCCGCTCATCCGGTCATTCCGAGGCCGTCGCCCGGCTCGAGCGCCACTACCAGCCGGGCATGCTGAACGAGGCGCGGCTGCGCATGGCAACACGCCCGAGGGCGACGCTCATCGACAATCCCGTCAGCACCGCCCCGGGTTTCCAGATCGGCAACGTGTTCGTGATGGCGGGTATTCCCATCGGTCATGCAGGCCATGTTCTGATGGCTGTGAAGGGCGGCTGGCGGGTGGCGCGCCCGTGCTGTCGCACACCGTCAGCGCCTTCCCTCCCGGAGGGTACCATCGCCAAGGGCCTGGGCGAGCTGCAGCAGCGCTATATGCGACCTGGACATCGGCAGCTATCCCTTCCATCGCCAGGGCAAGTACGGCGCCAGCTTCGTGCTGCGCGGCACCGAGCGGTCCCGTATCGACGGATGCCGCCGCCGAATTGCGCACGCTCATCGCGAAGCCTCGCGCCGCTCGCTAGCGGGCGAGCTCCGCGGAGCGCTAGTGGGCTGATATCGCGCAACAAATGGTTCACGCTCGTTGCGATCGAACCGCTCGCCTTCACTCGCCGCCGTCGCGCAGCGCGCAGCAGCCGGTAGGTCGCCTGCCACAGCGTGAGCATCGTCGCGCCAGTCGCCCGGCTCGAGATCGGCATGGGCGAGATGTTCCACCACATAGAGATGCCCGCGCTCGGCGGGCAGGGCGGCTGCCAGCCGATGCTCTCGCTCACGGGGTATGATGCGGTCGTCGCGCCCATGGATGAGGATGATGTCGCGCGGCGCGCCGGCCAGGATCATGGCCGCGAAGGTTGAGGGACGCCGAGATTGTCGCGCAGCTTCGACGGCAGGCTGGCGATCAGGCCTTCTGCGGCGTTCGGGTCCTCGTTGGCGAGCAGCGCCTGGACCGATCGTCCCTCCGGCCCTAGCGACGCCAGCGAGGTCGCCGATATCGGCGCCGTTGTCGGCCATCCGCCGGGCGGCGATCGGCCCGCAGCGTGATGCGGTCGCGCATGTCCATGATCGCATCGCTATTGGCGCCGACGAACAGCCATTTGCCGTATTCGTTCGGCGTACCCCTCGTCCAGGGCGCATCGGCGGCATCGCGGTAGTAGCCGGTCGTGAAATAGGTCACCACCGCCTCGACGTCGTAGTAGCCGCCGATCTCCACCATGAAGTCGACCCGACCGGCCAGCCCGCTCTGCAACGTGGCCAGCAGCGCGGGGCCGACGGAATAGAAAATGGCGGCGATCCCCAGGGGTCGCGGCGCCTTGATCGTCTCTGTCGATCAGGCCGTCGGAGGTCGCGAGATAGCCGAGCGCGTCGGCGATCTGCCGGATGTTCTCGGCGCTCACCCGCTGCGCCCGCAGGCTGGCGATGTCCGGCACCAGCACGGCGAAGCGGGCGCGCTGCCAGGATGACGGCGAGATCGACCAGGCGGCGGTCGTCCTTGCCGTCGGGGCGCAGGCCAGGCACCAGCAGCAGCGCCGCGCGCGGCTCGGCCGCCGGTGCGATAGAAATCGGCCGACATAGGTGCGGCCGTTCACCGTGAACGCGACCGCCCGCCGCAATGCCGAGACGTCCTGCGGCGCTACTCCGCCGACGGCGGCGCTGGCCCCGAGCTCGCGCAGCAGCAGCGCGCTCTCGATCGCGCGCCGTCCGGGCCCGACCGAACGCGCGGCGGCCAGGCCCGCCGCGAGCTAGACAATGACGATCAGCCGTCGCTTCGACATTTCGAATGCTCTCCTCCCGCCCCATGGTGCAGAGGATCGTGGTGAAATTGTGGGCTTGGCCGTGGCGCCGATCCGCGATGGGGCGGCGAGGGTTGAACGGGAGCGGGGCGGGGGCTAGCTCGGGCATGGTCTTGCGCACGTGGCGAAACTGGTAGACGCATTGGACTTAAAATCCAAAGGTCGAAAGGCCATGCCGGTTCGAGTCCGGCCGTGCGCACCACATACAGATCGTAAACCCCAATGGCATCAATGTCGAAGCTAATGTCTAGCAAGCCGGCAGGTAAGCAGGGGGTAAGCACGGGAGCGGTTTCGCTTCCCAGCACCGCCTGAAGCCGCTCGGTCGCGGCAGCGATCCGGCGGCGGGCGTCTACCAGGGTCGGAAGCCCGACTATGTCTGGCAGGCGGCGACGGTGGCGTCGCCAGTCGTTAGGACCGCCTCCAGCCGGTCGCACAGCGCCATCCAGCTCATCGACCTTCGCGACGATGCGGTGTTGTTCGGCGAGGGTGGGAGGGGAATGGGCATTCGCCGGAAATCACCAACATTACCCCTTGCAGCGCAACGCCCTTCGTTTCGCCCGCCATCCATGACTGACAAAAGGAGCGTCGATCGCCAAGCGTATGAATTGCCGCAAACGCCGTCGGCTATCGGAAAGCGCAACATATGCTGTGTGATATTGCCACCGCCAAGTTCAGTGGGAACAAACGCAGTCTTGCCAATCGTTCCATCCTTGGAAATCAAGCAAATCTCCTGGCACAAGAGTAGTTTTCTGAAACTTCGATGCGCGTGCCGGATCGCACTGCGGCAGTGATGCAACGTCGATCTCGCCTGTCTTCATTTCTGTAATAACACGAACCGTGGGCACCCCATTCTTAACCCTCTGGTTTCAAGATGCCGTAGGTTACAGTTTCGTTGGGGCGCACAAGCAAATCAACGGTCGCCCAGGCCCACCCAGTCGTCAGGAACGATCATCGCCGGTGCTTACGGCGCGAAATCCATACTGGCGCGGGTTGCGGGAACCTGCTGTGCAGGAACGCGCGGTTCTCTGGTCTTTTCCGTCATTCCGATTCTGGCATGGTTCATCTTAGGCTGCCATCATCTCCCGACAAACGGCGCTGACAGTACAGGAAGAACGGGATGGCAGCATCAGCGCGCCATGGTTCGGTCCCGCTCGATGCAAGGGCGAAGTCGTGGCAGGAGAAGCGCCAGCGACAGGTGGGCCGACGCCAGTGACTATGGCCCCATCCGACTTCTCATCCACGTGCACGCTCGGCGCCCTGCCGTTAGATCCTCGGATGTTCGATGGCGACCTTGCCCCAATAGGTGTGTCCCTTCCATTCGAATGACCCTAGAGAGTGCTCCTGCTGAAAATGGGTGTCGATGACTAGCAATCGCAGGCATGGAACGGCGCCAGCTGGCATACCTGGGCTCCAGTGGAGCTAGGCCATGGACATGAAGAACGTACGCGAACAGAGGGCAGCGTCATCAGGCGATTTGGTCCCTGGACAGCGCACTGCATTCACCTCGGCGGAGCCGTCTATACTTTCGACGAGCCGCAGATCGACTCGCGTTTGCGGCGCATCCTGCAGATTGCCGCAGATATCGCGAACCGTCGATGCAGGACCTTCGAGTGCTCGATCTTGCGTGCCTCGAAGCCCAGTTTGGAATCGAATTCGCGTTGCACGGTTCGAATGTGGTAGGCGTAGAAGGCCGTGAGGTCAATCTCGCCAAGGCTCAGTTCGCCAAGGACATACCCCAGCTCTGAATGATCTTCAGCTGGTCTTGGACGATGTTCGCAATTTGAGCTGACCGTTGCCTGGGACGTACGACATCGTTCTGTGTCTGGGTATCTATCACCTGGATACCCCGGACGCCATGACCCTTATCCAGCGCATTTCCGAGGTCTGCGATCGTGCGGCGATCATCGATACGCATATCAGCCTCAGGACAGTGAGTTACGCGGAATGGGCAGAGATATTGGGGACGATACGTCACCGAACACAGGGCAAGCGCGACGCTGGACGAGCAGCGCGCTGCGCTGTGGAACTCCATAGGCAATCTCCGATCGTTTCAGCTCACGCGCATCGCTTTGCAATCTGCTGCGTCACATCGGCCACGTCGACGGTTTTCAGTCACCACTCAATCCCTACGAGTATCACAATCAGTGTGGCCTTTGCCGCCGAGCGGTGACAAGCATGTGGTTTTGGAAAAATCGAGCGACATTCGTCGCGATCAAAGAGCGGCCACAGGCGTGATGTCGTCACCGGTGACGGAGGCATCGCCGAATCGACCGTCCTGAAAAACCCAAACTACATCAATCAGTTTTCAGACCAGGCAGGCAACTTCATGGAATGTCTAAGCTGGGCGCGGTGTTGCCAGCGCGTGTGGCAGCATTAGCTTCGAAGATTCTACCACCGATCGGTACGTCGGCTGTCACGACACGCTCAGCGGGATCTGGGTAGTAAAAGCGATGAGATCGCCATGAGAATACGCACAACCTCACAACGGGAGGCTGCACTGAATAAATGGCACTTCTCCGGAAGTAGCGCCCATCGCGTTTGGGGGCCAGTCGCGGTTCAAAGCGGACTCACGGCAGCGACCGTCTATCGGCATGTTTGTGAGTTCACGCCCTAGCACGAACTCGAATCACAGATCGTGCTAGACGATTCAGATAATTCCTTTTTCCGACATTCGGCCCAAATCTATTCCGCAACCTCCACTGGGACACGCATGCGACAAGAGGTACAGATCCCACCAAACGGCATCGCAGATGGCTGAACCAGACCCCTGCCGGGCTGAGCCTCAATGGGCGCGGAGCATGCGTGAACTGAGGGGACGATCCGTGCATCTGATTAGGAAGCGGGCGAGTGTGCTTCTCCTCCCTGCTCGATGGAGTGGATCGCCTGGCGGGCACCAGACCAAGCCGACCGGCCGTGCGCGAGCCAGGAGCGATCAGCGGATCCCACCGGTATTGCAATCGTCGGCTGCGGCTTTGTCGCGGCTTTATATGCGCAGACGCTCCGCACCATCAGAACTCGGCTGATCGGAAGCTGGTGGCTGGGACGGCGGTGGGCGAATGGGCGCTACGAGTCTGGAATGCGTGGCTCGACCCGGCGCAGGCGCGATGGCTGGCATGCGACCTCGAATAACGGCAGGAGCGGCCGGCGTTGCCGCTTTCATCGGCGCCTACAGCCATCGTGGCGATAGGCAGCATCATGCACGGCGACATGCGGCCGTTTGCCCCGTTCTCCGGACGCGCGGCCGTGGCTGGGCGTGCGTAGCGGTCGAGACGCTGCAGTGGCTGTGCGTGGCGGCAGCGGCGGTGGGCGTTGCGGCGCGCCGCCCGGCGCCGCTGGCGGACGTTGCAGCGGCCACGCTAAAGAGCGGATACGTTGGCACGCTTCCAGACTGGGATCGACTTCACGCCGCGCAAGGAATGAACGCCGGGTCGCATGGACATCGTGCCCGCATGTACCAGACCCGAATGGGAGTGACCCGCATGACCCGTCATCAAGGCGCTCGAAACGCCATCCAAACGCCAGCAGGTCGGCGAAGAGGAGTGGCAGGCCCGCGTCGAGCTTCGCAGCCGCCTACCGGCTGGTCGCGCAGCATGGCTGGACGAACCTCGTGAACAACCACATTTCGCTGCGCGTTCCGGGCACCGAGGATCAGTTCCTCATCAATCCGTACGGACTCCTGCACGAGCAGATCACCGCGTCGAGCCTGGTCAAGATCGACGTGGAAGGGAACATCCTCGACGGATCCCCCTACAGCGTGAACCGGGCCGGCTTCGTCATCCACAGCGCGATCCACATGGCGCGCGCCGGACCCGCATTGCGTGCTGCACACGCACACGGTGCCGGGGCAGGCGGTTTCCGCGCTCGATTGCGGACTCCTCCCCTCAACCAGGCCGCGATGCGGTTCTGCAGCCACATCGGCTATCACGACTTCGAGGGCATCGCGCAGGACCTGGACGAGCGGGAGCGGATCGTCGCGGACCTTGGTCCCACAAGTGCCTGATCATGCGCGCAACCACGGGCTGCTGACCGCGGGCGCGGACTGCGGCGAAGCGTTCCATCTCATGTTTCACCTCGTGCGGTCGTGCGAAACGCAGCTGCTCGTGCTCGTGCCCGGACAGCCCTACAGCATGCCGCCGCGCGAGATTTGCGAGAAAACCGGCCGCGCAATACTGGAGGAGCGGCCGGCGGCTGGGGGATCTCGACTGGCCGGCGCAGATGAAGCTGCTGGACGCGACGGATCCCTCCTACCGAAATCTAGAACGGAGAAAGGTGTCAGGAACCTTAAAGCGCAGGGTTCCTGACACCTTCTAGAACAGCACGCTCGCCAGCTTCCGCCGTGCATCGCCGACCAGGTCCTCATCGGCGGCGAGGTTGAAGATCGCGATCATCTGCTTGCGCGCCTCGCCGTCGCGCCAGGATCTTGTCGCGCCGGACGATTTCCAGCAGGTGCTCCAGCGCGTCGCGCCAGGCCTTGCGCGCGGCCAGGGCGCCGGCCAGCGCGAGGCGCGCTTCGAGATCGGCGGGGTCGGCCGCGACGCGCCGACAGATCGCTCTCGCTGCCGCCTGCGCGCGCGAACGCTGACCGCCTGCCTCGAGCGCCGCGACCCGCGCGTCCCAATCCGGATCGTCCGGCACCGCGTCGAGCTGCGTGGAGGCTTCCTCGTGCTGCCCGGTTTCCATCAGGACCTCGGCAAGGTCGATGCGGGCGAGGTGAAGCCTCGGGTCCAGCTGCAGCGCCTCGCGCAGCGCGGCCGTCGCTCGACGCCGGATCACCCGCGAGGCGCAGCTCCGCCGGCGCGCAGCCACTCTCGGTCTCCGCGGGCGATGGAACGACGTCCTCGATGAAGGCGCGCAGCTGCCTCTCGGGCAGGGCGCCCGTGAACTGATCGACCTGCCGTGCCGTCGCGGAACACGCGCACGTCCGGGATGGAGCGCACGTTGAAGGCTTGCGCGACAGCTCGACGTTTTCCTCGGTATTGACCTTCGCCAGCCGGAACCGGCCGGAGTACTCGCGGCGAGCTTCTCGAGCATCGGACCCGAGCGCCCGGCACGGCCGCACCACGGCGCCCAGAAGTCCACCACCACGGGCGCCTGCTTCGACGCCTCCAGGACGTCCTGCTCCGAACATTGCGGCGGTGACTTCCAGGACGAAGCGGCGACGGCAGCTGGCGTTTTCCTAGAAGACGAGCGAACGGATGACGCCCCCATCCACCCGCTGCGCCGCCCCGTTGATGGCCGAGGCGCGCTCAGAGCAGAGGAACGACGACTCTGCGAGCGCGATTTCCTCCGGCGTCGCCCAGCGCTGCAGCAGCGATGAAAGGCCGGTCGTCCGAAGTAGGCGGTGCGCATCTCGTCCAGCGTCTTGCCCGCCGTCCGGTGCGATCCTTGGCGAGGAACGACTTCCGACGCCCTCCGACCACGGTTGGCGCAACGAGCACGCTGTTCACCGTGACGCGCGTGCCTTTCGTCGAGATCGGCGAGGCTTCGCGCGATCGGAGACCTGGCGCCGTCTTCGACATTGCGTAGTGGGCCATGTCCGGGTTCGGCTTGACGCTCTGCTCGCTGGCGATGAACACGATGCGGCCCCAGTCGCGCTCGAGCATGCCGGGAAGGAGGGCGCGGGAGAGGCGCACGCCGCTCATCACGTTCAGCTCGAACATGTCCGTCCACTCCCGGTCCGGGATCTCGGCGAACTTCCTGACCTCGAAGAACCCGACGTTGTTCACCAGGATATCGACCGGCGCCGATCCTCGACGCGCCCGTCGAGGACGCGTCTGCGCGCCCGCCGCCGTCGCCATGTCGGCCGCGATGCCATGCGCCTCGCCGCTCTTCGCGAGCGCCGCCACGGTCTCCCGGACGGCCGCATCCCGGCGCCCGTTGATGATCACCCTCGCGCCCTCCGCGACGAGGGCCCCGGCGATGGCGCGCCCGATCCCCTGTGTCGAGCCCGTCACCAGCGCCAGCCGCCCCTGATTCCCAAATCCACTCGACTTCTCCCGCCGTATTGAGTAGCTCGCCCATCATAGCTAATATTCACGTCGATGCAAGCCACGATGATGAACTTCCCCCTCACGCTCGCCCATATTTCGAGCGCGCGGGCAGGCTGTTTCCCGATTCGGAGATCGTCTCGCGCCTTCCCGGACAAGTCCCTGCACCGCTACCGCTACGCCGATTTCCACCGCCGCGCGCACGCGCTGGCCGGGGCGCTGCAACGCCTGGGGCTGAAGCGCGGCGACCGCGTGGCGCACGCTCATGTGGAATCACTACGCGCACCTCGAAGCCTATTTCGCGATCCCGTGCTCCGGCGCGCGTGGTGCATACGCTGAACCTGCGGCCTCCATCCCGACGATATCGCCTATATCGCCAACCACGCGGCGGACCGCTTCCTGATCGTGGACGACGTGCTGCTTGCCGCTCTACGACAAATTTCGCGCGCGGCACGAAATTCGAGAAAGTCATAGTGGTTCCGCTGACAGGATCGTCCGTCGCGCGCGGAATACGAGGACTACGAGGCGCTCATCGCCCAGGCGCGCGCGTTCGAACCCGCCGGCAGCTCGCCGAGGAGGATCCCGCGGGCATGTGCTACACCTCGGGCACGACCGGCCGGCCGAAGGGCGTCGTCTACACCCATCGCGCGCTGGTGCTGCACTACGCTCGCATCCGCGCTGCCCGACGTGATGGGCCTGCGCAACGCCGATACCGTGTGCCCGGTGGTGCCGATGTTCCACGTCAACGCGTGGGGCCTGCCGTTCACGACGGTGATGACCGGCGCGAAGTTCGCGTTTCCCGGCCCGCACCTGGACGCCGTGAGCCTGCTCGATCTCTACCAATCGGAGCAGGTGACGCTTGAGCGCGGGCGTGCCGACGATCTGGGCCGGGCATACTGCAGGCGCTCGAGCGGGAGCCGTCGCGCTGGAAGCTCGCGCGCCGGCATGCGCATGGTGGTCGGCGGCTCGGCGGCGCCCGAGTCCATGATCCGCGCCTTCGACCGGCATCGGTCTGAGGGTGATACACGGCTGGGGCATGACCGAGACGGCCCCGGTCGCCGCGGTGAACTATCTCAAGCGCGGGCTGGACGTCGCCGGACGCCGACGCGCAGTACGCAGTTCCGGGCGAAGCAGGGGTGCCGCTGCCCTTCGTGGAGTCCGCGCGATGACGCCGCAGGGCGAGGCGCCGTGGGACGGCGAGGCGATGGGCGAGCTGGAAGTGCGCGGCCCGTGGGTCGCGTGCGGCGTATCACGATGCTCGCGGAGGAGTCCGACAAGTGGAGCCCGGACGGCTGGTTCCGCACCGGCGACGTCGTGACGATGGACGCGCACGGCTATATCAAGATCACCGACCGCATCAAGGACCTCGTGAAGTCGGGCGGGGAGTGGATCAGCTCGGTGGACCTCGAAAACGCGCTCGTCGGCCATCCCAAGGTGGCGGAAGCGGCGGTGATCGCGGTGGCGGACGCGAAATGGGGAGAGCGGCCGCTGGCCGTGGTGGTATTGAAAGCGGGGCAGGCCGCGACCAGAAGACGAGCTGCGGGATTTCCTGGCTCCGAAGTTCGCGAAGATCTGGCTCCCGGACGAGTTCGTTTTCGTGCCGGAGATCCCGCGCACCTCGACGGGCAAGATGTTGAAGGCTAAACTGCGGGAACAGTTCGAGAACTGGAAAAAGGCGTGAATGACATGAGCGACAAACCGCTGCAAATCGACATCGTCTCCGACGTGGTCTGACCCTGGTGCTTCATCGGGAAGCGCAAGCTCGAGCGCGCGCTGGAACGCTACCGCGAGCGCCATCCCGATGAGCCCCAGCCGGCCGTGCGCTGGCTGCCGTTCCAGTTGAATCCCGATCTGCCGGAGAACGGCATACCGCGCGAGGAATACGTCGCGCGCAAGTTCGGCGCCCGCGGCAAGGGCGTCAACGCCCGTGTCGCCGCCGCCGGCGCCCAGGTCGATATTCCGTCTGCGCGATGAGAAGATGCAGGTGCAGCCCAACACGCTCGAACGCGCACCGGTTGCTGCACTACGGAGACCGCGCCGGGAAGCAGGACGCCGTGGCCGAGGAGTTGTTCAAGGCCCATTTCCTCGAGGCGCGAACCTGACCGACAGGGACACCCTGGCTGACGTGGCGGCGCGGCGCGGGGCTGGCTCGCGAAGCGGTGCTCGTCTACCTTGCCGGAGACGCGGACCGCGACGTGGTCGAGCGGGGCGACGTGGAAGCCCGTCCGCGGGGCATCGGCGGCGTGCCCTTCTTCATCTTCAATCGCCGGATCGGCGTTTCGGGCGCGCAGGACCCGGACACGCTGCTGGATGCGATGGAGCAGGCGACGAAGCCGTTGAGACCGAAGCGCGTGACCGGTGACCGGTAGAAGCTCTCCGGGTCACCAGGTCACGGCTGACGGGTCACTTCTTCTTGTCGGGCGCCCGCATCGATCGTCAGGGTCGTCGACTCCTTGCGGTTGCGCGACCCTTGAACGATCCCATGAACTGATTGATGTCGGACGCCGGTATCGTCTCCTTGTTGCCGAAGACGATGAGCTGGTAGAGGCGGTTGTCGACGAGATAGAGGCGTCCCCGCATCCAGGCGTCCCGGCCATCGAGCTTGCCCCTGGGCGCTGAATTCCATGCCGACCCACTTGCCGTCGAGCTTGATGTCCGTGGCGTTTCCGTCCAGCTGCCCGCCGATGCGCTTCAGCCAGCTGTCGCGCACGCCCGAGGACATATTGCGCGAGGGCGTGCGCCTGCAGTATCTGGCGCGGATAGTCCGCGAAGCCGACGCCGAATACCGAATCCTTTCCATCCAGCGAGTACCAATATCCCGTGATCGTGCCGGCGGGGGTATCGACATTGCGCTGCTCGACGCGCGGGTCGCCGTGCATCCGGATGCGGAATCCGCCGTCGGGCGAGGCGACCTCGCGCCACGACGGGTCGCTGCATCCGCGCGGCAACCAGCAGGACGAGAGCCAGCAGCGCCAGCGCCGGCCAGACGCCGGCGTCGGGGATGCCATGCAGGTAGTCTCAAGTTAACGATTCCGCGTGCCGAAAACACTGCGTGATCCCGCGCACTCATTTACCATGCTGACAACGGAAGATAGTCCAGTGAGCGAGCTCGCGTCGAGTCCGGTCATCGGGTACCGGCACCCGCCGTCCGGCGAGAGGTCGGAGTTTCATAGTCCGATGCCGGTTCCCACGACCTACCAGAACGCGCTCCCGCTGGCGTCCATGCTGCTGGAGTACCGGCTGGAGTCGGTGCTCGGAGCGGGCGCGTTCGGCATGACGTATCTCGCCCGGGACACTCACCTCGACAAGCAGGTCGCGATCAAGGAATACCTGCCGACCGACCTGGCGGTGCGCGCGCTCGACGGCAGCGTGGTGCCGATCACCACCGACCACGGCTACAACTACCAGTGGGGACTCGACCGCTTCATACAGGAAGCGCGCACGCTCGCAAAGTTCAGCCATCCCAACATCGTCCGCGTCAACCGCTACTTCGAGGCCAACGGCACCGGCTACATGGTGATGGACTACGAGCAGGGCGTGTCGCTGGCGCAGTTGCTGAGGGACGCAGCCGCCGCCCGCCGAGGCGCGCCTGCGGGCGCTCATCCTGCCTCTGCTCGACGGACTCGAAGCGGTTCACGCGGCGGGTTTCCTCCACCGTGACATCAAGCCCGCCAACGTGTTCGTTCGCGCAGAACGGCGTGCCGGTGCTGCTCGACTTCGGCGCCGCGCGGCAGGCGGTCAGCGGGGCGACGAAAAGCCTCACCTCGATTCTGACGCCCGGCTATGCGCCGCTCGAGCAGTATTCGGAGCGACGGCCACCAGGGCCCGTGGTCGGATATCTACGCGCTCGCCGGCGTGGTATACCGGGCGCTCTTGAACGAGAATCCGCCCGATGCGGTAAGCCGCATGCGGGAGGATGTCGTTCCGGCAAAGCTGCGCCGGCGCCGCGCGGGCGGGCTGAGCGAGCCGCTCGTCAGGTCGGTGGAATGGGCGCTTGCGCTCGACGACGAGCAGCGTCCCCAGAGCGTCGCCGAGTGGAAGCGCGCCATCCTGGGAGAAGTGCCCGTGTGCAGCCTACCCGCTTGGCTGTAGCGCCGCAAGTGGAACGTGCGGCCGTCCCGTCCACTACGCCTGGAAGTGGAAAAACCGGGCCGTTTCGCGTCGGCGGTGGGCGGTCATCGGGCTCCTGCTGACGGTCGGCGGTCGCGTGGATGGCACGCTGGAAGACAGCGCGGCCGCCGGAGAAGGCTGGCGGCGCCGGCGGATTTGCCGGACGGCGCGGTCAGACGCCGGCGCAAAAGGCCGAGGGCCCCGGAGCCGGCGCGGGATCGCCCGCCGCGCGAACGGGTAGAGCGGCCGGGAATCGAGGACGCGGACCCCGAGCGAGGTGCGCCTGCGGGCCCTGCGTGAATTCCAGGCGGCGGACACCGATGGCGACGGCTTTCTGTCGCCGGACGAAGCGCGAAAATTTCCGGTGATTACAAAGGAATTTGCGCGCGTGGACGCCGATGGGGACGGACGCATCTCCCCCAGGAATTCGTCAGGTTGCGCGAGATGCAGGGGCACGAAGAAGCCGCCGGGATAAATCGGGTAAACTCGATCATGGCCGAGGGCGCCGGATCCAACCAACCCAACGCGCACCCCAACGCGCTGCCTGCCGGCAGGGAGCTGCTGGATGCCGGATCGGGTCCGTGCTCGGGGAGGACCGGGTTCGGCATCTCATGCCCGGGCGCAGGACACGATTCTCCGCCGCGAAGTCGCGCATCAAGGAATATTTTCCTTCCGACCTGGCGCGGCGCCGCCGGACGGAAGACGTCGCGCCGCTCGGCGCCGGTACCGAGGCCAATTTCCGCAAGGGCCTGAACCAGTTCCTGGTCGAGGCCCGGACCCTCGCGCGCTTCGTGCACCCGAACATCGGGCGCGTGGACCGTTACTTCGAGGCGAACGGCACCAGCCTACATGCTGAGAAGAGTTCGAGACGGGCGAGTCGCTCGCGCACAAGTTCGCCCGCGGGCCGCAGCCGGACGAAGCGGCGCTGAAGGCCATCCTCGCGCCCCTGCTCGACGGGCTGCGAGGCCGTCCATCGCGCCGGCGTGCTGCATCGGGACATCAAGCCCGGCAACGTGTTCATCCCGTGACGAGAGGTCGCCGGTACTGTTCGATTTCGGCGCGGCGCGCCTCTGCCAGCCGCGACGCGTGCAGGACATCATCCCCATCCTGACGCCGGGCTTCACTGCGCCGGTCGAGCAGCCATCCGCAGCAGCGGGACGGGGGCCGTGGTCGGACATCTATTCGCTCGCCGCCGTCATCTTCTCGGGCCGTCACGGGCGAGGCGCCTTCCGATGCCCTGAGCAGGCTGCGGATGGACAGGGTCGGCAGATGCTCCATGCCTCCCGGAGCGCTGCTCAGCCCGGCTCCTCGCAACGATCAATGGGGCCTGCTTTAACGTAACATAATAACAATGCACAA
>ERZ1370068.79-contig-10068_pt1 | contig 48870 bp, 85 predicted proteins | sample MGYA00561227_ERZ1370068 | MGnify/ENA primary metagenome ERZ1370068 (study PRJEB38410, sample SAMEA6850437) | metagenome | study: Metagenomic assessment of the ecological functions of the soil: analysis of the soil microbiota associated with the... | reverse complement strand
TGCCATTACGTATTGCTCAATCGATCGAGTGATACGCGCAGTCCACGGCACGCAACACATCATGAAGGCAGCGCAGCCAGAACCGCGACCATTCATCCACGAGACCCGATTCGTCCACGACACGCAGGAAATACCACGCGGAAAAGATGACGCGACGGCGAACTGGAGCGCGATCAGCAGCAGTTTGTTCGTCGTCAGCACCAAGACGAACCCGTATCCCCACATCGGGAAACGTCGGCGGAATGGCGTAGCCCGGCACGACATCCGTCGTCGCAAACCCGTGAAGGATCCGCTCGCGGAACACCAGATGCTTTTCGATCGTGTGGAAGTTGTGCGCAGCGTAGTAGTTCAACGCCGTCGCGACTGCTGCCGCCACGGTCATCAGCGGCAGGCACGCGCGATCGGTCCACGCGAACACCCGCTCCTTCAGCTGCGCCGCCGCCGCTGCTTTCGATAGTCACCGCGGCTGAAATACTTCTCCAGCCACGCATAGAGAACGATGAACATGTACCGCGCCGCCCATCTCCTTGATCTTCAACTTCGCGACCCAACGCGACGGTTTCTCCACGGCTGATCGGAATGACCGTCCACGAGTAGCCGCGCACGATGGTTTTCAGCGGCAGTTCGACGGTGAGAGTTGAAGTGCGGCGCGAGGAAGCGGGCGCAGACCCTGGAGCGTTGTCGCCCGGTACGCCTTGAACGCGTTGGTGGTGTCGTTGAAATTGAAACGAAACAGGAGTCGGATGAAGAGGTTGAACGCGCGATTGAGGGCGTACTTTGGACAGGGGTAATCGATGACGCCGCCGCCCGCCATAAAGCGGCTGCCGAACACCGCCTCATAGCCTTCGTTCAGCTTCTCCCCAGTACCTTCCACGACGTCGCGGCAGTCGTCCGGATTCGTCCGCCATCATCACGACGACAATCGCATCGCCGGCGGCGACGTCGACGCCACAAAATCACGGCCCGTCCAAAGCCGCGGGGACCAGGGTTCTTCACCGGCCGCAGCGCCGGTATCAAAGTCGTCGTCAGCCTCTGCAGGACATCCCGAGTGCCGTCGGTGCTGCCATCGTCGACCACCACGATCTCGTGAGGAATCTGGTGAAGTGACAGCTCGAGGTGAAGGTGTTCGACTGGTCGAGCCGACGGACGCCCTGCTCGTCACACGCCGGGATGATCGACGCCGTGACGCAGCGGCGGGTCTGGCGTCGGTGGCGGTGCAGCCCGTCTCCATCGGCTACCGCGTTGTCGGTCATCGTGAGCCAGTCCGGATGGCTGGCGTGGTGCTCCGGGCGATTTCGTCGAGGATGCGGATACACTCACGCTCGCGACCACCTGAATCGCGCCGCCGTTGCGGCTCGACATCCATGACTAGCCACGGAACGTCCCACTGCGGTGCGTGCGGATCGGCGTGGACGGACCTGGGACCAAAACGCTCGCTGCACCAGCCGCTGAGCTGCGCGAGCGACATCGCGTTCGATCACCGCCGCCGCCGGCGGTCCAGGAGCCCGGCAGCATAGGAACCAGCGCGGATGCTGACGCTCGATCAGATCCGCCGAGGTCTGTCGCATGGAGCGCATCGCGCACCTGATAGCCCGTGCCGTCGAAGCCGTAGTAGGCCAGGCGGCGGCCGGACTGCCCAGGCGCGCACCCGGTACGAAAAATCCCCTGTTTTCAGCGAGTCCCGAACTGCCACCGCGCCGGCGAGCGCGCCACAGCGCGATCGAGAGCGCTGACACGACCGGCAGATCGAGACGCGTCGCCGTACTCAACGGCACGATGGCACCTCCTGGCGCCAGCTTGGTCGCGCCGTACAGCGAGACCGGTCCCGCCGTCGAAAACGGCTCGGTGATGCCTGCGCGCGGTGCCCGGCGCGGCACGACCTGCGCGGCCACGTCGGGCGCACAAACGCGCCGTTCGCCGCGGCGAGGCCAAGCGGCAACGCCGTCAAAGGAGCGCGCGAACGCTGTGGACGCGGCTCGTCGAGAACAGCACGGTCCAGCGCAACGACTCTGCAGAACTCGAGCAGATTGAGCGATCCCGATCAGGTTGTGCTCCACGACCTGACGGCTGGTCGTCCGGCCGTCGACGCCCGCACGCACGCTCGGGCTGGCCGCGGCATCGATCACCCAGTCAGCCGCGCCGACGCCCTCGAGATCGCTCCACCGACCGACATCACCGTGTGTGACGGCGCATGACCAGCTGCCTGGAGCCTCGGGCGATTCGTTTCGCTGCACGGCCGGCTGAGATTGTCCATGCCGACCAGTCGCGCATCCGGCAGTCTCAGGGCCAGCTGAAGGACGATCTGCTGCCAACAAAGCCACACGCGCCGGTGATGACGAGCCTCATCGAACGCTGTGACGCTCATTCCACGTCGAGACGATTTCACGCACAGTGTCCCGAAGGGAGGTCGAGACGCTCCGCTTCGCGGTAGTGTGACTTCGCTCTCCCGCAGATCGCTGGCGCAGCAGATGTGATCGCCGCGCAGCGGAGCGGTCCTTCGTCAGACAGACCCGGCCGTCTGGGCGCGGCCGGAGAGTCGACTGCACGATTTCAAACGCCTCGCGTGCGGCGGAAACAGGAGCCCGCTTTGCCGCCGCCGATCGTGTTGTACACCCCACCGACGCGCGGCTGCTCGCCAGAACGCGTGGATGAAGGCCGCAACGTCGCGCGCATGGATATTGTCCCCGACCTGTTTGCCTAGGAAGCCGAAGGAACGATCCGGCATCTGCGTTCCTCTGACGCTGCACTTGACCAGGTAGCTGAGGAATCCGTGCAGTTCGACGCCCGGAGAATGGTTCGGTCCGGTAATACAGCCGGCGCGCATGGTGGCAGCACGTCGGCATGCCGGAAATAGCGTCCGTGCTCCTGCACGAGGACATCCGCAGGCCAGCCACTGGACGCGCCAAACAGCGAAGTGCGTCGACTACAGGGTCGACCGCGACAAGGTCTCGCCGATGCCCTCTTCGAACGCCTCCCGTCCGCATAGTCCCAGCGCGTCCGCGAGGCTCCCGCATGGCGATCGAATTTGGCCTGTCTCCAGCCACTCTTGCTCGTCGACATGAACGCGAACGGCGAACGCGGGGAGTGCGTCTTTCGTGCAGCCTCGAGGAGGTTCAGCGTCCCGAGGGCGTTGGTCTCGGAAGCCCGTCGAACGGAATCGACGCAGCGCGAGTCAGTGGGAAGGCTGTGCGGCGGCGTGAACGATCAGTGCTTGCGGCCGAATCGTGCGAACCAGGTCGGTCACCTGCCGATCGGTGTCGAATACGGTCGATCGCCGTGTTTATGGCAGTAGCGCGGCAGCGTTCGCTGCAGGCGCTCGCGGTTCCACGCCGTATCACCCGGCGGTCCAGAAGAACACCGCGCCGCGCTCGTTGCTGTCGATGCCGCGAACGTGACAGCGCCTCGTTCGGATGCCAGATGCGGCAACAACGCCACTTCCGGAGCCGATCGAGCCCGGATCTGAGCCCGTCACGAGACGCGCGGGCAGCGCCCATGACGTCAGGCGGAACCGCTCAACGGCGGACGGACAAACGCGAGGCTCGAATCCTTGCGGATCGAGAAACGGCGCCCGACAATGAACCGCGTCGTGACGCAGCATCCAGTCCCCGACGCGGGGTGCTCCCAACGACAGCAACCGACCAAAGCATCGCAAAGATTCACGACGACGGCGCGCCATGGATGTCGCGTGGCCCTGGCGCGTACAGCGCCCTCCCGTCGCAGAGCACCGGAACCGCAGCGACCAGAGAGCGTCGTCGACGCCCGCGGCGGCGTAGGTAGAATCGGCCCGGCGCTCGCAAGCGACAACCTTGCAGAACATCGGCATGTTGAGGAACAGCACCCACCCGAGCAGCAGCGTGCGCCGACGAGCGTGACCGACCGCGAATGCGGTGCCGACAACAGCGAGCAAGAAGACGAAGAGACCAACACCGCGATGAATCGCCGAATTGCGAGAACACTGAGCCTGGTTCGAAATCCGGGCCACGATTGGTCGAGAGGTAGGCGGCGCCTCGCGCTTGAACCAGACTCGGCGAAGCCGAAGATTATGCTGGATACGTGACCCAGTGGCGGACGGCCTATTCCCTGCCACCGCCAGGTTGCTGGCGGACCGGACTGAGGCCATGTCGGTAATATTTGCCGGCCCGTCGCGCCCATGCCGCATAGCCCACCGTCAGAGCACTCGTATCGGAAACGAGCCGGGCGCTTCACACAGGCTGATGAGAGCAGCACTTCACACCGGTATTCGTCGGCATCAGATTGAATCTCCAGTGCCGATATTGTCGCTTATAGAGCGCCCACGGCAAAGCAATCGACGCCATCAGCACCAGCGGCACAACGAGACGCTCCCCATCGCCCGCCGGCGAGCGCCGCCGACAGCCCGGATCCCAGCCCGGGAGGACATCATTTGCGCACGGCGAACCACAACGCGCACGCCGCGTTTACCAGCAGAAAGGCCCGCATCGGTGGGAGCACCTCCCGTCGCTCGGTTGCGACATAGATGCACCACCAGCGCCGACAACACGAGGAGGGAAATCGGGGCGATGATTGAGTCGACTTTCGGTTACTGACTCACCTGTTTCAAGCAAAAGCATGATCAGGTGACGCCGACCAACGTGGCGATCGGCAAGGCTCGAACATGGGGCGGCGGGCAACGGACAACGAACAATCCGACGGCACGACGCTGTGCAGCAACACCTGCACGAGCACGACAATCATCGCGATCTCGATCACGTCGGTGGTTCGTCCCAGCATCGGCCGCCGCTGCGCCAGAACCACCCGTATCCGGGCATCCGATGCCACTGCGCGACGCCGGGCGCGATCGTCTGACCCAGGCCTTGCGCCAGCACGCGCGCGCCTCGTAGAGGCCAGCGGTGAAACGTTGCCGCCGACGCGCCAGCGAGCCGACACGATCGTAACTCCTCGCCGTAGTGCGAGCGTAAATCGAAGCTCCAGTGCGGCGAAAAGATTGGTCCCGAGTTCCAGAATGCAGACCGAGAAGCAGAGCAGCGTGAGTCAACCATGGAGGTCGGGCGATGCATCTGGCGCGGCGCTATCCGCGTCGCGACCACGACAAGGGCGCACACGGCGAGCGTCAGCGCGCTGCCGCGATCGTCGAATAGAACCGCACACCCGAAATCGACTGAAATGGTTGCCGCGCGCCGATCGCAGCAGGTCTCGATCCGACGCGAAGAAGCCGGGTTCCCTGATCACCCCACCGCGCCCTCGGACGAGAGTCGGCGTGAACGAGATCCGGTTCCATTTCCTTCCGTCGACTCCGGAAGCGAGATGACGGTGCGCCGCAGACGCGCTGCTATCGCGATGTCGTGCGCGTCATGGCGGCGGCGGTGCGCGTTTGGAATCGCGTCTGAATCGATCGTCAGCCGTCCGATCGCCTCCTCCGCGCGCAGCAACAGCGCGTAGTATCTGGTGTCCGAGCTGCACTTGATCGCGGACGACAATCGTGACACTCCAGGCGCGGCCTCTGGTCCGCAGATACAAGCGTCCCGGATTGAGTCGCTCACCGTAGTCGACGGCGCAATCTATTCGTGTCGATCGCCGCCCGGCATGCCGGCGTCATGATGGCCGACACGGCGAGCGATGTCGGCGCTCGGGAGAACACGTCGCGAGCGACGGTGCTGGCGAGGTAGAGGACGGCCACGAGCCCGAAGGCACAGGCGGGCAAACATCAGCGTCTGAATCGGCCGTCCGGCGCACGTCAACGACCGGAGCCGATCGAGCGCCGTTACACTTGACGATCCACCGTGGGTTGCGGTGCGCTGGTGCAACAACCACACGCTGAGACGAGCGCTCTGGAGTCACTATGGCTCGGCGCTCATTATCGCCTATTCGATCAGAGGAACGATGCAGAGATTTGTCCCTCTCACGTGCCCTCACGGGACCGGTCCCGCACTCGAACCGGCGAGGCCATTCGCAGTCTATCGAGGCACGTGATGCGCCAGATATCTGGTCCGAGATGGACTCGCATCACGGATCATATGGCCTCGACGATCGAATCGGCCATCTAAGCTTAGGAGTGAGTTCCTCACGGAAGGATCGGCATCAGTGGGTAGCGTCACGCAACTTCGACGCGATTGTCATAGGCGCCGGCCAGGCCGGGTCCGCCACTGGCAAAGCGACTGACGAAGGCGGGGATGTCAGTCGCTGTCGTCGAACGCCATCTGTTCGGCGGCACATGTGTGAACACGTGGATGCATTCCGACCAAAGCGATGGTGGCTAGCGCCTATGTCGCCCACGTCGCGAGGCGTGCTGACGAATACGGGGTTCGAGTCGGCGGCAGCGTCACCGCCGATCTTGAAGACGGTGATGCTCCGCGTGAAGGGAGCCATTGCCGAAACGATCGCGGATTGGTGTCGAGAAGGCGCTTCGAAGCCTCGAGCGGTGCGCAGTCTACACGGGACACGCCCGCTTCCTGTCGGCAGCACGAAATTGGAGTCGGTGACGCGACGCTGCACGCGCGATCGAGTCTTCATCAACGTTGGCGGGCGTGCGTCCATACCCGCGCTGCCGAGGCCCTCGACCACGTTCCCTTCCTCACGAACAGCTCGATGATGCATCTGGATCGTCGTGCCCACCCACCTGGCGATAACGTCGGCGGCAGTTACGTCGGCCTCGAGTTCGCCCAGATGTTTCGCCGGTTTGGCTCCGACGTGACCGTGATCGAGATGGCGCCGCGACTCCGTCCAGCGCGAAGACGACGACGTGTCCACGGCGATTCATAGACATCCTGGTGCGCGAGGGGCATCGCTGTCCGGGTGAATGCGCGCTGCGGTCAGCGTCTTCTCCGGGAACGCCGGCGTGGCGGTGCAGGTCGACTGCGCGGAAGGCAGTCCGACGATCGAGGCTTCGCATCTCCTGGCTGGCGGTGGGCCGGCGGCCGAACACCGACGACCTGGACTCGACGCGGCCGGTGTCGCCCGCGACGACCACGGCTACATCGTCGTCGACGATCGATTGCAGACCAGTGTCCCCGGCAGTCTGGGCGTTGGGTGAGTGCAACGGCAAGGGCGCGTTCACGCACATCGGCGTACAACGACTTCGAGATTGTGGCCTCAAATCTCTTCGACGGAGCGACGCGGCGCGTCTCGGATCGGGTTGCCGGCGTATGCGCTCTACATCGACCCTCCACTCGGCCGCGCCGGCCTCACCGAGGCAGCGACGCGCGACTAACGCGCCAGACACGCTGCCCTCGTCGGAACGCGAGCGATACTGGCACGTGTCGGACGGGCGTTCGAGAAGGGCGAAAACCAACGGCTGATGAAGATTGTCGTCGATGCCGATTCCCGGAGATTCTCGGAGCTGCGGTGCTCGGGACGGGCGGCGACGAGGTCAGTCTCATTGTGTGCTGGATACGATGTATGCCAAGGCGCCTACACGTGCTGCAGCGCGCGATGCACATTCATCCCACCGTTTCAGAGTACGTTCCGTTTCTTCTCGAGAATTGACGCCGCTGGACTGCCTCGAGGGCCGAACTATCGCCGCATCAGCAGCACCTTGAGCTTTGCTTTCTTGCTGGCTTCGTTCGGATTCGTCGCCGCCCCTGCCAGCCACCGCTCCACCTGCTGAAGCGATATCGCGTGCCTGGTGCCTGGCTCCCGGACTTCCACACGTCCAGGACTGTCGACGGTCCGATTTTTTCGGAGCCAGGGTCTTCGCGAAACAGCTTCGATCGCGACGACCGCGGCCTCAGCACAGGCTCTCGGCCTGACCTCCGCGGCGTGTCGGATCTGCCTGTGGTCCACATAACTGACGACGCACAGGCGAACGGCTGCGGCCGGAGAGAATATCACGACTTTCGCCTTCTACTCTCTCGCTGACCAAAATCGCGGCGCCTCACCGCAAGAGTGCCCCGAAAGACGTTGAAGTTCAGGTCGTCTCATCTGTTGACCATGATAGACAAGCTCGTCCCCGGAAATGGTGACCCACGTCTGGCCGCCCACGGGGAGAACCGGGCTGTCGATCTTCGCTGCCTTCTGGCTGACCGCGCGTCCGCTGGCGCTGAGGGGCGAGACCGGACGATGCGGCGCGTGCCATCGGCATCGACGCGAATCGCGATCAGTGCCTGCCCGGCGCCGCCGGATCCGCTCGAGATGAGCGGTAGCGACACCAGATTTTCGGCGGCGACCTGCGTCGCGGTTCGCGCTCGCAGGTCTACTCGCGATACGCCGTCGCGATACCGCCACATACACGATGCCCTCGTCCCCTGCGGCGGCAAGACTCGCCGGCTCGGCGGCGTCAACCCTCATGACGCGTTCTGACGGCCGATGCCCGCCCGGAACGCAGAACCAGCAGTTGATGGCCCGCGGAGTCGAGAAGCGACGTGACAACGCCGGCAGGCGTGAGCGGCGAGATCGACGGGTGTGAGCTGCGTCCGGATCGGCAGCAACCGGAAATGAGTTTCAGGTGACGGCCGGAAACCAGCCGGAGCTTCGTGCAGTGCGGCCGCGCCGTTCGCGAGACCCAGCGCTCACGACCCAGAGATCTCCACGCCTGTCGTCACGATCTCCATCGCCGCGATGTCGCCAAATCCCGGGCGGAGTCGGCGCGGACGAAGAAGTCCACGGTATGGTTCGTCCCTTCGCCCCACCACGAGCAGCTTGCGCCCGAGCCGATCGCCGAAAGGTGAATCGGCGCGACACCGCGTCGTACGCGAGTCACGCCGAGCGGCGCTTAAAACCCTGGGTCGCGAACCGGGAGCCCTCCGGCGTTTGGCGGCGAGGGCGTTGATGATTGGCGATCGGCTGGCGGATGGGGCCGGGATCGGTGGCCGGGATCGGTGCCGGGATCGGTGCCGGGATCGGGGCCGGGATTGGGGCCGGGATCGCGGTTGGGGAGGCAGCAGTCGGCGAGCGAAAGCTGTGGATGGCTCAGGCCTTCGATGCGAGCCAACAGGTCCGGCTTCACCCCGGCAGCTGCCGCGTGCGAGAGCTGAAAGTCGTCGTTGGCGGCTGCATCGGAAGCGACGCCCATCCCGGCGAGACGCTGGAGCATGATCGAGCGCGTCGTGCGGCCGACCGTCTCGAACGCCTGGGCGCGAGCGAGCAGATACATCAGGGGCCCGCGATCGTTGCGTGGACCAGTCTGGCACGGCCCGCCACGCCAGGTCGTGAAAGGTTTTCGTATTCGCCGCGATCTGCCGCGGCGAGCGCCAGCTCGCGGCAGCACTGGGTGCCGCACTCCGTGCAGCCGGGGAAGTCTCGAGACTGCGGGACCGCGGGCGAAGCAACGGCCAATCGCGCGCAGCCACATAGGCCAGCGAAAGCAGCGACAGCTCCGATCGTCATGCGAGCGGTTCCCCCCTTGCAGCCGTGCCCATCACTTTATGTCACGTTGGTGACATCACATACCTGAACCGTGACACAGCGTCACCCCACGCCGACGCTAACATCCTCGATGTACTGATGACCATCCCGGTGCATCAAATGCGTAAAGTCGCCCGCCTGCCTTACGCTGCGGGGACACACGCATCGCGCTGCTGAAGAAGATGCGTACCCATCGCGACTGGCGGCTTTCCTGCCACGTGATGCGGGGAAATGTGGCAAGTCACGATGTCGAAACTCGGCGCGACGAGTGCCTCTGCTTCACCGGCTTCGTTGAAGCCTGCGTGAGGGTCCACACCGTCGCGCGGCGCCTGCGAGAGATGACTGACTGTCAGGCTGTCGCTTTCCTCTGGGAGTCCCCGTCCACTCAGTCACACTCGCGCTCGGCGACGAGGCGTCCTTCGCCTGGCAATGAAGCGGTAGACGGCTGCTCCCAGCACCGCCCCCAACGATTGGAGCGATCCGGGAACAACCACAGCTGGCGCGCCCAGCCGCCCACGTAGATCGCCACGCCCGGTACTCTCGCGGGGTTCACCGACGTGTTGGTGACCGGGATGCTGATCAGGTGGATCGAGTGTCAGGCCGAGGCCGATCGCAAGCTGGCGCCAACCCCTGCGGCGCACGCTCTTGTCGGTCGCTCCGAGAATGATGACGAGGGAACATCATCGTCATGACAACCTCGGTGACGAGCGCGGCTGGCGAGCGACTGCCTCCCGGAGAGTGGACGCCGTATCCATTCGAGGCAGAACCCGGCCGACACGTCGAAGCCCGCCTTGCCGCTGGCGATGAGGAACAGCACGCCGCCGGCGACGACGCGCACCGAGAACCTGGGCGACGATGTATGGCCCCAGCTTCTGCGCCGGGAACCGGCCGCCCGCCCACAGGCCAATCGAGACAGCGCGGGATTGAGATGGCAGCCGGAAATGTGGCCGATAGCAAACGCCATCGTGAGCACGGTCAGGCCGAAGGCGAGGGCCACTCCAAGCAACCCGATGCCGACGTCTGGGAAAGCCGCCGTCAGAACGGCGCTGCCGCATCCGCCGAGAACGCAACCAGAAAGTCCCGACGAACTCCGCCGAATACACCTCGCATAACCTTCCCTCATGTGGACCGTCCGATCAGCACCGTGGGGTCCTCACTAATACGGTGCGTTCACGACGACGTAGGTCGTTCCCGTCCCGACAACTCGCGGCTGATACCACACGCTCCCGCACTGCTGATACGGCGTGACCCCTCCGCCATGACGGTGGTGCAGCTGGAGGGAAGCGTCTGGACTCTCGTGCCGACGACAGCGGCCGCGACGGCGGCGGTCGTCGCCACCGCGGCGGCCACTCCGACGCCGCTGTGATAGCAAGCAGCCTCCCCAGCCTCCCGATCGACGTCGACGTCCACGTTGCGGTTCACGATCGCACGTTGCGGTTCACGTTGACGTCGCGGTTCACGTTGGTGTTGCGGTCTGACGTTCGTGTTCCGGTTGACGTTCGCGTTCCGGTTGACGTTTGCGCTGGCGCTACGGTTAGACACTGGTGCGAGCGCCGCCGCCGCCGCCGCGGCGCTGCGCATCCGCGGTGACCGGGCCGCACAGCAGGGCCGCCAGGGCGACCGCCACCAGGTGCACAAAATGCGCGGGCCATCACTTGCCTCCTTGCGGCTCGCCAACCGCGGCCAGGACAATCTTCCTGGCGCCGGCCGGCGGCACGAACGTGAACGACTCCTCGTTGATGCGACGGCGCCAGATTCCATGTATGCGTCGCCGTGTGCTGCGGTCGCGCGGCTTCGGTCGTCGTCGTGATAACGAGCTTGCGCGGGAGCGGGTATTCGCCCTTCTGAATCCAGACCTGCCAGTCGACATCGTCCTGCCGGAAGGCATAGTGCTCGCAGGTGATGCCGCTGACCTCGCTCGGACCGATGTCCGTGGCCGCCTTGATGTCGGCGCCTTTCCAGTTCGGGAGAACCGAAGCGGAAGAGATCGGCGAGCGGCAGCTCGATGTCGTACTTCTCGCTCAGGCGCGTCGTCGAGCTCGCGCAGCGTCGGCGGCGCGAGGCACCGTGGCGTAGTAGCCGGCGCGCTGAGCAAACATCGTGAAGGTCTTGCCGTCGTAGATGAAGCTGCGCTCGTTCCGATCGCCAGCGGCGGTGGCCAGAAGCTTGTTGGGCATCTGGACGACGAAGTTGATCTTGGCCAGTGTACTGAATGAGCTGCCCGTCGTCCTGCACCTCGTCCGTCGTGATCGTCGACTCCACCTGAAAGGCTTTCAGGTTGCGGAGATACGCACGCCATGTCGGTGAGGGCCTTGATTGCTGCCGGACTGACCGCGGCCGAACTCTGCTGTGCCTCGGCGGACGCCACCGGCGCGGCGATCGCGAGAACCAGCACCGTGCGCGTCAGGAAACGACGAAACATGTTGTAGTCCATCTTCTTCCTCCGAGCTACCACGCGGACACTGAGGCGGCATTTCTCAAAGCCCCAACGGCTGCAAGTCGGGGACCCGCCAGCAAGCCGGCCTTTGCCTCAGCGAACGCGACGTTTGACAAGCTGTCGCTCGGTCCTGCTCACGAACAACGGTCCGTGATCACGAAGGGCCGTGTTCCTCGTTGATGGTCTTCGTGGACAAGGTGCTGGAGCGGTCGACTCCGGATGGCGGGCGCCGTCTGGAAGGCCGCCACCCGGAGATCTCGACGTCGGTTGCCTACTGTCTCGCCATCGCCAGATGGACGGCCACCTCCGGCGAGATCAGGTGATCGAGATTCTCAGCGGCCTCGGCAATGGCCAGCTGCACGCCCTTGACGCGTCCGTTGAAGGCGTTGCCCTGCGGCGCCGTAGTCCGGGGACACGGGTGCGCCGCTGTCCTCGCCGACGTCGCAACCGTCGTCGGCGGAAAAGACCATCGCCAGCGTGGCCTCAATATCGCCCTCGCCGACCTTCTTGCCGTCGATGTAGCAGCGTGGCCTTGCCGCCCTTGCCCAGACCGCCGCCGGCGTAGGCGAACTCCATGCGCACCTGGTGCTCGCCCGCCGGGATCGGCGTGCTGCCCTCGACGAAGAAGTGCTTGAAGCCGCCCCAGTTGTAGCAGTACTTGAGCTTCCCGTTCTTCGCGTACAGGCTCCAGCCGCCGATGTTGGCGCCCTGGGAGACGATGACGCCCTCGGCGCCCTTCTCCGGCACCTCGATCTCGGCGGTGACGGAGTGCGACTTGTTCTTGAGGTTGACGACGCAGTTCTCCAGGCAGGCGCCCCATGCCGCCGAACAGGATCTGGGTCTTCCCCTTGATCAGCACCGGCCGGCCGGCGGTATCGGGATTCATCTTCTCAACCATCCGGTCGTCGAGGGGCAACACCTTGTAGCGCGTCGCTTCGATCAGCCACAGGCGCTGCAGCTCGTGCAGCTTCTCCGGCATCTGCTTGGACAGATCCTTCGCCTGGCTCCAGTCCGTGGTGCGTGTCGTAGAGCTCCCAGACGTCGTCGTCGAAGGCCGGAATCTTCGCCGTCGAAGGAGGCCCAGGGTGTCCGGTGCTTCGTCACCGCGGTCCAGCCCTTGTGGTAGATGCCGCGGTTGCCGAACATCTCGAAATACTGCGTCTCGTGCTGCTCCGCCGCCTTGGCGTCGTTGAACGAGTACAGCATGCTGACGCCCTCGATCGGGTCCTGCTGGATGCCGTTCACCGAGACCGGCTCCGGGAGGCCCGGCCGCCTCCAGGATCGTCGGCGCCACGTCGATGACGTGGTGGAACTGCGAGCGCATCTCGCCCTTGGCCTGATCCCCTTCGGCCAGTGGACGATGGTGCCGTTGCGCGTGCCGCCCCAGTGCGAGGCGACCTGCTTGGTCCACTGGTAGGGCGTGTTCATGGCGTGCGCCCAGCCCACGGCGTAGTGGTTGTAGGACTCCGGCCCGCCGAGTTTGTCGAGCCGCGCCGTGAGATACTCCGGCGTTTCGAGCGCCTGCAGGCCGTTGAAGTAACTCATCTCGTTGTACGCAGCCGTTGAGGCCGCCCTCGGCCGAGGCGCCGTTGTCGCCGATGATGTAGTAGACGAGCGTGTCGTCGAGAATGTCGAGCTTTTTCAGTCCGTCCAGGATCCGGCCGACGTGGTAGTCGGTGTATTCCATGTAGCCCGCGTAGACTTCCATCTCGCGGCGCAGCACTGGGCTTGAACGCCTCCGGCATTTCGTCCCAGGCCGGGATTTCCTCGTGGCGCGCGGTCAGCTGGCAGTCCGCCGGAATGACGCCGAGCTTCTTCTGTCGTGCGATGCGTCTCTTCGCGCAGCTTGTCCCAGCCCTGGTCGAACTTGCCCTTGTACTTGTCGGCCCATTCCTTTGGGCACGTGGTGGGGCGCGTGGGTCGCGCCGGGCGCGAAGTAGACGAAGAAGGGCTTGTCCGGGGCGAGCGCCTTCTGCTGCGAGATCCAGGCCATCGCCTTGTCGGTCATGTCCTCCACGAGGTGGTAACCCTCTTCGGGCGTCTTCTTGGGCTCGACCGGCGTCGTGCCCTCGTAGAGCGTCGGGTACCACTGGTTCGCCTCGCCGCCGATGAAGCCGTAGAAGTACTCGAAGCCGCCGCCGCCCGCGGGCCAGGCGTCGAACGGACCGGCCGGGCTCGTCTGCCACACCGGCACCTCGTGGCATTTGCCGAACTGCGCGGTCGAGTAGCCGTTGAGCTTGAGCGTCCGCGCCAGCGGCGACATGGAATTGGGCGGCACCGAGCAGTAGCCCGGCGCGCCGGTGGCGATCTCGGTGATGCCGCCCATGCCGGCGGAGTGGTGGTTGCGCCCGGTCAGCAACGCCTGCCGCGTCGGCGAGCAGAGGCGCGGTGGTGTGGAAGCGCGGTGTACTTCAGGCCGCCCGCTGCCAGCGCCTCCGCGTTCGGCGTCTGGCAGGGGCCGCCGAAGGCGCTCGACGAGCCGAACCCGGCGTCGTCGATGAGGACGATCAGGACGTTGGGCGCCTCCTGTGGGCGGGCGCAGTTGCTCGATGGGCGGGAACTTGCTGTCCGGGTCCTTCGCGTCGTAGGCGATGAACTGGGAGCGGTAGGGTGTTCGGCATCGGGAGATGGGAACGGTGCTTCATCGGCGTGTTTGCCATCAGCTGTGATCTCCTTCGTTTCTGCATGAATGAACGGCTTGCGGGCGTCGGACGTGACACGTTGGGCGTACGCCAGCCTGATGGGCAAACTGCGAGGCCGTTCGGCCGCCACGGGTGCCTGCACATGAAACACGCGGCGAGGAATCGATTCACACACCGAGAGCGAGGTGGGCTCACGGCATCTAGTTATGGCGGCGCCGCGAGCCGCTGTGACGGGACGACGCCGCGAATGCGCGTGCGCGCGACGTTCAATTCTTGAAACGCGCTCTCAGTGGTGCAGCGTTCGGCCGAGCGGCTTTCGACGGCGGCGCGCGAGGAGTCGCACGGCGATGGACTCGAGATCGGCGAGGTCGAACGGCTTTTCAGCAGCACGGCGTTGCCGCCCAGCGCCTCGACCTGGGCAGGAGAGCTCGTCACGAGGGGGCTGTCATCCACGATGACCGGCGTGCCGACTCCGGCGGTTGCCCGCATGGATCGCGCGCAGCTGTCATCCATGGCATCGCGATATCGGTGACGACGAGATCGAAGGGGCGCGTTCTCCGCCAGACGGTCGTGAGCTCCAGCGCCGGTGCTGGCGAATGACATCGGCTCCGGATGCGTGAGGCCTTCGGCCACAACTTCCGAGCAACTTCAGGATCGTCATCCGCGACGAGGACGCGCGTTGAGCGGCACTCCGAAGCTGGTTCGAGCAACCAGCTGCCGAGCTGTTCGCTCCCCCTCTGCGACAGCAAAGGTAGGCGGTCGTGAACCTCTGGAGTTGCGCTTCGCAGCGACAGGCTTTGAAGCATCGGCGAAACAAGCCCGAACAAGAGGTTCGGATATGGGGGCCGATGAACGTCGGGCATCAGTTTCGTGATGGCATGAAGCGTCGCAGTCAACATCCTGTTCCAGAACACCATATTTCGGTATCTCTTCGGCATCGCCGCGGTGGCGAGTGTGTTCGCCCTCAGGATCATGGCTCATCCCGTTGACCGGAACAGGTGCTCCATTCGTGCTGTTCTTTGCGGCGGTTCTCGTGACCAGCCTGTTTGCAGGCGTTGGGCCTGCGATTTGCGCTGTCTTGCTCAGCGTGCCTCTCGGCGCCTACACATTCGTGATGGGCGCAGGTTATTCCGTTGTTCAAGCGTCTTTCCAGTCGCTCTTGTTCGCCGTTGACGGGATAGTCGTCATCTATCTGACATTTCTCACGAAGAAAGGGACCCGGTCACTCGAACACGCCAACCGGCAGGCGCGCGAGTCCGAGGAGAAGTACCGCGCCCTGTTTGATTCGATCGACGAGGGTTTCTGCGTGATCGAGGTACTGTTCGATGACGCGGACAACGCGCTTGACTACCGCTTTCTGGAAGTCAATCGGGTCTTCGAGAAGCAGACCGGCATCTCGAACGCCGTTGGACGCCGGATCGCGCGAGATCGCGCCGGCGCACGAGGAGCACTGGTTCCAGATTTACGGGCAGATTGCTCTGACCGGCGAGTCGCGGCGGTTTGAGAATCCGGCCGCGTGCCCTCGGCCGGTTCTACGACGTCTACGCGTTCCGACTCGGCAGGCCCGAGCAGCGGCACGTCGCAATCCTCTTCAACGACATCACCGAGCGCAAGACAGGCGGAAGAGGTTGCGCCAGCCGTTTCGACGAAGAACTCAAGGCTGCCAACGCATTCCTCGACGCCATCATCGAAAACATTCCCCTCATGTTGTTCATCAAGGAGAGCCAGTCGTTGCGGTTCATACGGCTCAATCGCGCAGGTGAAGACTTGCTCGGTTGGCCGAACCGAGACGTTGATCGGCAAGAACGACTACGATTTCTGGCCAAAGGAACAGGCCGAGTCTTTCGTCGAGAAAGATCGCGAGACCCTGAAAGGCGGCAGCATGAGTCGACATACGCGGAAGAACCGATACAAACGCGCTATCACGGCGTTCGCATCCTGCATACGAAAAAGTTCCGATCCTCGACGCGGCCGGTCAACCCGATGTATCTGCTCGGTATCTCGGAGGACATCACAGAGCGAAGGCGGATCGAAAAGGAACAGCAGTTCTTGGCTGAGGTCAGCGTCGCGTTGTCTGCTTCGCTCGAATACGAGCAGACGCTGGCGACCCTGGCTCGGCTAGTCGTTCAGAATGTCGCCGACTGGTCTGCCGTTGACGTGATGGACGAGGAAGGGCAATTCAGCCGACTGAAAGTCGCGAGCGCGGACCCTGATCAGGCGGCGCTGTGCGCGCGTTCTCGAGCAGATGCCGCCCGATCGAGATCTCCCTCACCTCATGCGGTCCGTGATTGAGAGCAAACGGCCCATCGCTCGTCGAGCAGGTGACGTCAGGCAGTACGTCGAGTCGCTTGCGCAGGGGCCCGAACACCTGCAAGCACTCCTGGCCACTGGTGTCACGTCGTTCGTCGCGGTGCCGCTCTTGATGCGGGGACAGCCCCTTGGCGCGCTTTTTCTCGGCTCCTCGACCCCGTCTCGCGTTTTCGGACAGGGCGATCTTCGTTTGGCCGAAGCGCTGGCGGACCGAGCGGCTATGGCGATCGAGAATGCGCGTCTCTATCGCTCCTCTGTCTACGCCACGCAGCTCCGCGATCAAGTGCTCGGCGTCGTGGCCCATGACCTGCGGAATCCGCTTTCCGCGATCCTGGTGCAGTTATCGGCACTACAAGCGTCACGGCCCGGAGTCCGAACGCACGATCTGTGAAGCCAGCGGAGGTCATCCAACGCGCGGCCACGCGCATGAACCGCCTGATTCAGGATCTCCTGGATGTCGCGCTCATGGAGGCAGGGCAGTTGACCATCGAGCGAGCGCGACTGTCTGCAGGTGATCTGATCGTCGAGGCGGTGGATATGCAGAGACCGCTCGCATCTTCGTCCTCTCTCGAGCTTCGAGTCGACGTGGACCGCGATGCTTCCCGACAGTCTGGGGTGATCGGGACCGGCTCCTTCAGGTGTTCGAGAACCTCATCGGCAATGCGATCAAGTTCACGAAGCGCTGGCGGTCGTATCACGGTGGGCGCGGCACCGAGGGATCACGAGGTCGTCTTCTGGGTTGGCGGATACGGGCTCTGGCATCGCGCCCGAGAACCTGCCCCGTAGTCTTTGACCGATTCTGGCAAGCCACCAGGACAGGGCGTCAGGGCGCCGGGCTCGGACTTCCCATCACCAAAGGCATCGTCGAGGCTCACGGGGGACGCATCTGGGTCGAAAGCGCAGCGGGAGCGGGAGTAGCTTCTTCTTCACGATTCCCAGAGCTTCTGCAGCGCAGGATAGACTTTCCGATCGCCGTCGACCTGATCGTGTGGCCTAGGTCACAACTTGTTCATTGCGGCTCGGGTGGAACGGAAAGCTCTGAGGCGTTGGAGGCCGACTGCCACCTGCGGCAGGATGCCCAGGCTGACGTAGATCGGCCGCACGGCTCATGCGAACCGCGGGCAGCTCCGCGGCGAACCAGGCAGCGCCAGCCAGAAGCAACCCACTCCACCGACGAGCAGCGTGTGCGGCGCGCCGATCCGCGACGACATCCAACCGGCGATCAGGCTGCCGAACGGCGCCGTGCCGAGAAACGCCATCATGTAGAAGCTCATCACGCGCCCGCGCTTCTCGTCGTCGACGATCGTCTGGATGATGGTGTTGCTCGCCGCCATCTGAACCATGAAGCCGAAGCCGGCGACCACGAGGCACGGAATCGCCAGCCACAGCGTGCGTGCGAACGAGAACCCGATCAGACCGGCGCCGAACGACGCGCTGGCGATGACGATGAGGCGTCGAGACCGATAACCGACCGTCGCGTGCGCGAGCCAGAGCGCGCCGACGAGCGCGCCGCAGCCGGACGACGTCATGAGAAAGCCAAGCGTGTGCGGCCCGCCGCGGAAGACGGTCGTGGCAAAGATCGGCATCAGCACCGAGTACGGCACGCCGACGAGGCTGACGAGCGCCAGCAAGCAGGATGATCGACCGAATCGGCCGGAAGCCGAAGGCGTAGCGTCCACCCTTCGACGAACTGTTGCGAGCGCGCCGGGCGCTTGCGCGGTCGGGGCGGGTCGCTGGCGCGATCCGCATCGCGAGCAGCGCCGCGATGACGCCCAGATAACTGACGCCGTCGATCAGGAAGCACCAGCCTTCGTTGGTCGCCGCGATCACGATGCCGGCAATCGACGGCCCGAGCAGCCGCGCCACGTTCACCATCGACGAATTGAGCGCGATCGCGTTGCCGCAGGTCCGTCCTTGTTCTCGATCATCGCGATCGAGGAACGACTGCGCGTCCCGGCATGTCGAACGCGTTGACGATGCCCTGGACCACGCTTGAGGAAGAGGATCGCCTCGACGGTGATCGGCCGCCGAGCGTCAGCGCGGCGAGCGCGAACGACTGCAGCATCGAGACGGTCTGCGTCACGACGAGCAGCCGACGCCGGTCCCAGTCGGTCGACGAAGATGCCGGCGAACGGGCCCAGAGAGAAACGCCGGAAACTGCCCGGCGAAGCCGACCAGGCCGAGCAGCAGCGGCCGACCCGGTCAGGCGATACACGAGCCAGCTCGTCGCCGTCGTCGTGATCCAGGTGCCCGCGAGCGAGACGATCTGGCCGCCGAAGAAGAGCCGATAGTTGCGGGAGCGCAGCGCTTGAAGCATGAAGGCGCGGTAACCTCAGGTCTGCCATCCGCCGCCGAGCGCCCGGTAGATCTCGACGAGGGCGGACAGCTCAGCTCAGCTCGGCCTGCGCGAGCCCGAGCTCCGCGTCGAAGAGGCGCGTATCGGCGTCGCGCACCTCGAGGTAACTTGTCGCGCCGCCTTCAGCGTACGCACCTGCGCGAGCCGGCGCGCGTTCTGGGGAGGCGGCGAACAGCAGCGCCTGCTGCTCGCGGAAACTCGCGGGACGGCAACCCGCGCGTGAGAGCGCACTCACTTTCGTCCTCGTTCCTTCGCGGCATTGTTGTCTTCGAAGATCGCCAGTGCGACGCCGTCCCACACCTCGCCATTCGGGCTGCCGGCCGAATCACGTCCGGAGTGGCATGACGCCAGTCGTTTGAGGTGTGAGTGAAAATTTGGCCAAGGAGGTAGTCGCGCACGAGCGAGGCCTTGCATGCGTGAACGCAAAGTGCTGGTTGTCGCTGGGTCCGCGTTGCGCGTAGCCTTCGACGACCAACACACCAGTGGTCAACTGCTCCAGGTACGAGCCAATCGCCGAGTCGAGGCGCGCCTTGCCGTCATCGGTCAGGCGCTCGGTCGCGGATCGTCGGGAGCCGGCTCGAACAACACGGCGGTCTTCAGCCAGACGCGCACGGCACTCCTGGAGCCGTCGCGCGTCAAGCACGCCGCATCGTGTGCGCCGCCGGCGAGATGTCGGCCAGGTTGAAGAAACCGCGGTCGTTGAAGAAGCCGCGCAGTAGGATGTTGTGCTTGAGCGCTTCCATGTTCTCCGCGAAGCCCGACATGGCCTTGCGTGCGTCGTCCATCGTCTGCTTCAGGCTCGAAGGCCACGCCTTCGCGACCGGACCGTCTTTCGACTGAAAACCCGCGAGGGTGTCCTTGGCTTGTTCGACGACCTGCCGTGCGCTCGGTGGCAATCTCTTCGGCATGCGTCGCGACCGTTCGTCGCCCGGCGATACAGTTCGTCGTCGTTCAGGAGCTTGCCGATGGTCCCGTCGCCTTTGCGGACCGCCTCGGCGATCAATGCTGCATCGGCGGAGAGCCGTGCGCCGTTCGATCGCCATCGCCTTCACGTCGCCGCTGACGGCGGTCAGGAGAGCGTTCGCGCTGTCGATGGTGTTGGCGCCCGCGAGACCACGGCGCGCTCGACGTCGCCTTTCATCTCGTCAATCGTCGTCGTTGACTTTCTTGCACCGCGTCGCCCATCTGCTGCATGAGATCGGCGATCTCGAACGGCTCCTTGCTACGCAATCGTCGACGCCAGGCGCCGCAGTGGGAGACGCGTCAGTGCCACTCCCGACGCCGAGATAGCTGCCGCCGACCGAGTCCCTCGGTTTCGATGGACGCGAGTGAGTCCAGGTCCGGACGAGCGGGTGCAGTTCTTCGGTCACCTCGAGCTCGACGCGGAACTTGCCGCCCGGCGCCGTTCGGCGGCACGATCGTCTTGATCGCGCCCGGCCTTGGCGCCCGAGACCCGGACGATCCCGCCGGGCTGCAGGCCGGTGATCTTCTTGAACTCCGTATAGATCGTGAACTTCTTCGCGAACGCCATCTGGCGGTCGCCGATCATGAACAGGCCGACGGTGAAGAGCAGCAGTCCGGTCGAGCACGAACACGCCGACGCCGGCCAAGCGCGCTGGGGTCGCCATCTATCCGCCTCCCTGCGACCGCATGAAGGCCTGCACCAGCGGCTCCTGGCTCGCGTCCAGCTCCTCGAGTGTCCCGTGCGCCAGCATGCGGCCTTCGTGCAGCACCGCGAAGTCGTCGCCGATCGACGCGCGCGCTGGGAATGTTGTGGGTGACGACGACCAGCGTCGTGCCGCCGCGCTTGCTGTCGACGAGCAGGTCGTCGATTTCCCGTCGCGGTGATCGGATCGAGGCCGGCGCTCGGTTCGTCGACCAGCAGGATCGACGGATCGAGCGCCATCGCCCGCGCCAGGCCGCCGCACGCTTCTTCATGCCGCCGGACAGATCGCCGGGCATCTTGTCGTAATCGGCTTCCGAGGCCCGACGTCGGCCAGCTTGCTTCCGGCGCGCTCGCGGATCTCTGCGTCGGACAGCCTGGTATGGCGTCGCATCGGAAAGGCGACGTTGTCGCCCACCGACATCGAGTCGAACAGCGCCGGCGTTCTGAAACAGAAACCCCATGTGCTTGCGGACCTCTCCGAGCTCGCGCGCCGCCAGTGCGGTGATGTCACGGTCTTCGACGAACACCTTGCCCGCCGTCCGGCTGCACCAGACCGATGATGTGTCGCAGCGTCACGCTTTTGCCGGTGCCGCTTCTGCCCAGCAGGCAGAAGGCTTTGCCCTTCGGATGTCGAACGACACGTCGTCCAGCACAGCGAGCGACCCGAAGCGCTTCGACACCCGATCGAAGCGCACCGCCGCCTGGCGGCTTCGTCATCCGACACCGGCGGATAAAAGAAAGAAGATGATCTTCACCAGGACCACGTCGCCCAGGATGATGAGCATCGATCCCATCACGACGCTGCGCGTGGACGCCTCACCGACGCCTTCAGTGCCACGGCTGGTCGTGAACCCGAGATAGCTCCCGGCGACCGCGATCAGGTAGCCGAAGACGATCGTCTTGAACGTCGCCGGAATGAGATCCGAGTACGTGATGTAGGTGAACGCGCGCTCGAAGTAGAGGCGCCAGGACATCCCCGACACGGCGACCTCCGCCAGGTAGCCGCCGAAGATCCCCGAGAAGTCCATCATCAGCGTGAGCAGCGGCATCGCGATCATCAGCGCGATGATCCGGGTCACGGCGAGGTAGCTTGAAGGCATCGACCGCGTTCGCCTCGAGCGCGTCGATCTGCTCCGTGACCTCGCATCGCGCCAAGCTCGGCGCCGATGCCAGCACCGACGCGTCCCGACACGAGGAGCCCGGCGGTCAGCGGGCCCGGTCTCTCGAATCAGGGCGATCGCGAGGCCTGCCGGGATCAGCGCCTCCGCGCCGAAACCGCTCGAGCGACGCGCGCGTGTGCATCGACAGGACGACGCCGATCGCGAGGCCCGCCGTGAGAATCAGTGGCGCGGATCGCGTAGCCGAACTGATAGACATGACGCGCGATCTCGCCGGGGCTCGTAGGGCGAGGCGGAAGGCTTCGACGCCCGCGCGGGCCCCGAAGGCGGCCAAAGCGCCGACGAATTCGAACAGTCCTAAGACACGGACACCGGCACGGTCAACCGCCGACAGGCTGGGCATCGATCACTGCGCACAAGCGTGACGGAAGACCGGGCGGGCTACTGTTCAAAAACGCACTCTTCGGCCATTGGCTCGAGCGTGAGCTCATCCAGCCCGCCACGTGGCCACTCATCAGAAGATCGCGGATTACCCTGCCTTCAACACCTGCCTCATCGGTCTGAAAAGCCATATGCCTGATCGGTCAGCGACAACAAGAGCCTTTCCCTTGCCCAACGCCTTCTGAAGCCCGAGGATAAGCCGAGCGTTTTCGGCAACATGTTTTCCGAACGACCTCGATCTCTTCTGACAGGCGATGCAGTCGCTCCCGTTGCTTAGCGAAGCGATCGTCGCGATCGTCGGACACTTGGCTCCTCCATCCGCCCATTCAACTTCAAGATTAACGCCAGGTGTCAGCGGCTGAGTTGCTCGAGGACCTGGGCGGTTCTGCCAGGTTACCAAAACATCTGGGGCCAGTCCAACGTCAGAGGATCGAGTAGACAACGCCGATGGTAATGAGAAACGTGTCGGCCCGAATCGACTGGGCGGCGCGACCGAGCGTGCTCACGATAGTGACCGACGGCCGTGCGACCAAGTACCCCGCCGTTCACTCTGAGCCCGATTCTCCGGTTCAGAGTCATGCCACACCGCCAACTCGGGCTTGACCACGAACGTATTGGTCGCCTCACCGTGAATGTCGCTCGCTCCGCGTCGCTGATAGTCGGCGAGGGTCGACGAGTCGAGGCGAAACGAGTTCAACGAATACCCGCCGACAACATCGATCGTTATTGCCGCGCGCCCTCGAATCTTCGTATACCCGTAGCCAAACATGATCGGACGAACGCGCAGTCGCCCGAGATCGCTCGAGCTGACTGCCGGCGGCTGTTGAATGTCTGTGTCGAACCAGCCGAAGAACGAATTCGCCCAACCCCACCCATCGCTTTCATGGTCGATCCTCAGCTCGAAGCCGACATTTGAACTCGCGGCGGCGGCGGACGAACCGGCAATGCGTGTGGTGATACTCCCGCCGACAGCAAGCCGGTTATCGGTCTGACCATGCGCGACGCCGGGCCACGACTTACGAGGGCGATGAGTACGCGGTCGGTCGACGGACGTTCGGCATCGAGGATCCGTTCATTTGACCCCTATTGTTTCGGCGTTGTCGCGAGCTGAAGTCCGAGCACCATTGAACCGGTAGGCTCTCGGATTGTCACACCAGCCACGGCAAGTTGTCGCCACACCTCAAAGTTCGAGATCGCTTTTGAACGTTCCGGCAGTCTTCGAGGTGCTCGAGGCTCCACACCTGGAGCTGAAACCGAAGCGCAGCCAGCTCCTGCCTCCACGAACTCCACTTCTGGTGGAGGATCGGTCAAGACGTCGGGGTGACGTGCCGCCGCTGCGAGGAGCACTTGACGCACGAGCTCGGGATCTGCCGTGTGGGCCACATGGAAGGGCAGCAAGTATGCGGTCAGTCTGGGCAGGTCTGCTCCAATTGGTCACTCGCTCAGAGATCAACTGCGAGTTCGGCACAATAATCGCGACACTCTCGTCGGTAACGATGGTCGTCGCGCGTGCGCCGATCTCGCGGACTTCGCCCACAACACCGCCGATTTCGACGCGATCGCCGATCTTCAGTGGGCGCTCGAGCAACAGGATGAGGCCGCTGAAAAAATTGCTCGCAATATTCTGAAGCCCGGACCCAAGTCCGACCCCAATCGCACCAACAAGCACGTTGAGCGAGGTGAGGTCGATGCCGGCGCCCTGCAGAATCACGAGCGCACCCAGGCTGATGATGACGTAGCGCGCGATGGTGCCAAGCGCCTCGCGTAATCCGACGTCCACGCCGCGGTGGGCCAATACGCTGTCGACAAGCCAACGGGTCAGCACGACGAGTGCCCCAGACGAGCGCCGATGTCAGCGTGATGACAGTGAGCAGCCGGAGTGGCGTGAACTCGCTGCCAGCGATCCCGGCGCGCAGGAATCTGTTGATGCGGTCCCACAATTCGGCGAAGGTCTGCATCGAGGGATCTTAACGCCCGCGAGTGCCACACTTCGTCTGGAAGGTCAGCTTGAGCTCAGCAAGAATTTACTAGCCCGACCGCTGGCTCATCCATCGGGTGCCACTCAGACACCGCTCGATCGCATCGACGAGATCGGCTGGCGCACAGGGCTTTGTCAGATGACGGTCGCAGCCGGCACGCATCGCGCTGACGCGCTCGTGGGGAAGGTCAGCCCCGGTCAACGCGACAATGGGGATTGCGAGGGTCGGTTCGGCTGCCTTCAAGCGACGCGCCACTTCCCAACCATCGATATCCGGCAATCCGAGATCGAGCACGATCACCTGCGGCGTCCAGGCCAACGCGAGAGCCAGCGCGTCTTCCCCGGTGGCTGCCGCTCTCACGTCATAGCCTCTGGCCGCCAGGTACGCGATGTACCCCGGCGCGCGTCGCCGGATCATCTTCTACACACAACACGCGCGCCGAGCGCGGCGCCTTGTCGACCACGCGGCAGCGTAGCACGGCAGTAGCAGCTGGCGGCATGCGATACGCAGGCGCAAATCCTGACCCTGGGATCTCCTCTTACCCGTGTTGTTCCTGTATGGTGGATCAAGTGCACTTCGCCCTGGGTCGATTGATGATTGAAGGAGACGAGACCATGGCTGTCATTGTCAGATTTCGAGCGATCGTCCTCGGTCTTGCGATCATCTTCACCGGTTGCTCAGCGCCACCCAACGCCGATGTGGATGCAGCCAAGACCGCCGTCGACAAGGCGGCGACCGAAGGTGCGGATCGATATGCACCCGAGTCGTTGGAAGTCTGCTCAAGCTGCGCGGACCGCGCTCGACGCCGAGTTGAGCACTCAACAGAGCAAATGGGTGAAATCGTATGACAAGGCCAAAGAGCTCGCGATCGCTGCGAAGGCGGCCGGCGACAAGGCGGCGGCCGATGCGGTAGCAGCCAAGGAGAAGGCCGATGCCATCGCCACAAAAGCGAGGGCCGACGCGGCTGCCGCCAGAGCAAGGGCGAAGATCGCACCGGTCCGCATCGGCGGTCAGATCAAACCACCAACGAAAATCAAAGACGGTGAAGCCGATTTACCCAGCCATCGCGCGAACGGCGGGCGTCACCGGGAGCGTCACAATCGAAGCGACGATTGGAGAAGATGGCAAGGTCTCGGAGGCGAAGGTCGTGCGATCGGTCCCTTTGCTCGATCAGGCCGCGCTCGACGCCATGCGGCAGTGGGAGTACATGCCCACGCTGCTGAACGGCGTGCCGGTGCCGGTTCTCACGACCATCACCGTTAATTTCACACGGTAGCAGGACGCTGTCGCTTCGGTGTTAAGCGGTGACGAGTTGCCACACCGACGCGATACATCGCACTGCTCCCGATTTGGAGAGTGGTCAGTTCGGCTTCGGCTGTTTCGGTTCTTGTCCTTCAGCTTTAGCCGGACACCCCGAAGCGGCTTCCCGACGCGTAGCGTCGCAAGCCGCGCTGGAACTATGACGGCCGCGAGCACCAGATATCCCGCAGCCGCTGACGCGAGCAGCAGCAGCTGACCCGCCGAGGCGTGCCGCGCGATGTGCGCGGGCATGTAACCAACCCACGCCGCCGGAATCAGCGTGAACAGCACGAGGCGGAGCACGCCGCCGAACAACGGTTCGGGATAGAGCGGAGAACGTGATCACCAGTTCCCACATCTGTCGCGCCACGGTGTCCGACTTGCCCAGCCAGAACGCCACGCTGAAGAACAGGATGCCCGAAGCAGCAAACACGAGTGCGGCCGCAACGATCGCCACAACGACACGCGGCGTATCGATCCACGAGACCTGTCCAGACAGCGCGATCAGGATTAGTCCGGACACCATGTCGCCGAACCCCGAGGATTGCGATCGCATCCCGACGGCGTGCAGGAGCACCGGCGGGCGGCTGGACGAGGAGTGTATCGAGCTCTCCTTGTTCGATGAACTGACCGGGATACCGCACGCCGCCGGCCACGGTGATGGCGAGCCCCACCGCCACTGCGACGATGCCGAACAGCAGCTCGATGTCCGTGAGGCGCCAGCCGCGCGAATTTCCGGCACGCGGCGCATGAGGCACCCACCAGAACACGAAGAAGGTGAAGTTGTTCAGCGCCATGAAGATGACCTGCATGGCAAACGCGCCACGCAGCATCAGCGACGCCTTCAGATTGGTCGCGAGCAGCGCGGCCGCGAAGCGGATCGAGTTTCGACGTGGATGCATCTGTCGCCTCACCCACCATTCACGGTCAACGCGCGCCGCGCGCGCGACACATCCACTGCACGAGCGCCGTCGTCGCGACACACCACATCGCGAGGCGCACGACGAGCACGCGGGCCGCGACGGCCTCGCCGTCGAGCACGAACGAGGCCGGCCCCGCGAGAATGTCGGGGAACGGCGTGAGCGCCGCGAGACGCTGCATAACCGGAGGATAGAGGCGAATCGGGAGCATCAGCCCGCCGAACACGAACAGCAGCTTCTGCCACACCCAGAACACCGGCGTCACCTCGCCGATCCAGAACGCGACGAGGCCGATCGCGAGATGGAGCGCCGTCAGCAGCGCGATCGCGATCGAGCCGAAGAGGAACAACGGCCGCGAAGGCGCTCTCCACGGCGGCACCCAGCCGGTGAACGCGAACGCGCACAGAAACGCCGTCAGCCGCCAGCAGTGGCGATCGCGAGGGCGACGAATCCGAGTCCCTGAGCGAACGTCGCGCCCACGTGCGACACCGGGACGTCCCAGCCCGTAGGCGACATCGCCGCGGCGGAGCGTCTCCTGAATGTCCACATGCATAAGCGGCGCGCTCAGCAGGATCCATTCGGTGCTCGCGAGATACCACACGCAGACTCTTCGGGTCTGCCGCAATGGCCAGCCCCGCCTCCGCGTGTGGCGCGCCACGAGGCTCGAGAACACGCCGAGGATGACGACGAAGAACGCCATGCGACCAGTACAGGCTCGCTGCGGTCATACCGACCGTGCGTGGCGGAGAGCCGCGCGAACGCGACGCTATATGACAGGGCCATGAGCCTTCGTGTTCACGACTCACCTCGCGCATCTGCGTCGGCGTATAGCGCCGTATGACGACGTCGAGCGGTGCATCTTCGACGGTCAGATCGCTGAATCACGCTCTGTCGCAGCGCGGCGTCGACGACCTGGCCCCAGCGATGTCACGTCAGCGTCGACTTCGAGCTCCGTGCGGTCAGAATGCGAGCTGATGACGCGAACCCCGGCTTTCCAACGTCGATGCGCTCGGCCTCGGTCCACAGCGTGATGCGCTTCGCCGTGAGGTAGCTTCGCCGCAGGTCGGCGAGCGTGCCGTCCCACAGCAGCCGGCCGCGATGGATGACAATCACGCGATCCGCATACGCGCTCGATGTCGCCGGTATCGTGCGACGTCAGCAGCAGCGTGACGCCCTGGCGATCTGACTCTGTGCGCAGCAGCTCGCGGATCGTCGCCTTTGCGGACACGTCGAGGCCGATCGTCGGCTCATCGAGAAACAGCAGCTGCGGCGTGTGAAGCAGGCTCGCGGCGATCTCGCACCGCATGCGCTCGCCGAGCGAGAGCTGACGGACCGGCGTGTCGACGAGCGGTGCGAGCTCGAAGAGGGCGACGAGCATGTCGATCCGCCGCCGATGCTCCGTCGCGTCGCATCTCGTAGACGCGACCAAGCAGCGCGAACGTGTCGCGCGGCGGCAGCTGATACCACAACTGCGAGCGTTGGCCCGAACACCGTGCCGATGCTGAAACGCGAGCGCGTAACGCTCGAGCGACGGCACGAGGCCGAGCACGCGAACGGTTCCGGCATCCGGATGCAGAATGCCCGGCGAGGATCTTCAGCGTCGTCGATTTGCCGGCGCCGTTCGGACCGATGAATGCGACGCGTTCGCCCGGCGCGAACGGAGAATGACAGCCGGTCCACGGCAACGACCGCGTGCGTCTGCGGCGCGATCACGATCGCGAAGACGAGCGGCGATACCGCGCGCCAGTCGCCCGCCGAACGCGGAACGACTTTGACAGCTCCGCAGTTCGACGGCGGGATTGTCGGGCATGGCGACCACTCCATCTGCCCGCCCCGCGGGTAGCCGAAAAGCAAACGCCCTTCCGGAAACTCCGGAAGGGCGTCATTGACTCGATGAACTCTTCCGGCTTAGCCGACGGGACCGAGACCGACATGCACGGATCGCCATGCATGGCAATCTGGCACATCGGCGACGTTTCGCAAAAAGCCGGTCAAAGCGTTGAAATCAAGAAACATTATCAACGCTACACGTCGCCGCGTCAATCCACGCGACAAATCTTCTGAACGCTCAACGATGGCTCGAACGATTATCGCCTCCGGCGCCAGCGCTGCCCAGCCGCGAGCATGCCTGTCCCGAGCAACAGCAGGGTGGAAGGCTCTGGCACGGCCGCGCTTTCAGTGGTGAACGTGAAGTTTGACGCGGTGAACGTCGGCATCGCATCTCGACCGCTCGCACCTGTCAGGTTCAACATCCGGGCGAGGATCTTGAGATCGGCAGTGTTGTCGTTCAAATCGGTCGAGAACACCAGCCGCGGCAAGTCGAGGCCCTTGGTTGAAGTAGATGAAAAAGCCTGCGCCTGGCGTCGTGATCTGAGCCGCGATCAGATTGGCGGCATTACCAGCCCCAAACGGCGTCCCCGGATTGTTGTCATCGTCGAACGACTCCAGGACGATGACGTTCAGGTCGCTCGAAGGAAGGTTTCCGGCTTGACATCGTTGGCGAACAGATACGCTGTTCCCGACGCCAAAGACCGTCGCGTCGAGGGCAAAAGACGTCGGTGGCAGGGTTGAAAACGATGAAGTTTTCGCCGCCGACAATCTGCCGCCCCGGGGTGGTCAGCACCGGTGTGCCGGCGAAGGGGTCGGTGTCAAAGGTGAAAGTGGAAGCGGACGCAGTGCTGCCGGTCAACGAATAGACAAGGGTGATGCATGTGGCAATGAACAAACGCATGTCAGACTCCTTGCCCGCCATAATCGCCAAGCGTTTGGAAATATTCCCTACGAGGATTGTTCGCGGACGAACACTCCGGGGGCGCATCGGAACGGCCCTTGCTGGAACTTGAAATGACTTTGCGGGAGAAATCCGGCTCGAACTAGATGCTCATCGGAGTCGAGCGGCGAGCGGGACGCGGCGCTTCCGACGGACTGTTGGGCAGACTTCCGCGCAATGCGAGATAGTGGCTTGCCAGCCGAAGCTCACGTGAGGTCCACCTTCGCGCTGCGCTACGGTGGACAACCTTCGCATTACGATCGTGAGCGAAGGTGGCTTGCCAACCGTAGCTCACGCCGGAAATTCTGTATGCGTGAGCGAAGGTTGCTTGCAGGCCGAAGCTCACGCGAGTCAACACTTCAGCGAGCGTGCGCGAAGGTTTGGGCCCAGCAGGACTCGAACCTGCGACCTCCTGGTTCGTAGCCAGACGCTCTATCCAACTGAGCTATGGGCCCCCGAGGAAGGTCAGAACCTCAAATCCTACCATTGTTCGATCCGCTCGTGAAACAGCCGCTCGTCGCGCAGCAGCGCGCCGAGGCGCCGGCGCATCTCCTGCACCGAGCGCGCCGGCGTGCGGATCGAGGCGCGTCGCCGACGCCCCGCGTCCGGCCAGCCACGAATACACGATCGGCGCGAGCGGCGGACCGGACGTTCGGGCTTGGCGGAGCGCCGAGTTGAAGAACCGCCACAGCCGGTTCGCGTGCACGCGCGAGATCGGCGCCGTTGCGCCGCGTTCGCTGAATCATCCAGCCGCCATCGTCCACGCGCGCCGCGATCAATTCGACCGAGTCGTCCTCGACCGATGGCGCGACGACGATGGTGTCGCGAAGAAGCGCCTGGGGAATGGCGCGGTCATCGAGCTGCGGAGACGCGGTCTGCACGTTGACGGGCGGTTTCAGTTCGTCAATCGAGCGCCGCCTCGCGCAGCAGCGCCTCGAGCTCCGAGCCGACCTCCTGCCATTCCGCGTCGGCGGCGCGGGCGAACGCCGGCTTGATGGCCTTCCAGCGCCGATCCGCGAAATGCGCGCGAAGCCTCCGTCGCAGATTGACCGCCTTGCCGACATAGAGCGGGCGGTCGTCTCCGTCCTTCAGCACGTAGACGCCTGGTGTCGAGGGCGCTCGGCCGCAAATGCGTTCGCCCGCGCGGCGCCACTCGTCGCGTCGATCCTCGACCACCAGCGCCTGCGCCACGAGTCGCTTCGCGAGCTCGGGCGGCGCGCCGCGGATGCCGAGCACCTCTGCCGCCAGTCGTTGATGATCGACCGCGTCACCCATCTCGGCGAGCCGAGCGAGAAGGCGGTCTCGAAGAAGCGGAGCAGTCATCAGTCGCCTGTCGTCAGTCGTCAGTCGCGCAGTCGTCAGTCGTCAGTCTCAGTCGTCAGTCTCCGTCGTCAGTCGTCAGATCAGTCGTTAGTCGTCAGTCTGCGGGTCGTGTCTGATGACTGCGACTGATGACTGCGACTGGCGACTGCGACGGGGACTGGTGACTGGCGACTTACGACAGACGACGACCGGCGACTGACGACTACCTGCGTTCCAGCCCGAACCCGACCGGCATCGCGGGCGATAGCGCAATCGGCAGCTTGCCGCCGATGGCCGCCTCCCCGCGATCGCCCGGACGGCGGACGCTTCAGCCATGTCGTAGAAATCGTATGTGAGCAGCACCGCCGGCAGCTCCGGAATCGCCGCCGCGACATGGGATTACCGAAGAACGTCGTCACCATCGGCGTGCCGGTCCTGCGAGGCCGCGCGGCCGACGTCCCGCAGCAACCGGACGACGGCTCCGGCCAGATCGAGCCGGCCGCTGCCGGACGACTGCGCGAACGTAAACCGACACGACGATGGCGCCGTAGCGCGAGGCCGTGGCGCGGACGAGCAGCAAGCTCGGCCAGCGGCGTGTGATCCGACACCTCGATGGCCGTCACCTGCGGCCAGCGTTTCTTCAGTTCCGGAATGAACGTGCGGCCCGGCGCGGCGATCTGCCAGCCGGACGGGTAATCGAGGACCGACAGATACAGGACAGCGGTGTCGCGCGGAATGGCGAGCGGCACCTGGCGGCGATCGTCTTTGACGAGCGTGATCGAACGGGTGAACGCTTCCTGAGCAACCGCCTGATGTGCGCGGCCGCCGACGCTCTCCGGCACCGCGTCGAGGTCGATCGCGCGCCGCACGTGCAGGCCGACCGACGCCTTCGCGCGCAGCACGCGCTCCACCGACTCGTCGAGGCGCGCTTCACTGATCCGTCCAGCGGCGATCGCCGCCTTCACGCCCTTGAACGCGGCGATCGGATCCGGCGAGTGCAGCACGAGATCCGCGCCGCCGAGAACGGCGCGCACGGCGCCTTCGCCGGGCGGCAGCATCTTCGCCACCGCGTCCATCGACATCGAGTCGGTGTAGACGAGGCCGCCGAATCCGAGCTCGTCGCGCAGCAGAGCGGCGGAGCACCGGCGCGCTGAACGTCGGCCGGCGTCGACGGCGCCGGGATCGAGCGACGGGCAGCTCGATGTGCGCGGCCATGACCGCCCCGCGCCCTGCTCCATGCCGTGCTTGAACGGCACGAGCTCGAGCCGGTCGAGCCGGGCGCGGTCGAACGTCACCACCGGCAGACCGATGTGGCTGTCGACGTCGGTGTCGCCGTGCCCGGGGAAATGCTTGATCGTCGCGATCATCCCGCCGTCGCGCGCGCCCTGAACGTAAGCGCCGACGAGCGCGGCGACGCGCGCCGGGTCCTCGCCGTAGGATCGCGTGTTGATCACGGGGTTGCGCGGGTTGTTGTTCACATCGGCCACCGGCGCGAAGTTCACGTGGATCCCCATCGCCCGCGACTCGACGCCGGTGATCCGCGCCTCTTCCCGCACCAGCCGCACGTCGTGCTCCGCGCGCGATCGCCCCCATCGCCATCTGCCGCGGAAACGCGGTGGCGCCGGACAGCCGGAACCCGGCGCCGGTCTCGAAAGTCGGCGGTGTTCAGCAGGGGACCGCGGACAGCGCCTGCAGGCGATTGACGAGAAACGCCGCCGACAGCGGCTGACCGAGAATCACGGTGCCGTAGCCGGGATTCAGCAGCACCGGCGGCGCGGGCTGCGACGCGCCAAAGACATGGAAGCCGCTGACGTGGTATTCGCGCACGAGGCGCGCCAGCGACTCGAACGTGTCGCTGTCGCTGCTGAGGATAATTCGATTCGAACGACGGGACGATCAGCTGGCCGACTTTTTCGTCCAGCGTCAGCTTCTTCCGGGTTTCCGGTCACCCACCGCTCGGCGGCCTGGTCGAGCACGAACGGATCGCGCGGCGCGGCCGCCACGACGCCGGTCGCAAGAACAGCGGCGAACACGAAGCCACGAAGACACGAAGACAGCCACGAAGACGAATCCATTCTTCTTCGTGTCTTCGTGCCTTCGTGGCGATCCGGTCGCATCGCGGCGATGGTAGCACGCACGCTACAATGCGGCCGATGGCTCCCGCGAGCGACGCCGAACACAAGGCAGCCGCGCCAAGCTCCGTGCGGTGCTTCGTTGTCACCGTGAGCGACACGCGGACCGAGGCCACCGATCGCAGCGGCCGCGTCATCGTCGATCTGCTGACCGCCGCGGGTCACAACACCGGTCGGCCGCACGATCGTGAAGGACGAACCAGCGCTGGTGCGCGACACTGATCGAACGACAGCTCGCCAACCCGGACGTGCAGGTCATCATCACCACCGGAGGCACCGGCATTTCGTCGCGAGACAGCACCTACGAGTCGGTGAGCGCGCTCCTGCAGAAACGGCTCGATGGTTTCGGCGAGCTGTTCAGGATGCTGAGCTACCAGGAGATCGGATCGGCGGCGATGATGAGCCGCGCCTCCGCCGGTCTCGCGTCAGGGAAGATCGTCGTCTCGCTGCCGGGCTCGGAAGCGGCGGTCAGGCTCGCCATGGAACGGCTGCTGATCCCGGAGCTCGGACATCTGGTGCAGCAGGCAGCGTCGCGGATGAAATCCGCCCGAGCGATGAGACCCTTCACATCGACCATCTCCCTCGACGAAGCGCGACGCCGGCTCGACGCCAACGTGCGGCCGATCGAACGCGACCGAACGCGTGCGCCTCGAACGACAGCGGCGGGACGTGTCGCCGCTGCCGATGTCGCTTCGCCGATCGACGTCCCTCCGTTCGCGCGATCGGCGATGGACGGCTACGCGGTCGTCGCGGCCGACACCGACGGCGCCTCGCGCGACGCACCCGTCCGCCTCCGCCAGCTGGATCGCATCTTACACCGGAACCGTATCGACGCAGATCGTCACCCGCGGCACGTGCGCCGAGATCGCCACCGGCGCCCCGCTGCCGGCCGGCGCGGACGCGGTCGTGATGGTCGAGGAGTCGGCGAAGGCGGACGCCGAGCACGATCGATATCTTCGCGGCCGCGGCGCGCCGGGCAGAACATCGGCAAGCGCGGCGCCGACATTCACGCGGGCGATCGCGTGATCGCGTCCGGCGACCTGCGTCACACCCGGCCGCGTCGGGGCGCTCGCCGCCATCGGTCGCGCCGACGTGGAGGTGTTCGCGAAGCCGCGCGTTGCGATTCTCTCGACCGGCAACGAGGTCGTCGAACCCGGGCGAGACGCTTCGGACCGGACAGATCTACGACGTCAACCGCTTCACGCTCGGCGCCATCGTCGCCGCGCACGGCGGCGTGCCCGAGCGGCAGCGTGCGGCGCAGGACACGGTCGACGCGCTGCTCGCGTGCGCTCGACGAGTGCGCGACAGCGGACCTGATCGTGTTCTCCGGCGGCAGTTCGGTCGGCGACCGCGATCTCGTGGTCGACGCCATCGCGCGCGCGCGGCGAGATGATCTTTCACGGCATCGCCGTCAGGCCCGGCAAGCCGACGGCCTTCGCGCTCGTCGGAGCGGCACACCGTTCTTCGGCATGCCCGGCAACCCGACGTCGTGTCTGTCGAACGCGTACATCCTGCTGGTGCCGTTCCTGCGCGCGATCGCCCGGCTGCCGCCTTACGCGCCGCACACCTGCGCCTGCCGCTCGGCCGGCGCATCGTGTCGGCCGTAAACCGGTCACCAGTTCTACACCGTCCGCCTCCGCGACGGCGCCGCGTTCCCGGCGTTCAAAGGCTCGGGCGACATCACGAGCCTGTCGCATGGCCGACGGCTACATCGAGATCCCTGCCGATCAGAGCACCGTGGAAGAAGGCGCGACACGTGACGGTCACGCTTTTCTGACGGGATCGCGGATGTGGTCGATGCTCGAGCGGCGGAAACGCGCGATCTGGCGCGCGGCGATCGCCCTCGCGCTTGCCGGCGTCGCCGCCGTCGGGCTGCGGGAGATCGTCCTCTCCTCCACGTTTCAGCTGTTTGGCGACTACGTGGCGCGCGTCGACACACCCGAGCGTGTCGTCGCGCTGACGTTCGACGACGGGCCGAGTCCGTATTGGACGCCGAAGTTTCTCTCAGCGCTCGACGCGCGCGGCAGGTCCGCGCGACGTTCTTCATGATGGGCCGGAACGTCGAGCGCTATCCGGCGGTGGCTCGCGAGGTCCTGACTCGCGGCCACGAGATCGGCAACCACTCGTATTCGCATCCGCAGCTGGTTTTCATGTGGCCCGGCCGCGTCCGCGAAGAAATCGAGCGGACCGACACCACTGCTGCGCGGCATCGGCGTGTCGGATGAGATTCATTTCCGGCCGCCGCACTGCCGCGAAATTCCTGCGTCCTGCCCTACGTCCTGACGCAGATGAACAAGCTGAGCGTGCTCGGCGACGTGGATCCCGAGGAATGGAAGCAGCGGCCCGCCGCCGTCATGACCGAGTCGATTTTGCGCCAGGTGCGTCCGGGCTCGATTATCGGCCTTCACGATCCGATGGGCGCCGAAAGTCTGCAGACGCTCGAGAACATCCTGCCCGCGCTGATTGCCCGGGGCTATCGCTTCGAGACCGTCTCCGAGCTGGTAAGGCGCCGCGCCGAAGTCACGATCGCGCAGCCTTTGCGTTTATCGCCTGCCGATCCGCCGCTCGTGCTCCTGCTCGAGCACGTCTGCGGTGTGGAGATCGAAGGCGCCCGCGGTTCGCGTGTAGGTGCCGCGGAATTCCGAGTGGCAGCGATAGCAGACGGTGAGATCCCTTGAGCCGCCCGTGGGCGACGAGATCGATGAGCGCCGCCGAGGCGAGGATGCCGTAGGCGATCAGGTCGCGGCCGAACCAGTAGAAGCCGGCGCTGATCAGGGCGCCGATGATGACCACGGTCAACCCGAGCTTCGGGTCGAAGTCTTTGCGGATGTAGAAGTCGCCGCCGCCGCACGCAGGGCACCGATCGACGGCGCGGTCGGCCTTGAGCGCGTCGCTGACGTCGAGCGCCAGCTCGCGGCCGCAACCACCGCATTTGATCGCCGCGGGCGCCTCATCGGCGCGGACCGCCAGTCCGGCGTCGCATTTCGGACACCTCGCCAATATCTGCATCTGGTAATGGGGGAATTGGGTAATTGGTTAATTGGTTGGGCAATCGTTCGATCAATGACCAGATTACCAGATCGCCCAATTACCCAATCCGCGGCGCTCGGCCTCCGGGTGCGCAGCAGCTGGCCCCGACCCCTACTCCTCTCTCAGAGCGTCGGTCGGCTCCAGTCGCGCGGCCCGCAGCGCCGGCAGATAGCTGGCCAGCATCGCCACCACGCCGAGCCCCGCCGCCGCCATCAGCAGCGTCGACGGATCTCCCGGACTCAACGCCGAAGAGCAGCGTGCTGGCGGTGCGCGCGGCCGCCACCGCCGCCACGGACCACCACGACGCCGGCGCCCAGCAGCAGGCCCGCCTCGCGCATCACCATGCGCACGACCTCGCCGCGATCCGCGCCGAGCGCCATCCGGATGCCGATCTCGTTGCGCCGGCGGCGCGACCATGTACGACATCACGCCGTACAGGCCGATCGTCGCGATCAGCGCCGCCAGAGCCGCCGAAGAACCCCGACAGCGTCGCCATCAGCCGCTCGCGAAGCAACGAATCGCGTCACCTGTTTCCGCATCGTCGTCGAACTGGAGCACGATCGCCGGGTTGATCTGGGCGACCGCGGCCGTCACCTCCGACGTGACGGTCGTCAGCGGTGCGTTCGAGCGCAGAACGACCTGCATGAACGGCGACATGTCCTTGGGATCGCCCTGCGCCGGTGGAAAGTAGCCGATCGGGCCAAACGGCTCGCGCAGGTCCGTGTATTTCGTGTCCTTGACGACGCCGACGATCTCATAGAGCGGCCGGGGCGCGCCGGGTGCCTCTTCGATCTGAAAGCCCTGGCCGATCGGATTGCGATCGCGCGAAGAACTTCTTCACGAACGATTCGTTGACGATCGCCACCTTCTTCGCCCGCGCGTGATCGATACGATCGTCGAACGCGCGGCCCAGCAGCACCGGCGTGTCCAGCGTCCGGAAATAGTCGGCGCTCACGGCGTTGAAGTTGGGATGCTCTTTCTGCTTCTGTTCCGTCGACGAGGATGTTGTTGTTCCACCCGCTGCCGCTGACCGGCACGATGAACGGCCTGGGCGGCGGCCTGCACGCCAGGCAGCCCGGCCAGGCGCGCGCGTGATCTGCTCGAACGCCGACGGCAGCTGTTCCGGAGACGATGCCGGTGCGGCGCAGATCGAGGCTTGCGATGACGACTCCGTCCTGCGCGAACCCGGGTCGAGCATCGTCAGATTGCGGAGGCTGCGCACGAACAGCAGCGCGCCGACCACGAGCACGAGCGACAACGCCACCTGCGCGATCGACGAGGGCCCGGCGCAGGCCGAAGCGCTCGCGCGTGTCGGTGGATCCGCGGCTGCCCGCTTTCATCGCGGCGCCCGGCGGCGTGCGAGTCGCGCGGATCGCCGGCAGGAGCCCGAACAGCAGGCACGTCGCCAGGGCGAGCGCGGCGGCAAACCCGAAGATCCGCCAGTCGAGCGAAAGCGCAACGAAGACGCGATTCGATGTCGGTCGTCAGGAAGCCGACCAGGAACTGGCTGAGCCACACGGCGATGGCGGCGCCGCACGCCGCGCCGATGGCCGCAAGCAGCAGGCTTTCGGCCAGCATCTGCCGGACGATGCGTCCTCGCGATGCGCCAATCGCCAGCCTGACGGCGACCTCGCGCTCGCGGACGGTTGCCCTCGCGAGCATCAGGTTCGCGAGATTGGCGCAGGCGATGAACAGCACGACGCCGGTGGTCGCGAGCAGCAGCCACAGCGGCGACTCGTAGTTGCGGCGGAGCGACGACACGCCATTGCCGGCAGCGAACGCGCCCAGCTTGAAGTTGAGATAGCTCTCGCATCGTCCGCGCCGTAGCGCGTCGGCAGCGTGTTGGCGAACATCGGCGCCGAGATCGACGCCAGCTGCGCGGTCGCCTTCTCGGCCGACCAATCGCCTTTCAGACGGCCGAACACCGACAAGAACCAGGTGTCCGGTGCATCGAGCGCCGTGCGGGCGCCGCGGCTGAGCGGCTCGGCGCACAGCGGCACGACGACGTCGAACGCGCGGCCCACTTCGACACCGAAGAAACTCGACGGCGTGACGCCGACGATGTCGAAGGCGTGACCATCCAGCTGCAGGCTGCGGCCAATCGCAGACGGGCTGCCGCCGAACTCGCGCTGCCAGAAGCCATAGCCAATCACGGCGGGGGCGCCGCGCAGCCACGGCGGTCGTCGTCTGGCGTCAGGGTGCGGCCCAGCAGCGGCGTGACACCAAGCGTGTTGAAGAAATCGCCGCTGACCCACAAGCCTTGCGCGTACCGCGCCTCGCCGCCAGTCGTCAGGTTGAAGCCGATTGACGCCCCACGCGAACACACCGGAGAACGCCTGTTGACGATCGCGAAGCTGTTCCCACAGCGGATTGGTCATCATCGGCCGCCGCCCCATGAAGGCGCCCGGTGCGTCCGTTCGGCGTATCCGCGATGCGAACTTCGACCAGCTGCTGCGGGTCTTTCACCGGCAGCGTGCGAAGGCGCACCGCATCGAGCAGCTGGAAGATCGCCGTGTTCGCGCCAACGCCGAGCGCCAGCGACAGGATCGCGACGATGGCGAATCCGGGACTGAGGCGAAGGAGGCGCGCGCCATACCTGAGATCGCGCCACGCGCTGTCGAGCAAGGCGAATGCGTATTCATCTGATAAATGTCCTCGCGGACCAGGGTGATGTTGCCGAGTTTGCGCCGTGCGGCGCTCGCGTGCGTCACGCGGCGTCATGCCGCGCGCGATGTTGTCGTCGATTTCAATCGAGAGGTGCGCGTCGAGCTCGCGCGCGCGCTCGTCGTCCCAGCGTGCGCGGCGGAAAAACCGATCGAATGGACATTGGATCCTGTCCGGCGGGCCGCTAGGCCCCCTAGCTACGCGGCCCTTTCAGGCCGCTACTCCTCGCGGAGCGCTTCCGTCGGCTCGAGGCGCGACGCGCGCAGCGCCAGGCAGGTAACTCGCCACCATGGCAACGGCACCGAGCACCGCCGCCGCCGTCAGCAACGTCAGCGGGTCGCCGGGGCTCAAGCCGAACAGGAGCGTGCTGGCCGCCGCGCGCGGCCACGATGGAGGCCACCAGGCCGACCAGCATGCCGGCCCCGCAACAGACGGCCAGCCTCGCGCATCACCATCCCGACGACCTCGCGCCGGTCGGCGCCGAGGCGCCATCCGAATGCCGATTTCGTTGCGGCGGCGCGCCACGCATAATGCGACATGACGCCGTAGAGGCCGATCGTCGCAATCAACGCCGCCAGCGCGCCGAAGAATCCCGACAGCGTCGCCATCAGGCGTTCGCGCATCAGCGAGTCCCGCACCTGCGATTGCATCGTTCGGAATTCGACGACGATCGATGGGTGGACTTCCCGGGCGAGCGCCGTGATCGTCGACGTCGCTTGCGTGAGCGGCAGCCGCGATCGCACGACCAGACGAAGCGTGTGAACCGCGGCGGCTCGTTCTGAGTGGCCGGCACGTACTACGAGCGGCTCGAACGGATCGCGCAGGTCGCTGTAGCTTCGAGTCTCTCGCGAAGCCGACTATCTCGTAGACGGGCCGCGGCGTGCCAGGCGGCTCGTTGATCTGAAACGTCCTGCCCAGCGGGTTCTGTCCGCCGAAGAACACGCGCGCGAACGATTCGGTGACGATCGCCACGTGTGGCGAGGTGGCGGTGTCCCGGTCGTCGACGTCGCGTCCCCCAAGAAGCGGCGCGCTCATCGTCCGGAAATAGCGGTCGCTGATCCAGTTGAAGTTCACGCTCTCCGAAGCGCGCGACGCCGCCGACGATGAGATCGCGGTTCGAGAAGGAGCTGCCGACCGGCACGTTTCGAACCTTGGCGGCATCCTCCATGCCGGGCTGATGCCGAAGGCGATCCAGCGGGTCTGCGTGCGCGGCCGGCATCCGGTCGTCCGGAATGCCAGCCCGTTTGAAGTTGAGCACGGCAATCAGCAGATCGCTCTGCGCGAACCCGGCATCCAGGGTTACCAGATTGCGCAGCGTGCGGACGAACAGGAGCGCGCCGACGACCAGCACGAGCGACAGCGCCACCTGGGCAACGACGAGAACGCGGCGCAGACCGAATCGCTCGCGGGTGTCCGTCGTCCCGCGGCTGCCGGCTTTCATGGCGTCGGCGGGGGCGGTTGCGGTTGCGCGGATCGCGGGCAGCAGGCCAAAGAGCAGGCAGGTGGCCGCAGCCAGCAGACCGCGATGAACGAAAACACGCGCCAGTCGCCGGCGACGTCGAGGAAGACGCGGTCGTTCTGCGTCGCGAGCGACGCGACCAGCAGCCGCGACAGCCACTGGGCCAGCACGGCGCCCGCGCCGGCGCCGGCCACGGCGATCAGCACGCTTTCGGCGAGCAGCTGTACGGGCAATCCGGACGCGCGACGCACCAAGCGCCAGGCGTACGGCGATCTCGCGTTCGCGGGCGGTTGCGCGGGCCAGCATCAGATTCGCCAGGTTCGCGCAGGCGATGAGCAGGACCATGGCGGTCGTGGCCAGCAGCAGCCAGAGCGGCCGCTCGTACTCGCCGGAGGTTGGACACACCGCTTCGCGCCGGCACGGCGCCAAGCCTGAAGTCCAGATAGGCTTTTTCCTCATCCGGCCGGTAGTTGGCCAAAGTCTCCTGAAGATCGGCGGCGAGATGGCGCGGAGATGAGCGGTCGCCTTCTCGACCGTCCAACCCGGCTTCAGGCGGCCGATCGCGGCGAGGAACCAGCTATCGTTCCTGTCGAGATCAGAGCGCAGGCCGTGCGAGAGCGGCTCCGCGCACAGCGGCACCGCGACGTCGAAGTGGCGACCGACCTCGACGCCGAAGAAGCCGGGCGCCGTGACGCCGACGATCTCGAAGGGTGGCCGTCGAGTGTGATCGGGCGCCCGAGCGCGGATGCGCTGCCGCCATATTCGCGCTGCCAGAACCCGTAGCTGATGACGGCGGGCGGCGCTGCGCAGCCGCGCCGATCGTCCGCAGTCGTGAGCACGCGCCCATAGCATCGGGCGCACGCTCGAGGGTGTTGAAGAAATCGCCGCTCACCCACAGACCATCTACCGGCCGACTCTCACCACCGGTGCTCAGGTCGAACTGGGCGGCTCCCCATGCGAACACGCTGGAGAACGCTTCCTGCCGATCGCGGATGCGCTCCCACAGCGGGTTGGTCAGCGACGGCATGGCGCCCGTTGAACGATGCCCGATCGGTTGAGGTGATCGCCCGCGATTCGGACTGCCGCGAGCTGCTCGGGCCGCGCCACCGGCAGCGTCGCGGAGGCGGACGGCGTTGAGCAGCTGAAGCATCGTCGGCGTTGCGCGCCGACGCCGAGCGCGAGCGACAGAATCGCGACGGCCGCGAAGCCCGGGTTGAGCACGCAGCAGGCGCGACGCCGTAGCGCGCAGATCCTGCAAGCAGCGTCTCGAGGAACCCGATCGTGTTCATCCGATAGATCTCTTCGCGGACGAGGGTCGTGTTGCCTAGCTTGCGGCGCGCCGCGTCACGCGCCTCGCTGCGGCGTCATGCCTGCCGGGCGAGGTTCGCGTCGATCTCAATCGCCAGGTGCGCCTCGAGCTCGCGCGCCCGCTCGTCGTCCCAGCGGCCGCGGCGGAGGAACTCGGTAAAAAGCCATCTCGCCTCTCGTGACTTCACTGAGACTTGAGACTTGAGACTTCCTGCGTCAAGCAGGTCTCAACACCCGATTGATCGCCTTGACGATCTCGTCCCAGCGGTTCGTCTGCTCCGTCAGCTGCTTGCGCCCCTCGGGTGTGAGCCGGTAGTAGCGCGCGCGGCGGTTGTTCTCGGATGTGCCCCAGAACGACGAAATCCAGCCGCGATCCTCGATGCGATGCAGGGCCGGATAGAGCGATCCATGCTCCACCTGAAGCACGTCCTCCGACCGGTGCTCGATGGCGTAGGCGATGGTGTGGCCGTGCGCCGGTCCGAGCGCGAGCGTTTTGAGGATCAACAGGTCGAGCGTCCCTTGGAGCAATTCGCCCTGAATAGGCGCATTTCCGCGTTTCGGCATGGTCTGGCCATCATACTCCACAAGATCATCTACCGGAAGGCTTAGACGGGCGGCGTTGCGGTTTGGTTCGCCAGCTCGGCGCTGAAAGCGTCTTCTCGTAGCAGCGGCCTTGAGCCTGCCCGCGACGACCTGCAGCCCTGAAGGGTGCGCTACGAGCACGACGTCCGCGTTCAAGCGATGACTTCAGCGCCCTGCGAAGAACGACGGCAGCGCGAGATCGCGCATGGTGTGCAGGCCGGGCGGCGCGCTGCAGCACCTTCGGAATCGAGTTGACGACGATCGACGCCGGTCGCCGACGTCGCCGTGGATGCCGCCGGAGATCTTCATCGACAGGCTCGGCGACCCTTCGATGTCGACCGAGTCGTAGGTCTCGGGCGAGCCGAGGTAGGCCTCCATGTGCAGCCTGATCACCGGCTCGTTCTTCCGGTAGCCGACGCCGTCCTGGATGATGCCGCACGACGTAGCCGGGATCGACCGCGAGGATACTCGCTCGAGATCGTCACCGCGGCGAGCTTCGGCTGGATGTCGTCGGTGATGCGATCCAGCGTCCAGCCGAGCGCGTCGGCGATCATCGCGATCGACTCGGTCAGCCCGACGTGCCGCACGCTGCCGTCGTCCACCTTCTTCTGAAACTGCTCGGTCGTGAGCCCGGCGCCGATCTTCTGCTGGAACGGCAGGCGGCGGATGCGCGCGTCCTGCACGCGGTTCACGACGACGCGGTCGACGCGCTCGCAGACGGCGGTCAGCGCGATCGGCAGCGCGTCCATCGCGAAGCCGGGTTGACGCCGGTGCCGAGCACGCGCGACCTTCGCCTTCTTCGCCATCGCATGAATCTGCCGCGCCTGGCGGATGTGCGTGTAGCCGGGATACGACAGCTCCTCGGTGGTCGACACGATCGGCGGTCTTCGCCTTGAGGATCGTCTCGATCTGCGGCATCACCTTCTTGATCGACGAGCTCGTGCACAGCACGACGACGTCGGGCTTCGCCGCCTTCAGCGCCTTCGCCGCGTCGTCCGACACCTTCGACGCCGAGGCGCTTCGGGCAGCCCGACGACGTCGCCGAGATCGCGACCGACCTTCGCCGGATCGATGTCGATGGCGCCGACGATTTTGAATCCGGGCCGCGCCGCCACCTGTTTGACGATGGCCGCGCCGATCGGGCCGAGCCCGTAAGTGCATCACGCGAATGTTGGGCATAACCTGCGGATTATACGCGGCCCCGCCGCCTCCGCGCATCCGCGCTTCGGCGGTCTGCCGAAGCTCGCGCGATCTCCCGGCGAGCGAAGGCCGTAAAGCGCCGTGCGACATCTGGCACCATCCGCTGTTCATGTCAGATCATCCCGGCGGCCTCACGCGCGATCACGTCGTCTGGGCGTACGCGTCTGCTCCTCGATCGCGATCCGGAAAGCGAGGACGCGATCGGTCCCAAACTCGCGGGCTCGCGCGACACGCAGGGAACTCCGCAGGCATCTGATGACCTCGGCCGAGTTCCAGGAGAAGAATCGCGACTACGCGCACACGAACGACCGGACCGTCGTGATCAAAGGAGCTCGACAGCGGCGTGCGATTGTTCGTCGACCTCTCCGACCACGTCATCGGCCTCGGCATCGTTCGCGGCCGCTACGAGACGGACGAAGTGCGACCGGCGCGTGGCATCCTGAGGAGCCGGCGATACCGGCGATCGATGTCGGGGCTCACATCGGCTTCTTCACCATGCAGATGGCCGCCGCCGTGGGCGCCGCGGGACGCGTCTACGCGTTCGAACCGTTCGATGCCAATGCCGATCTCCTGGAGAAGTCGTTACACGAGAATCGCTTCGACGATCGGGTGGTCTTTCGCCGGGCCGCGGTCAGCGCGGCGGCGCGGAATCGGCGACACTGACATTCCCCGCGGAGACCCTGAACTCTGGCGGTGCCTACCTGCTGCGCGACGGCGGTGCGCCGCTCGCGGGACATCAGACGAAAGGCGTGCCGGTCGTTGCGCTCGACGACCTCTGGATCTCCGACGGCCCGTGCGGTTCATCAAGATGGATGTGGAAGGCGCGGAGCCGCAGGTGATACGCGGCGCTGAAGCCATCCTCCGAGAAGATCGTCCTGTGATTCTTTCCGAGTTGCATCCCGCCCAGCTGGAACGCGCGTCGGGCGCGACGGTCGACGAGTTTCTCGCGCCGGATGCGTGCGCTCGGCTATCGCGCGCAGACGCTCGACGGCACGCCGCTCGATGCCGGGCGCACTGACGCATCATGTCAGTCCTGTTCGTTCGGTGAGCCTTCCTCCACGTAACAGACGCTGGATGCCGACTGGACCGTCGATGCGCCGCAGGTCACGCCGATGGATGTGAACGGAAAAGCGACCCTGGGTGCGCGCAGCCCGGGCGACGAACGCCGCCGATATCGCCGCCAGGAAGAACAGCGCCGGGCAGCGCCGGCACGTCACGGAAGCCGCGGGACGCCGATGCACAGCGAGCGGCGCCACGGCGGCGCCGAACAGGAGACCGGCAGCGATTTCCAGTCGAACTGCGGCGGATCGCGAACCGTGATGACCATCAGCACGCTATCGATCCACCTGGGCACGACGGCCGCGAACGGCATCCCGGGCTGCCACAGCGCCAACGACTGTTCAGCGAGCTGCCGCCAAAGACAGGCTGAACGATCCGTTGATAGTGCCAGTTTCTCCAGGCAAAGAAGGCGAGGCCGAGGCGCAAGGACGGCGGGCACCGCCACGAGCGTGCGCCACGCGATCATCGTCGCGCCAGGCGGCCGCCTTCGCCGTTTGGCTTCGGCGAGACAGGCCGCAGTTGGAAGAACCGTGCTAAGCGGCACGCGCGCCGAGAGCGCGAACAGCGCGATGCCGGCCGCCATCGGCAGGTTGTTCAGACGCGTGTAGAACGCGAGCGACGCGAGAAGACCCGCCGCCACCGCCCACGCCAGCGAGCCGCGCCGGCTCCGCAGCGCCATGAAGGCGCCAAGGTAGATGAATCCCGGTGGACGGTGATCTCGCTGAGGCCGACGCCAATCAATCCCCACGGCAACGCCGATCGCCACCACCGTCAAGCGTCGTCACCGCCGCCAGCACGCCCCACCGGAAACCAGGTTGCCGCCTTCGTGAGATGAGAACGCGAGCAGCGCGACGCTCAGGTAACAGCCGCCTTCCCAGAAGAACTCGCCGATGCTCGAATCGCCGAAGACGAGATGGAGCAGGCCGCTCACCCAGCGATAGAACGGCTGGAAATAGAAATTCTTCGAGCCCCCTTCGAGCCAGTATCCCTGCATCACGATGCGGTAGTGCGAAGCGCTGGTACGTCCAGTAATCGTTGCCCCACGCGTATAGCTCTGAAGTGTCCGATGTTGTCCGGCGAACGCGACCACAATCAGCACGAGCCAGGGAATGCCGACCAGCGCGAACACCCCGAAGACGTTCCTGAGACGCGCGGGCACCGGAACCGCACGCCGCCGCGATCAGGCCGGCCACGCACCACCGCGCCGCCTCGACATGATTGGTGGCTGCAAGGCTGCCGAGCACCGCTGACGCCCCGGCGATCCACGCGAGCGCAGCCGGCGAACCGATCCGCAGCGAGAAGCGAGACGACCCACGCGATCATGAGTCCGGCGGCGAGCGCGGTGACGAGCCAACCGGCCCACGGGCGGACGATCGCGTCGAACCGGGACGGCCGCTTCACCGTCGCCAGCACCCCCGGCTGCTGCCAGAGATCGGCGCCCGTTCCAGCGCGGCTCGAAGCGCCAGCGGTCGCCGGTGAGCATCGCCTCGACCCGCACGTGGTGAGCGCCAGGCGTCAGAGTCGCCGTTCGATCCATCTTCACGCCATCGACGTAGGCGGCGGCCTGCATGTCGCGGGTGAAATCGAGCTGCAGCGTCCCCGGTGTGCGGAGTCGATGAATCCCGAGACGATCATGCCGGTCCGGGCCGCCGGGGGCCGATCGAGCTCGGTCGGGCCAGCCCTCGGTTGGGCGGCGGCAGGTTGAAGAACCAGACTGGAAACTCGCCGAGCCCCTTATAGGGCCGTCGGACGATCGCGGAGCACGCCGGCTGGTCCGACAGCCAATCGGCGCGGACATCCCAGCTGTGCGGCACGATGCTGGCCGCATCCTTCACCAGCGGCCGCTGCGGTTCGAACCGCACGCACCAACCGTCAGGCGTGATGGTGGCCGCACCGAGACGCCTTCCAGGCGAGCAGTGCGAGAATGGCGACGCGCGCGAGCCGCGCGCGCAGAAAGCGTGGATGAAACCAGAGCAGCGTCGGCAGGACGACGCCGAGGAGCACGGCGTTGGCGATGGTGCGTTCGAGCGGAAGCCCGTCGAGCAGCCCGACGGTTCGCGCGGGCCACAGCAGGGCGACGACTGCGAGCAGCCCCCACATCGGTCGGCGAAATTATAGTGGGTGATGTAGCATTTCCGCGCAGATGTCCTTCATCCGGCGCGCCGTACTGGCCGCAGTGCTCAGCGCGCTGACGAGCGCCGCCGCACACGCGGCGGTGACGGGCGTCGTCGATCCGCCGCGGTCGCCTCGCAACGCGAACTACACCATCGCCGCCCGGCTCGATCCGGCGACCCGCACGATCACGGCGACCGAAACGATCGCCCTGGCGCAACATCACCGGGCATCCAACCGGCGAGCTGCAGTTTCACCTGCATGGAACGCCTGGAAGAACAGCCGCACGACGTTCATGCGCGAGCGCGCGCTCGCCGGCGGATCACGGGGCCCACGCGCCGCAGACGAGTTGGGGGCGAATCGAGGTCACCGCCGTGAAGGCGCTGGGACGTGACCTCACCGGCGCGAAACGCTACGTCGCTCCGGACGACGACAACCCGAACGATGAAACCGTGATGCTGATCCCGCTGCCCGAAGCGATCGCTCCGGGCGCGAGCGCGACGATCGAGGTCGCGTGGACCGCTCACGTGCCGCGCACCGTTCGCCCGCACCGGCGCCATCGGCAACTTCTTCTTCATCGCGCAGTGGTTCCCGAAGCTCGGCGTGCTTCAGGACGAGGGCTGGAACTGTCACCAGTTCCATGCCGGGACCGAGTTCTTCTCGGACTTCGGGGTCTACGACGTCATCGCTGACGTGTCCCTGACGGCTGGATCGTCGGCGCCACCGGTGTCCAGCGCGTCGCGCGCCGGCAACGGCGGCGGAATGACGACGCACCGTTACTATCAGGAGGACGTGCACGATTTCGCGTGGACGACGAGTCCGGACTATCTGGAGCGGACCGCCCGCTTCGAGCACGCGACGCTGCCGCGGTGTCGAGATGCGCCTGCTCCTCCAGCCGGAGCACGCGGCGCAGGCCGAGCGCCACTTCGACGCGACGCGGACGACGCCTCGAAGTGCTACGGCGAGTGGTTCGGTGCGTATCCGTACGGACACGTCACGATCGTCGATCCCGCGTGGCAAAGCGGCGCCGGCGGGATGGAATACCCGACGCTGTTCACCGCGGGTACGCGATGGCTCGCCCCTTCGCACGTCACGACACCGGAAGAGGTCACGGTCCACGAAGCCGGTCACCAGTTCTGGGTACGGCATCGTCGCCAGCAACGAATTCGAAGACGCCTGGATGGACGAAGGCTTCAACCAGTTCTCAACAGCGCGAGCGGTCGCGCAGGCATGAGCCGAACTATCTGGCGGTGCGGTATTTCGGCGGATTCATCCCGTGGGTGTTCAGGACATCGCGCTCCAGCGTGAGATCGACGGCAACGGGCTGCCTGGCTATCGCCGCAATGCGCAGCGAGCGACGTGCCGGCCACGCCGACGTATCGGTACTTTCCGGCCACCGGCGGCTTCATCACCTACAGCAAGACGGCGCTGTGGCTGAACACGATGGAGCGCTGGCTGGGATGGCCGGCGCTGCAGAAGATTCTGGCGGCGCACTTCGCGGCGTGGCAGTTCAAGCACCCGAAGCCGCAGGACTTCTTCAACGTCGTCAACGCGACCGCGGGTCGCGATCACAGCTGGTTCTTCGATCAGGTCTACCGAAGCTCGAACGCATTCGACTATGGTGTCCAGGACCTGACGAGCACGAGCGACGATCGCGTCTATCACACCACGGTGATTGCACGCCGGTATGGCGAGGCGATCTTCCCCGTGGACGTCGTGGTCACTTTCGAGAACGGCGAGCGCGTCACGGAACGCTGGGACGGCGTCGATCGGTGGAAGGCGTACGCTACGATCGACCGTCGGCCGCGCTGTCGGCCCAGGTCGATCCCAATCGCGTGCTGCTGCTCGACGTGAACTACACGAACAACTCGAAGACCCTGGAGCCGAAGACGCGAGAGCGCCGCAAGAAGTGGACGGCCGTCTGGACCGTCTGGCTGGAGAACTGTCTCTTGTCGTGGGCGGCGCTGGTATGAGCGGCGGCTCCGAAGCCGGCGGCAGCCCTCTCCGGGCGATCATCGACGGGATCGGTCGCGTGAATCGCGCTCCGGCGCTGCGCTCGCCGGCGTGTGGGCGGTGACCGTTCTCGTCAGCCTGCCGCTCGCGCTCTCGCTGCGCGAGATGATCGCGCGTCATCTCGGCACCAGCCTGGCGGCCGATTCGGCGGCCGAAAGTGTCAACTACGACTGGATGCAGGAGTTCAGCGACCAGGCCACGGGCATCGGCGTCACGTTCAAGCCGACGATCATCGGATTCGGCGCCGTTCTCGACAACCTGAGCGCCTTTGTCGACCGGACCGGGCGGCCGGCTGTGATTGTCGGCGCGGCCGCCGTCTACATCCTGCTCTGGATTTTCCTCGCCGGCGGGCATCATCGATCGCCTGTGCGCGCGACCGCCCGACTCGCACGTTCGGGTTCTTCTCCGCCTGTGGGGTGTTTTTCTTCCGGTTCCTGCGCCTGGCCGTGGTGCAGCTGCTCGCATACGGCGCTGCTGTTCGGACTTCTGCACACGTGGCTGTTCGATCGCGCTATGCCACGCCTGACGCACGATGTGACGGTGGAGCGCACCGCTTTCCTCATCCGGCTGGCGATGTGCGGGCTTTTCGGCGTCGCCGTGGCGGCGTGCACGGTGGTGTTCGATTACAGCAAAGGTGCGCGCGGTCGTCGAGGACCGGCGCAGCGCGATCGGCGCGCATTGCCGCGGCCCTCGGTTTCCTCAAGCGGCACGCGGGAGCGGCTGTCGGATTGTTTCTCCTGAACTTTGCGCTCT
>ERZ1370068.5108-contig-4147_pt1 | contig 48874 bp, 89 predicted proteins | sample MGYA00561227_ERZ1370068 | MGnify/ENA primary metagenome ERZ1370068 (study PRJEB38410, sample SAMEA6850437) | metagenome | study: Metagenomic assessment of the ecological functions of the soil: analysis of the soil microbiota associated with the... | reverse complement strand
GTAATACTTCGTTCAGTTACGTATTGCTGTGACGAACGCCGCGAACCGTCGATGCCGTCGAGACGAACAGTGTCTCCGCCTCCTGCACCACCGAGGAGGAGCGTTGAATTCGCTCAGCCGTCGCTCGGTGATCGAGACCGCCTGTTGCACGCGGGTGCTGGCGACGTCGATCGTCGCGTTCACCTCTGTGCACGTCGGTCCGGATCGACGTCGTGATGAAGTCCGAGGTTGTCCACGACGTCGTGGGCGTGGCGCAGGATTGGCGCGATGTCGCCTCGAATCCGGTCAAACAGTGCGTTGAGCTTCTTATATGTCTTCGGAAATGCCAGGCGATCGGCAACAGAATGATCGACAGCACCAGCAAGGTCATCAGCGATGACCGCGGTGGCGAAGGACGCGATCTCGTGCGAGCACGCTGGTCACCTGGCCTCGTCGATAGGGAAATGGAAAACTAACCGCACTCAGCCCATCCTGTGCGGATGCGAACCCGAGGTCAAGCGAACTCCACGCATGGAAAGTGCCCTACGCATTGACCATCGCTCCAGAATCCCGCCATTCTTCGGTGAATTCAAACTCCTCGCACCGGCGCGCCCGCTCATGCAGCACTGCAGTTCATCGTCCAAGGCGGAAAGCACTCTGTCTGGAACAATCACTCCCTCCGGGAACAAGAACGCCGCGCTGCCGATCATATGCGCGGCGCTTCTGACCGAGCACCCGGTCACGCTCGAGAACGTCCCGCGGATCAGAGACGGAGACGCTGGTGCAGCTCGTCGCGTCCACCGGCGTGGAAGTCCGATGGACGGGCCAGAATACGCTGTACATCCACGCCAAAACCGTGCAGTCCGCGAACCTCGATCCCAAGCTGTGCCGATCGATTCGCGCGTCCATTCTGCTCGCCGGTCCGCTCTCGCGCGGTGTGGCCACATCGAGCTGCCGCCACCGGGCGCGCAAATTGCGAATGCTGTCAACGCGCGATAAAGCGTCAGCGCGGTGTTGATCCAGAGATCGCCCGAAACCGCGTCGCTCCAGATACGTTCGAGCACAGCGCTGAGTGCAGGCAGCTGAAACGGCGTGAACGTTCCGCTTCTCGCCAGCGCTTCCCACGCGACCGCCAACGCAACGACGAGAGAATATGCGGGCAAAGCCCCAGACCAGTGGGTAGACGAAACGCACCGCCTTTTTCGGGCGCGCCATTCGGCGGTTCGCTGCTGCCGGACACGGTCTGGACTAGTCGCGCCATGCGAGCGTCCGTTTGGTCTATATTGAGAGGTAAAGGCGATCGGCGGCGAACCCGAGAAAAGCCACGGTGAGCACGACCGCATACATCGCATCGTAGGTTCCGTTGGCGCCCAGAGACCCGATCAGATAGCCGAAACCCTTTGCGCCACGATCAGTTCGGATGAGACCAGCAGGATAAACGACGAGCGCAAATGCGGTCCGGATGCCGTTGAGCAGCTCCGGCATGGCGCTCGGCAACACGACGTCCCACAGCATACGCAGCCGGCTGGCGCCCATGCTGCGCGCCGACCAGACCAGCACCTGCTCGCTGGAACGGGCCCCGTTGAAGGCGCCCGATCGTCACCGGCAGCATGCAGCCGAGGAAGATCAGCAGGATTTTCGAGCCATCGCCAAAGCCGAGCCAGATCACGGTCACAGGGATGAGCGCCGACTTCGGCAGCGGATAGAAAATCTCGACCAGCGGGACGAGCAGAACATTCACCGGCTTCCACCAGGCCATCGCGATGCCGAGAATTCCGCCGATCAGTATTGCCAGCGCCAGTCCGACACCGGCGCGGTACAGTGGACGAAGCGCCGTTGCTGACGAGTTCGCCGTCTTTGATCATGTCGACCCCGGCGACGATCACGTCGGACAGAGGCGGCAGCGCGCTCGTCGAGACGAGTTCAAGCCGCGCGATCAACTCCCAAGCGATCGCGAGCAGCAGCAGCGGAAGGTAGCGGATCAAGAAGTGCTTCATGGCTTTATGCGTCCGGCGATGACTCGCCTGCCTTGTGCCTTGATGGCTTCTTCTTTCACCAGATTCCAGATTTCGTCGACCTTCTCGACGAAGAACTTGTTCTTGAAGATGTCAGGTCGTTCTTGTCGAACTTCGTATCGACAATGGTCTTGATGCGGCCCGGTCGTGCCGACATGACCGCAACGCGATCAGCGAGATAAACCGCTTCCTGCACGTCGTGCGTCACGAATATCACGGTCTTGGGCGTGCGCTGCCAGATGCGCAACAGCTCGCTCTGCATCAGGCCTCGCGTCTGTGCATCGAGCGCGCCGAAAGGTTCGTCCATCAGAAGTATCTTGGGATCGAAAGCCAAGGTCCGCGCGATAGCCGTGCGTTGTTTCATGCCGCCGGACAGTTGCGATGGATAGCTGTCCTCAAATCCGGTGAGGCCGACCAGGTTGATGAAGTCCGATGGCGCGCTTCTCGCGCTCTTCCTTCGGCATGCCCTGTCGCTCGAGGCCAGTAGAGAATGTTGCCGCGAACAGTTTTCCATGGGAACAGGGCGAAATGCTGGAAACACGATGCCGCGGTCGGGACCTGGACCCGACGACGTTCTGACCATCGATCAGGATTGCGCCGGTTTCCACCGGCAAAAAGCCGCCGATCAGGTAGAGCAGTGTTGACTTGCCGCAACCGGAAGGCCCGAGCAGAGCGACAAATTCCCGATTGGCGACCTCGAGCGAAACTTGATCGAGCGCCAGCACCTCACGTCCGCGCGGCGGGCGATAAAGGTGGTTCACGCGGTCGATAACGATCTGAGCGGCTGCGTGCCATGTGGCAGGAAGCGTCTCCAACCTGACGCAATCTGTCAAGCTCTGGGCATGCTAGTCCGACGCTCGTGATCTGTCCTATAATGTCGGGCTCAGTCAGTCGCTTTAAAGAGGAAACCGTCTGTGCCGAACACACTTGCCGAAGCCCGCCAGGAACTTGCGCTCGCCAATCAGATTGTCGCCAACGAGGGCGTCATCGATGCCTTCGGCCACGTCAGCATGCGCCACCCGGACGACCCGAGCCGCTATCTATTGTCACGCTCGCGCGCGCCAGAGCTGGTGACTCCGGATGACTTCATCGAATACGATCTCGAATCGCAGCCGCTGCGCGATCCGGGCGTCGGGCAATATTCCGAGCGCGTGATCCACGGTGAAATCTACAAGGCCCGGCCGGAAGTGAATTCGGTCTGCCATCACCATTGCCCGGCGTTCATGCCGTTGCTCGCGACCGGCACGGACTACATGCCCATCTTTCATCTCGGGGCCGTCGGCGGCGTACGGCCGCCTTTCTGGGATCAGCGCGACGAATTCGGCGACACCAACATGCTGGTGGTCAGGCCGGAGGAGGGTGCTTCGCTCGCTCGCGCATTGGGCAAGCATTGGATGGTGCTGATGATGCGACATGGGGTCACGGTTGCCGGCACCAGTGTGTCGCGACTGCGTGTTCCGCTCGGTCTATCTCCGCGAGAAACGCCGAGTACCAAGTACGAGCCATGACGCGTCGGGTCCAACATAGCTACCCTTTCAGCGGGCGAAACCAAGTTGGCCGGCCAGATCAGTGGCAAGACCACGGGCCTAATACGGTCCTGGGAGTATTGGTCGATGCGCGTGGCCAACAAGACCGCGAGCCTCCGGCAACCGGTGCGAAGAAGGCCGCGCCGGCCCGCGTGAAGGCGAAGCCGCGCGCGCACTAAAGCCAAGCCGACAAGAGCGGCAAAAGCGCCGACGCTGATACAGTATTGAATTGAAAGTCAGCCGGGGCGCGATACCGTAGAACAATAATGGGATGGAGAATCGCATGAATGACCTCAAGAATATTGTTGGTGCGCTCGGCATTGCGGTGCCGCTTGCTTTGAGCGGCAGGTCTCGCCTTGCGCCGAGGACACGCTCAAGGTCGTCATCGGGCAAATCAATAACTGGGAAAACCAGGCGCCGACGCTCGGGCAGGATGCCGGCATCTTCAAGAAGCACGGCGTGGTGCTTGAAAATACCGGCACGCAAGGAGCGGGTGAGACCATTCAGGCCGTGATCTCGGGCAGTGCGGATATCGGCGCGGGTGTCGGCGCAGCCGGCGTGATGCGCGCCTTTTCCAAAGGTGCGCCGGTCCGTATTCTTGCGCCCGCCTTCACCGGCACTGGCGATCTTTATTGGTACGTCAAGGCAGATTCGAAACTCCAGAGCCTGAAGGATGCCACCGCCGGAGAACGACGATCGCCTATTCGACCAATGGCTCGAGCTCGAACAACATCGTCGTCGCGTTCATCAGCGAACTCGGCGCGAAAGCGAAGCCGACGGCGACTGGCGGCCCCGCCGCCACGCTTACTGCGGTCATGTCCGGCCAGGTCGACATAGGCTGGGCGGCGCCGCCATTCGGTCTGCGCGAGATCAGGGAAGGGAAGATCCGTATTTTGGCAACGCGGCAGCGATGTCCCGTCGCTGCGTGGGCAGACCGGTGCGCACACTCATCGTCAATGCCGATCTCGCTCAAGACAAAGCGCGACGCGATCATGCGCTTCATGGATGCCTATCGCGAGGCCGTGGATTGGATGTACTCCGATCCCAAGGCGCGTCGAGATGTATTCAAAGAAAATGAATCAGCCGGTCGACTTGCTGAAAGAGTCCATGGACAAATTCCAGCCGAAAGAAACGATGCAGACCGACAAGTTTGCCGATCTGGATGGAGCGATCCGCGACGCGGTGCAGCTGAAGTTTCTGGAAAAGCCGCTAACCCAGGAGCAGATTGCCGAGTTGCTGCAGATCCCGCCGCGCAAGAAGTAAATTCAGGCGATTACGCTGCTAAAAAACGTGAACGGGCCGCTGCATGCAGCGGCCCGTCTGCGTTGCGTACAGCGATGAATTTAGGCCTTTTCTTCTTGCCACTAGCTGCTTGGCTACCTTGCAGCCGCCGGCCTTGGCTTTAGCAGGCGCCGATCTTTCATGGCGTAGCAGGCATTGATGTAGCTGAAATTCTGACTGCCCTTGGTCGCGCAGACGGGTCCATAGGGCAGCTCCCCAGCACGTCGGCCACTGCTGCGCCGGCGCTGCCGGCGCCGCAGCCGCTGCCTTCTTCTTCTTGGCTGCCTCGCTGGGCACAGCCGAACCAATCACGAATGCAACGCTGCGGCCAGTCCGCACGAACGTGGCGTAAGGCAAGTTTTCTGATCTTCATGTCGCTCCTCCCGAATAATTGGACGAAACATAGTAGGAGGTGACGCGTCGTCAAATGACAAGAATTTTGCGTGCTGAGATTGCCGACTTTCAAATCTGAACGCGCGTTCATGTGGTGTAGCAGATCAGTGCCGATCGATTGGACACGGAATTGATGGCACTCGAACATAGCTGCGCTGCCCCGATTTCAACGTTTCGCGTACGTGTTCTTGCTTTCCGATCGCGCCCATCTCGCGCTGACGCTTGACGGTGGACTCGACCATCAGCGGGTCGAGGCCGAGCTTCGCGCAGGGTGGCCGCGGATTCTTCCATTTCCGCGGCGCGGCGCTCGCCGTGGCTCGCCATGCGCTCAGGATTGTAGTCGGCGATCTTCGTCCAATCGAGCGTCGGATAGTTGTTCTTCAAAGAGGCGGTCACTTCCTCCAGTACGCCGGCGCGAGCTGGCGTGCGAGAAAGCACTCGAGCGTGAGCGCCTCCATGCCCTTGATCATGACGCTGCGGATCATCTTGATGGCTGCCGCCGATCCGGCTTCGCGGACTAACGACCGAGAATTGCATGTCCAGTTCACGCAGCAGCGGTGAAATTTCTTCGGCGTGCGGTCCAGAGCAACAACAGAGGCGTGCGGTGCCGGGCAGGGTGAATCGCCGCTATGACGGCCGACATCGACGTAGCGGGCACGATCGCCTCAGAGCCCGGCCGTCTCCTGTTTGCGGCCGGGCGATACCAGAATTGATATCGAGATAGTAGGGATTGCCGGTCGAGATGTGGCGCGGCCGAACGTGCGGCGTCCAGGCTCGAAGCCGCGGTGACCGCCGATATGATGACGTCCGTTTCGCGGACAGCGTCGCGCGGCCGACGACGCCATGCGCACGCCCAGACGTTTCCGCCGCCTCTTTCAGTTTTGCGCCCGTCTGTTGCGGAAAAAGAATGTCCCAGGCGGCGATACGCTCGATGCCGGTTTCACGCAGGCCTGAAGCGATCGCCTGTCCCGCCTCGCCAAAGCCAATGAATGAAATGCGTGGTGTGTTGCGGCGGGTCATGAGCTGGTCGCGCTCACGAGTCCGGAACGCCGGCGATCGGCGGCGTGCCCTTGGTGTGGAATGATTTTATCGTCTGCAATCCCCAGGCCTGTCCCTTCTTGCGTTCCGCTTCGGTCCAGCGTGATCGGCTTCCAGTCCGGTGCCAGGACAAGCCGTGCGCCTGCGCAGGACACCTCGACCCTGATTTCCGCCGGGTTCGTACACATAAAGAAAGAAGGTCTGCTGGATCGCATGTTTGTGCGGTCCGGTCTCGATATAAGACGCCATTCTCGAGAAAGACGTCAGCGGCGCGCAGGACGTCCTCGCGCGCATCAAGCGCGAAGGTGACGTGGTGCAGGACGTCCCTTGGTGCCAGTGTGATCGCGCGTGTAGGCAAAGTCGTAACTTTGTTTGTCGCGGTCATCCACATTCCGGCCTCGGTGCCGTCGTCGAGCACAATCTGCTCGGTCAGCATGAAGCCGAGATAGTTCTGGAAAAATTCGCGGTTGGCCTTGATGTCGACAGCAAGACCGTTGAAATGATCGATGCGTACGCACGTTTATCCCGCGCGCCGGGTACGTCTGCGCCTGGTTCTTGAGCGCTGGTTTGAGTTCGGGCGGTGCTTCGTACCATTCGGTCTCGTAGTAGATCTCGAATCTGTGGCCGTCGGGATCCTTGAACACGAAATGTCTTGCCGTGGCCGAGATCGCCATCGCTCCAGCCGATATCGAAACCGGAGCCTTTCAGTGCAGCGGCGCGCCGCTCCAGTGCCTGCGGCGAGCGCGTCCGGAATGCGGCATGACCGAGGCCGGATGATTTTGACGGCGGTGAGCTTGAGCGAATAGCGCTCATAGTCGTCCCAGCCGCGCAGGTAGACGCTGTCGCCCTTTTCGCCGCTCTGCGTCATGCCCATCACGTCGATGAAAAACCTGCGGCTTTCCTCGAATTTAGGGGTCAGAAGTTCGACGTGGCCGAGATGAGCGATGTCGTGGATCGGTTCGGATGCCATGGGTTTCGTTCTTTTGTGTCGTTGGATCAATTCTGCCGAAGCGTGCGTGCGAAAGCCAGTACGAGGTTGTTGGCCGGCATTGGCGTGATTATCGGCTGCTGTCAGCCCGCGTCTTGCGCCAGGATGTTGAGATCGCTCAACGTCTCGCACGCCCCATTCCGCGTCTTGCGCTCCACAGTGAAGCGTCAAATTGGGCGTTGCTCGGCGCCGTATGAGCTGCCGGCACGTTTTGAACAGTCCGTAGACGAACAAGCGACCGTTCTCTTTCAATAGTCTACCGGCCCCGCTTATCAAATTCCGCGACACAGACCAGGGAGAAATGTGCAGCACATTGACGCAGAGCAATGCCGCCAGTGGCCTGCCGTCGCCCCGCTCCAGGTCCAATCCGGATCCGACAGGTCGATGCGTTGCGGCGCCCGCAGATTTTCAAGGCGCGCGTGCACGCGCCAGGCGGCGATACTTTTCAAATGGGGGTCGCGTATGTCGCTCGGCCACCAATTGAGGTGCGCTGCGCGACGCGCAAACTCCGTCACATGCTGGCCGGTGCCGCTGCCGATCTCCAGCACGTCGCCGGTTTGCGTCGACAGAAATCCGACAATCGCCGACCAGATCGGGTCATGATTGCGATGAAAAGCCGGACCATCCAGCCGGCCGTCGGCTGCGAACGGTTCGCTGTCTTTGCCATACTCGACGACGAATTTAACCATGGTTATGGAGGCCGAAGGTATCGCGCGGAAGCGCAATAAGGCATGGCCATTTGCCGGGGTCAAAGCCGGTTTTCGCTCGCGAAGAAGCCGGATTACAGGTCTCGCTTCGTTGTTTTTATGGGTATGATCAGGCAAAATCGCGCTTTCCGGCGTTATGTATCGCCGGACGACGCGGGATACCGCGCGAACACAAAAATCTGGAGGAGAAATATGCGCAAGACTTTTGGGGCTTTGGTGGTGCTGACGGCGGTCGGTTTGGCACTGCCCGGCTCGGCATCGGCGCAAACCAAGATCGTGATCGGCATACCGACGTCGCCGCCCAACATCGTCCACATGCCGCCGATCGTTGCGAAAGAACTCGGCCTTTACAAAAGGCCGGCATCGACGCGGAGATCGTATCGCTTGGCGACGGTACGAAGGTCTTTCCGCGCCTTGCTCGCTGAAAATATCGACTTTGGCGTTGACACCAGGCGCGCCTACGATCATCGGCCGCTCCAAGTGGCGCCGACCGTCAAAGCGCTCTCGCGCGAATCTGCCGAAATTCGAAGCCTCGATGATTGTGCGCGCAGAAATCAAGACGATGGAAGATCTGAAAGGCAAGCGCATCGGCATCCAGGAGCCTGGCGGTTTCGCCGACATTTTGAGCCGGCAGCGTATTGCGCGCAGCAAAGATCGATCCGAAGGAAGTCAACTTCGTGGCGATCGCAAGCGAGGACGTTCCGGCGCTCGTCGCCAATCAGGTCGACACCGCAATTCTGCATGTCGAACAGGAAATGCTGGCCAAAGAGCAAGGTGCCTGACCTCCACGCCATTGGGCGCATGTGGGAGCTGCAACCCAAGACTCTCTACACATTTCTTGCGGCGAACGAAAAGACCATCAAGGAAAAACCCGAGATCGTGCAGGCGGTGGTCTCGAGCCAATATCGAAGCTACCCGGATCGTAGTACACGGACAGGGCAAAAATAATTCCGATCCTGGTCAAGCAAACCGGCTATCCGGAGAAGATACTAGCCGAAAGCTTCGACTTCATGGTCAAAGAATGCATTTGGGACGCGAACAGCGGTCTCAGTCCCGAACGCATCAATTTCACTGCCGATCTGATGACCAAGGTCGGCAATATCAAAGAGGGCAAGACGCCGAAGTATGAAGAGGTTGTCGACACGACCTTTTGCGAAAAAGGCGATCGAACAACTTGGCGAATGGAAAGGCCCGTCTGTCCGACCGCGGCGTTCTGAGCTGCCTTAAATCAGGTCGCCGGGCGCCGCCACGGGGTGGCGCCCGTTGCACTAAGAGGACGATGTAACAAGAATGACAACGACCGTTGCCAACCAAGTCAATCGCCTCCTCTCGCCGAGAGCGAGTCGGGCCCGGTAATAGCCAAAGCGCCGTGGTGGGATCGGCCCGCGCTGTTTCGTTATGGCTTTGTTGCACTGATCCTTATCGTCTGGGAAATCGTCGGTCCCTTCATCAACCCGATCTTTTTCACTTATCCGACAAAGATTGCCGCCGCCTTTTATACAACCACCGTGTCCGGTGAGTTGCCGTACTTTCTCGCGCAAAGCCTGGAAGTCATGGTCTACGGACTGACCACCGCTTTTATCGTTGGCATCCCGCTCGGCATTGCGATGGCACGCGTACGCTGGCTCGACTGGGCGCTCGATCTGCCTATCAACGCCCTGTACGCGACGCCTCTGGTCGCGGTCGTGCCATTGCTCGTGCTGTGGTTCGGTATCTATCTCAAAGCCAAGATTATTGTGGTCTTTCTCTTCGCGGTTTTCCGGTGCTGATTAACACCTATCAAGGTGTTCGCGAGTGCGACAAGAACATGCTCGAAGTGGCGTATTCGTTTCGCTCAAGCGAGTGGCGCGTGTGGCAGGATGTCCTGCTGCCGTTCGCGGTGCCGTCATCATCGCGGGCATCCGTCTCGCCATCGGTCGTGGACTGATCGGCATGATCATTGCCGAGTTCTACACCACGATTTCGGGCCTCGGATTTATGATCACGCGCTATGCCAACGTGTTTGAGATGGACAAGACCTTCGTGCCGGTGATCGTATTGATGGTGCTCGGCGTTTCTCTCACATCGTTGCTGAAATGGGTGGGGCGGCGCATTGCGCCCTGGAGCAGCGCCAACCGCTAGACACCGGCTTATTGAATTTCTCGTTGTCCCGCGCGCGACACTTTCGTTGCTGGTGTAACGATATCTGCTGCGGCGGAGGTAACCATGGTTCTCGGTCTGTCGATTCAGACCTTTACTCTCATCCATGTCATCATCAGCTTGCTGGCGATTGCGAGCGGCATCGTGGTGCTTGTCGGCATGTTTCGCTCAAACCGGATGCCGGGATGGACTGCGCTTCTTCCTGCTGACCACCATCCTGACCAGCGTTACCGGGTTTCTGTTTCCGATACGCGGCTTCACGCCGGCCATCGGCACTGGCATTATTTCAATGGTATTGCTTGGAGTGGCGGTCTACGCGCTGTATTCAAAGCATCTAGCGGGCGCCTGGCGATGGATTTACGTCTCCACAGCTGCGGCAGCACTTTACCTCAATGTATTCGTGTTGATTGTGCAATCATTCCAGAAAATTCCGCTCTCAACCCGCTGGCGCCGACTCAATCCGAACCGCCCTTCGTGATTGCGCAAGTGATTCGCGCTATTTGCTTTTGTGGTGTTCGGCACGATCGCGGCTCAGAGATTTCGTCCGGCCGCGATTTTCAACCCGTTGACCGAAGGCGTGCAGATCCGGCGGGTGGGTATCTAAAAATGGCTGAAGCCGCCGTAAACGGCGGCTTCAGCCAATGGCGAAGCTTCGGAGCTTATTTAAGCTGCGTCGAAACGCTGTCGAACTTCGCGTTGAGGGTCGAGCCGATCGCATTGACGGTCGCGATAATCACAACCGAAATGCCAGCAGCGATCAGGCCGTATTCGATCGCGGTGGCGCCCGACTCGTCCTTCAAGAACGCAAAAACCTTAGACATTGGACATCCTCCATGTGGCTGAAACTCGAGAGCATCAGACATCATCTACACAGATGATGGCAGGAACGTCCGTCGGCCCGTTAAAAGAAGCTTCGGTGGAGGAGGGGAAATTGTTTCAATTTTTATGAATTGCTTCACTTGATATTCCGAGCGTCAGAGCTATTGGTTGTCGCAGTTGCGTCGCTAAAGCCCGATTTTTCAATCGATTCTACGCCATAGCGAAATCAGCGTTAACGAGCCATTAGCCACACCCGCGAAGAGTCCATCAGCTCGTTTTACAGTGACAGACGTCGCCTTGCGCAGTAGCTCGCAAAGCTGCGCCTACGCATCTTCCGACCTGTCGATGTAAACAAGGCCGGCCTTCGCGAGCGGTTCACGCATTTTGTACATGTCGAGGCTAAGCGTGCCGGCCTCAAGCTGCTTTCGCTTTCCGTCCTCATCATCCTTGCGCTTTTGCGCCTTTTGCGCGGTCTCAATGGCAAGCTTTTTCGGGATCACGACGACGCCGTCGTCGTCCGCAACGACGACATCGCCTGGCTCGACATTCACCCCGGCGCACACGACAGGAATGTTGACCGCGCCGAGCGTGGCCTTAACTGTGCCCTTGGCTGAGATCGCCTTCGACCACACCGGAAAGCGCATTTCCGATATTGGACGCACGTCGCGACAACCGGCATCGATTACCAGGCCAATACACCCCGTGCGCGAAGCGCTGTCGCCAGCAGCTCGCCGAACATGCCATCCGAATTGTCGGCGGTGCATCCGACGACGAGCACATCGCCCTTTTGGCACTGCTCGACGGCAACATGGATCATCCAGTTGTCGCCGGGTTGCGCGAGCACTGTGACCGCAGGCCCGCGATCTGAGCTCCGGCCCAGACCGGGCGCATATAGGGCTTCATCAGACCGGAACGGCCGAGAGCCTCATGCGCGGTGGACACACCGACAGCGGCAAGCGTGCCTATGGCGTTGTTGTCGGCGCGTTTGATATTGCGAACGACGACGGGTTTCATTTGAGAATCTCCTCCACGGTCGGGAACAGCCGTTGATAGGCCTCACCATAGGTCATTGGCACGCCCGTGTTGCGGCTGCCTTGGATACCTCGATTGAGCGCAACGCGCTCGTAGTAGGCCCACAGGTGCTTTTGTGCGGCGGAATCTGAAAGGCCTTGTATTTCAGCTCCCACACCTCGTCGATTTTGAGAATGAGGTTGGGCTTGTAGTTACCATTTCCGGCTGGTGCGGCTCGAACAAGAACACCGGAGGCGCCGAATATTTGTATTTTGCATCGGGCTTGTGACCCATGGCCTGTGCCACGACGCGCGTCTCCTGCGCGAAATGGGCAGCGTTCGGATGGTCGAAGTTGTAAGGATCTTCAAGTGCATGTGTGAGCACGAACGATGGATTGAGCTCGCGGTAGATGTCGACCATGCGGTCGAAATGCGTATCGTTGAGTTTGAGCGGGTAGTCGCCGCAATCGAAAAACTCAATTTCCGCGCCAAGCAGTTTAGCAGCTCGCTCGGCTTCGTCCTTACGGCCCGCCTTGACCTTTTCCAGAGTGGCCCCTGTTTCCTTCCAGGCAAACTGACTTTCGCCGCGCTCGCCGTATGACAGGCATGCGATCTTGACCCGATAGCCGCGCTTGGCGTGCAGAGCGATGGCGCCGCCCGCGCGCCAAACGAAATCTCCGGGATGGGCGGTAATGACGAGCCCGGTCTTGTTGTCCGCCATGCGAAGCTCCTTTTCCGTACCGCGTTGTTAAACTAGGTTGAGTGCCGGGCGGTCAAGCCGTCGAATTGAATGCCTACGGAGACGTTTCTACAATGGCAAATCCCGCCGCCACGACTCTGCGCATTGTGCTTGGCGACTATCCGCACACCATGCCGCTCAAACGCGGGGAAATAACATCGCCCTGGCTGAAGCTGGATTTTATCGAGGTTAAGCCGCTGTATCAGGCCTTCAAGCCAATGGTGCGTGAGCACGCCTATGACGCGAGCGAGATGGCACTCGTCACGTATTTCCAGTCTAAGGATCACAACAAAGGACTGGTCTTGTTGGCTGCGGCGATGCTTGCGCGATTTCAGCATGGCACCATGCTTTTCAATACCGACCGTCACAAGCTCACGCCGAACGATCTTCCCGGTCGGCGCATAGGCGTCCGTTCGTATAGTCAGACCACCGGCGTGTGGCTCCGAGGTGATTCTGCAGAATGATTACGGCGTCGATCTCAGCGGCGTGCAGTGGGTGACCTTCGAGGACGGTCACGTGGCGGAAGCTGGCGACCCGCCTGGCGTTATCCGGGCACGCGCCGATCGGGACATTACGACCATGCTGATTGCCGGCGAACTCGACGCGGCGATTTACGGCGCGGCGCTGCCCAAGGACCCTCGGCTGCAAAGTGTAATTCCGGATCCCGATGGCGCAGCCCGCAGCTGGTACAGCAAGCACGCCCTTGTCCCTGTCAACCACATGGTTGTCGTTACCGATGATTCGCCCGGTCCAATCCGCCGGCCGTCGCAGAGCTCTACCGTCTGCTGGAGGCCAGGAAAGCTGCGCCGCCGGCGGGGCCTATCGGCACCGCGCCCTTCGGTAAAGAGAGATAACCGGCGTTGTCTCGACTTGCTTTTGTCGTACTGCGCAGCAGCAAAACTGATTTCGCCGCGGCTCAAATTTGAAGACCTCTGGTGAACAGCGAACAAACGGAGCGAACGATGAAGAAAACTTTCACCGGTGGTTGCCAGTGTGGGAAAGTCCGATACGAAGCGCAGGCAGATATCGGCGAAGTCATCACCTGCAATTGCTCGCGCTGCCGCAAGGCTCCGGATCGTTGCTTTCTGCCGTTCCAATGTCGGACTTCAAGCTTCTAACGGGCGAAACCGATATCAACCGACTATCAGTTCAACAGCGGCACGATCCATCATCCATTCTGCAAGACCTGCGGGATCCAGTCGTATGCCCTACGGGAAGGGCCCCGGCGGCAAAGAACATGGTGATGCTCAATGTTCGCTGTCTCGACGGCGTCGATGCGGAACAGTTCAAGGTGAAGAAGTTTGACAGCGCCAGCATGCTAGCTGGCTGTCGATAACCAGGCGGACAGAAGCGGTCTCTCAAAAGCCATAACGGGCAGACCGTCGTCCGCCCGTCACAAGCTCTCGGATCCATTCCTGACACCATCAGGCCGAAACCTGCAGCACCAAGGTACCAGTTACTGAGAGCCGGGGCCGGTCGTCACGAGCCACGAATACCTGCTGCACAGCATCCACGTCCCATGCCCAGTCCGGTCATGGCGGCCATCCGTGTCCGGCAGAGCCGAAGATGATGACCTGTCCGAAAGCGTAGAACGGCCGCTCGCCAAGGCAAGTCCTGAGATCGCTGTTGATAATTCTGAGGATTAAATTTGGCGTGTGTCTGCAGCCGGTTGGCGAGGATCGTGCCTTTTGAAAAATGTTTCGCCTGCCTTGATGTAGTAAATGCCATCCGATCGAGGAAACTCTCATGAAGTCAACATCGGCTCGCGAGCGGCTCGAGGACCGCGCTCGGTCGTATCGATGATCCGAAAGGCGAGGGCGCGCGGACTTGTCTCACGGTCTATCGGGAGCAGGCGAAGGCCGCGGCCGACGCCGCAGATGCCCGAAGCCAAGGCTGGCATTTCGCTCGGCCCGCTCGATGGAACGATCGTCAGCATCAAGGACCTTTTGACGTTGCCGGCGAAGTCACGCGCGTCGGCTCCAGGGTGCTGGCCGATGAAGGCAAGCCGGCGGCGGTTGATGCGCCCGTGGTCGAGGCGCCTTCGCGCGGGCGGAGCGGTGATCGTGGCCAAGACCAATATGAGGCGAATTTGCGTATACAGGCATCGGCGCAAATCCGCATTTCGGATTGCCGGGCAATCCTGCGGATCGAGGCGAGTTCCCGGCGGATCTTCGTCGAGGCGCGGCCGTCGCTGCCGCCGATGGTATGTGCGAGATTGCGATTGGTACCCGACACCGGCGGCTCATGCCGCATTCCGGTGCGCTGTGCGGCATTGTCGGCTACAAGCCGAGTCGCCAGCGCATTCCAACGGATGGTGCGTTCCCGCTTTCATACAGCATCGATTCCATCGGCCCGATCGCGCGCTCTGTCGGGCGCGCGCCCGCGCCGATGCAGTTATGGCCAACGAAACCTATGCGGCGCTCGAACCGGTGACACTTGCCGGAATTCGGGTGGGGTCGTGCAAGGTTACCCGCTGGGAGGATCTGGACGAGACGGTGCACGAGCGATTCTCTGACGCGATTGCCAGGTTGAACAAGGCTGGCGCGCGCATATCGGAAGAAAAGCTCCCCTCTAGAAGACATGGTGCAGGTCAACAGCAAGGGCGGCGTCCAGCGGCCGGGCTTTCACCATTCATCGGGATCTTCTGACTCGGCGCGCGGACGCAGGATTGATCCAGTATGTGCGAGTCCGCCTTGAGCGTGCGCGCAACATCGGTGCCGCTGATTATATTGATATGGTGCGGGCGCGGGCTCGCCTCATCCGTGTTGATGGATGACCGAATTGCGGACGTCGATGTCCTGGTTTGGCCAACGACGCCAATGATCGCACCGACCATACAAGAGGTTGCAACGGCAGACGAATTTGCGCGAAAGAACGCGATGCTGTTGCGAAACACGGTCATTGTGAACTTTTTCGACCTTTGCGCCATTTCGCTGCCGGTTCCGCGCGGAAGCGGGCTGCCGACGGGTCTCATGCTGGTTGCGCGCAACGGACAGGATCAGCGTCTGTTTCGCATTGCTGCCGCAGTCGAGCGGCTATTTGCGGCATAGGCGGGATTGCTGTTCCGGTTTTGTTGACTGGACCAAATATCCGGCATCATGCAGTCAATAGGCCTAAGTCAGTAGGCCTAAGCCGTCAGGGAGGAACAACGACAATGAACCGCAAGCCGCATATGGGCGATAAGCGTATTACGCGCCGCACTGTGACCGCCGGCCTCAGCGCCAGCGTCGTCGCCGGGATCGCGCCAATGAATATTGTGCGCGCGCAGGACGCGACATTGAAGGTGGGCGTGCTGCTGCCCCGCTCGGGCGCGCAAGCGGGAATTGGGCAGGACTGCCAGCGCGGTGTTGATATCACACCGGGGCTTTTGAAAGACCTCGGTATGCCGCCGCTCCAGATCATGAACGGGGACACTGAGACGAGCGTCGAGGTCGCGCGCTCGCGCGCCGAGAAGATGATCAGCGATGGAGCGCAGGTCCTCGTCGGCGCCTTCGACTCCGGTCAGAGCACCGCAATCGCTCAGGTCGCCGAGCAAAAGGCATCCCCTACGTCATCAATATCGCAGCCGCCCCGCAGATCACCGAGCAGGGCTACAAGTTCGTGTTCCGGAATTTTCCCACCGCGGGCATGATTTTGGCTGACGCCTTCGCCAACCAGAAGGAATTATTCGAGGCCACGGGCGCGGCGCCGAAAACGGTCGTCTTCATGCATGTGAACGATACCTTCGGTACGGCGATGAAGGGCGGTATCGGCGCGGTGATGCCGAAATTCGATATGCCCTACAAGATTGTCGCGATACGATCGCCTATGACCCGACGGCACGGGACCTGTCGGTCGAGGTCGCCAAAGCCAAGGCGACTGGTGCCGACGCATTGCTGATGGTGAGCCGGCTCAACGACGCGATCTCTGATTACGCGCGAACTGGTCAAACAACGCTGGTCGCCGATGGCGCATCTTGAGCATGGGCCCAGGTTGGTATGGAAGACCAGTATCTGAAGACGCTTGGCAAGATTGCGGATGGACCGCTGAGCTTCGTACCCTGGTATGATCCGAACAAACCAATGAGCAAGAAGCTTGATGAGGCGCTGGCCAAGGCGCATCCGGGCGTCAATCTCAACACCAATCACGTCTACACGTTCGAAGCGCTGCTTGTTGCGGCGGACGCGTTCAAGCGCGCTCGCTCAGCCGATCCGAAAGCTTTGGCCGATGCCATTCGCCAGACCAATATCACGGATAACGTCGGCCCCGGTCCCGGCATCCAGTTCAACGAAAAAGGTCAGAACGATAAGTTGAAGGACTCGGCAATTCAGAATCAGCGCCGGCAAACTCGTCACGGTGGCGCCGAAAGTCGCGGCGAATGCCAAAGTTGAGTGGCCGCTGCAGCCATACGACAGGCGCGGCTGACGCAGGTTCATTGTCTCTCCGGCCGCGGCTCCCGCGGTCGGACCTTGCGCCACGGGGCGTCGTGCCGACAGATATCTATCTCAACGTTGCCGTCAGCGGCGTCCTGACCGGCCTCGTCTACGGGTTAATGGCGCTCGGCCTGTCCGTGATTTTCGGCGTGGTCCGCGTGGTCAATTTTGCCCATGGCGAGATGACGACCGTCGCGATGTATCTGGCGGTGGTTCTGTTCGCCACGCTCGGCCTCGACCCCCTGCTAATGATGTTTGCCGATCGCGCGGCGTTCTGTTTGTGTTTGGTTATGCCATGCAACGATGGCTGATCAATCCGTTCATCAGCCGGCCGGAACACAGTCAGTTCATATTGCTTGTCGCGGTCGCGATCATTCTCGCCAACGGTCTGCTGATCGTGTTCGGCCCGGATGCCCGCAGCGTACAGACATCCTACGCCTTCGACAGCTTCATGATTGGCCCGCTTATTGTGGACGCAACCAAGACCTTTGCCGGCGCTGCGTCATTGCTGTCGCGGCAGCGCTGTTTGCATTCTTTCGTTTCACCCGGCTCGGCACGGCGATCCGAGCCTGCGCCGACAACTACACCGGCGCGCAGGTTGTCGGCCTCAATGTCCCGCGTCTATATGCGTTGACCTTCGGTCTCGGCGCGGCCTGCGTCGGCGCCGCCGGCACAGTGCGTTGATTACGGATGTCACGCCACCGCTCGGGCCATCGTTTACGTTGCTTGCCTTCGTCATTGTCATCGTTGGCGGACTGGGCTCGATGCCCGGTGCTTTGGCTGGCGGCATACTTATAGGCGTGGTCGCCGCGATGGCCGGGTTGTTCTATACGCCTTCCGCCAAGGGCATGTTCGTCTTCGCCATTCTGGTGCTTGTTCTGCTGTTCCGGCCGCAGGGCATATTTGGTCGACGCGCATGATCGGCACGCCTGAGTAGCGGATGTGCCGCGCCGTGCCGCATTGGCGCTCTCTGTATTCTTCCTGGTGCTTCTCGTCGTGCCCTGGTTTGCCAACGACTATTTGCTCACCGTTCTGATTCTTATTTTCTACTTCGCTTACACGGGTCAGGCCTGGAACATCATGATGGGTTTTGTGGGCCAGCTTTCGCTCGGCCACGCGATCTATATCGGGCTTGGCGGCTATACGGCGGCGGTGCTCTTCAGCTATTTCGGGATCTCGCCGTGGCTTGGGTCATTCGCGGCGATGCTGCTGGCAGTGTTGTGTGGCGCAATTATCGGGTTTCTTGCGTTTCGCTTCCGTGTCGCCGGGAGTTTATTTCGCCATTCTTACGATCGCGTTCGCTGAATTTGCGCGTATTGGCTTTGATCATTTCACTTACGTCGGCGGTTCAGCCGGATTTTTCTTGCCGGTTTCCAACTACTCGCAAAGCGATCTGTGGACTCTCCGCGGCAAGCCAATCATGTTTTACTATCTTTCGCTCGGGATGGCGGTCGCTGCAGCTAGTCCTCTGCCATCTCATGATCCGCAGCCGTATCGGCTATTTCTGGCAAGCGATTCGCGAGGACGAAGAAGCTGCGCGCGCAGTCGGCATCGATACGTTCCGTTACAAATTGCTTGCCGTCGTTATTTCAGCCGCGATGACGTCACTCGCCGGCGTATTTTTCGCTTTTATTACAACAATCTGTTTCCAGAAGAAGTGTTCAGCATCAATCGGTCGATCGAGTTGATCTTGGCGCCGATCTTCGGCGGCCTCGGCACGACTGTTTGGGCCGATCCTCGGCGCGTTCCGTGCTGACGGGGCTTGCTGAAACGCTCACTGCGGTCTTGGCCGCGTTTGGGCGTCGATGTGCCGGGTGCCAAGCAGGTCTTCTACGGGATCTGCCTGTTGCTCGTGATCACGGTTCTTGCCGGACGGTGTGTGGCCCCTGGCTTTACCGACGCTTGGGGTTGGCAGGAGCGGCCCGAATGAGCGCTGCTGCTGTCGGTCAACGATGTCAGCAAGCGTTTCCGCGGGCCTTGTCGCGGTCGATCGTCTTAACTTTCAGGTCAACCAGGGTGATGATTTTCGCGGTCATCGGTCCCAACGGCGCCGGCAAGACCACGCTGTTCAACATGATAGCCGGAGTCTTTCGCCCGACGGTGGCACGATCGCTCTAGCAGGCCAACGCATCAACGGTCTGTCGCCCGACCAGATATGCCGCCGCGGCGTCGGGCGTACCTTTCAGATTGTGCGGCCGTTTCCCGGCGCTGAGTGTCGAGGACAACGTGATTGTTGCCGCGCTGCTACATCGTCATCTCGTAGCGGATGCGCGCGCACATGCTGGCGAAGTTTTGCGTCAGCTGGATCTCTATGACAAGCGCGCACAACGCGCCTCGGGCACTTACGCTCCCCGACCGCAAGCGCCTGGAACTGGCGCGCGCCCTTGCCACCGATCCGAAGTTGCTGCTGCTCGATGAGGTCATGGCCGGGATTGCGCCCCACCGAGACTCGACCGAATGGTCTGCAATTCTCAAACAGCTCAACCGCAGCCGGGGCGCTGACCATATCTGCTGATAGAGCATGTGATGCGGGCAGTCATGGCGCTCGCTGGGCGCGTTCTGGTGATGCACCACGGTGCCGCGATTGCGGAAGGCGCACCCGATGAAGTGGTGCGAGACCGCGCCGTCATCGATAGCTACCTGGGCGCGGAGACGGTCGTCTGATGCTCATTGTTGAAAACATCGAAGTCTTTTACGGCGATGCCCAGGCTCTCGACGGCGTTTCGCTACAGATCGAGGAGGGCGCGATCGTCGCCATTGTCGGTGCAAATGGTGCCGGCAAAACGTCGCTGATCCGCACGATTGCGGGAATGCTCCAGTGCGGCACGCGGCCGCATCCTCTACCGCAGCACTGATATTACCAGGTGGCGCGAGCCATAGGGTCTGCGACCTCGGCATTGGCGGGTGGCCGAAGGTCGCCAGGTTTTCCGACATTGTCCGTGGCCGAGAACCTGGCGATGGGCGCGATGCTTCCCGCGCGCACGCCATTCGCGCGAACAGAACTTCGAGAAAGTCTATGCGATGTTTCCGGTGCTGATGGAGCGCCGGCATCAGGCCGCTGGCACGTTATCCGGCGGCGAACAGCAGATGCTCGCCATCGGGCGGTGTCTGATGGGCGCTCCCGACATGGTCCTTTTCGATGAACCATCGCTCGGTCTGGCGCCGGCCATCGTGCAGAGCGTGCTGCGATGCGTACGGGATCTCAACCGCGACGGACTCACCTGCGTCCTGGTCGAAGCAGAACGTCGCGGTGTCGCTGAAGCTCGCCAGCCACGCCTATGTCTGGAGAACGGCCGCATCACTATTGCAGGCTCAGGCGCGACGCTGCTCGCGGATGACCGCGTGCGGAAGGCTTATCTTGGGCTTTAGCGTTATTTCAGCGAAGGGCCGATGGTTACGGCTCAGCTTGCCGATGCCTTCGACCTCGCACTCGATCTTATCGCCCGCCACTGCTAGCCGCCACTCCCGACGGGGTGCCTGTCATGATGATGTCCCCGGCTTCGAGCGCCACCATTTCCGACAGCTTCGAAATCGTCTCCGGAACGTTCCAGATCATCTGATTGAGATCGCCATCCTGGCGGACCTGGCCGTTCACTTTGAGGATTATCTTGCCCTTGGTAGGATGTCCGATCTTGGTCGCCGGCATCAACGGGCCGCAAGGCGCGGACGCGTCGAATGCTTTGCCGACCTCCCACGGACGCTTCACATCGCGGGACGCGATCTGCAGGTCACGCGCCGGGTCAGGTCGATGCCGACCGCGTATCCGAAGATGCAGTCATTGGCCTTGGCGACGGGTATTTTGCGGCCCCCGCTTTTCAGCGCGACCACCAATTCGACCTCGTGGTGCATATCTTTGGTCAACGACGGGTAGGGGCACCGTGCCGCCATCCGGCACGATGGCATCCGCGGGCTTGGCGAAAAGAAAGGCGGCGCGCGCTCGTCCTGTCCCATTTCCCGGATGTGTTCGATGTAGTTACGGCCGACACACCAAATCCGGCGCACCGGAAATACCTTGTCGGTCCCTGCAACTGCGATTGTGGCTTGTGGCGGGGCGGGATGACGTAGCGACTGTCACTCATGATGAATTGGCCGTTGGATATTGTTTGCCGTTGAAGGGTGGCCCGGCTACGGAAGGCGACCGGGAAAGATGGCTGTGCGTATCAGGTGCAACGCGCCGCCGTCAACCGCACAGGGCTCATGACGCGACTGCGGTGAGGGGCGTCGCGTCTCCTGCTCCTTGAGCTGGAGGCGATAGAACAACACGTAACGACCGCCCATCGCGCAGCAACTCCTCGTGCCGGCCGGATTCCACGACGCGGCCATCCTCAACCACGTGAATGCAGTCGGCATGTGACACCGTGTGCAGGCGGTGCGCGATGACAAGCGTCGTTCGGCCTCTGGCAGAGGTGCTCCATCGCCTCGCGCACCTGCAACTCCGACTCTGAGTCAAGCGCGGCCGTCGCTTCATCCAGCAAGATGATCGGTGCGTTCTTGATGAGCGCGCGAGCGATAGCCACGCGCTGGCGCTGGCCGCCGGAGAGCTGCAAGCCGTGTTCGCCCACGGGCGTCTCGTAGCCCCGCGGAAACGACATGATGAAATCATGCGCATAGGCAGCTTTGGCGGCGGCGATGATCTCGTCTTGCGCTAGCACCCGGTTTGCCGAATGCGATGTTTTCCCGAACGGTGCCGCGGAAACAGGAATACGTCCTGTCCGACATATGCGACGTGCTGGCGCAGGATTGACGCGAACACAGCGTGATATCCTGCTCGTCGATGACGACCTTGCCGCGTTTTGCGTCGTAGAAACGCAGGATCAGATTGAACACCGTCGATTTTCCGCCGCCTGATGGACCCACCAGAGCGGTGAACTTGCCCGGCTCCGCTACAAAGGACATTCCGCGCAACACCGGTTCGTCGCCGCGGTATGCGAAGTGCACATCGTCGAACGCCAGACGAGCCGTTCTCGCGTTCAGGCCGGGTTTGTTGCTGTCGGGCGGTTCGCTGGGCGGGCTGTCCAGGACTTCGAACGGGATGCGCACGCCAACCAGTGCACTGTTGAGCTCGATATTCAGGCGCGCCAGCCTTTTTGCCGGCTCATAGGCCAGCAGAAACGCCGCAATGAATGAGAAGAACTGACCCGGCGTCGCGCCGGTTTCGATCACACGGTAGCCACCATAGGTCACGGCGATGGCGATCGCGCAGCCGCCAAGGGTCTCCATCAAGGGGCTGGCGCGATTGGAAACGCGTGCCATCTTTGTTCGCTTCATGCTCGACCGCGGCGACGTTTCGATCGAAACGTTCGCGCATGATGTCTTCGAGGGTGAAGGCCTTTACGATCCGGATGCCTTGTAACGTTTCCTGCATCGTTTCGAGGATGCGGGTGCCGCCGTGAAACTGGCTGCGCGCAATCGAGTAAATGCGTCGGATCAGCTTGCGCAAAATGAGGAATGCGGGGGAACGACCACGAAGCTGAAGAATGACATCAGCGGGTCTTGCAACACCATGACGGTAACCAGGCCGACCACCGACAGGAGGTCCCGGCCGACGGAGGTGATCAGCAGGTTGATAACCTGCGTAGCCGCGGCAGCACCGGTCGATAGACGCGGGCGATAAATTCAGTCGAATGGCGGTCGGAGTAAAAGCCAAGGCCCTCGTTCAGCAGCTTGCCAAACACCGCGCGCTGGTTGTCAGCGACAATGCGATTGCCGATCCGCAAAAGCATCACGCTGTGGCCGTAAGTGGCAAGTCCTTTGATGGCGAATAGCGCGGCGGTGACGATGCCGAGCGTGATAATCCCGCGTAGGTTCCGATTCACATAGGCTTGGTTGATCACGTCGCCGATCAGCCATGCGCTGAGAGCCGTGCAGCCTGCAGCCACGGCCATGAGGACAAATGCGACAACGATATTTGCGCCAATGCGAAACGACCTTGCTCCGCGAGCAATCGTCGAATCAGGACCGAGGGGCTGTAACGTTGATCGGCCGCTGTTGGTAAACTGTGATCGTTCATCCACCCTCAGTGGGCTGTCAGCGTTGGTGCATTCGGTGGCAGGAATGGGCATTCCTTGCCTGCCGCCAAGGAAATTATCAAGACAAAATTGAACTGGCGAAAGACTGCGAAAATCGCGGGGTTTCCGGTGCCGCCTCACGCTGGTTTCCGACGCGCGGCTAGCTGCTTTTCCCAGGCGAGCGCGTGCGCAACGATGGTATCGAGATTCTGGAACTGCGGTCGCCAGGCAGCATTGCTCGGATGCGATTCAACGTTCGCCACCAGCGACGCGGCACGTCACCGGGACGGCGTTGCGAAACTTCAACCGGAAAGTCGCGCCCGCTTCGCGCGCCGAACAGAGTCAACAACCTCAAATACTGAAGCGCCGTGCCCGTAACCGCAGTTGAACGTTGCGCTGGCGTCCGCCGCTACGCAGGTACGCAAGCGACGAAGAATGGGCCTGCACCAGATCGCTGACATGGATGTAGTCGCGGATGCAGGTGCCGTCCGGCGTGGGATAGTCCGTGCCGAACACCTCCAATTTTGGGCGTTTGCCGATTCGCGGTCTCGCAGGCGACCTTTATCAAGTGCGTGGCGGCTGGGGTCGCCTGGCCGGTGCGCATCCTGGGATCAGCTCCGGCGACATTGAAATAGCGTAGAATTACGAAGCGCAATCCGTATGCTTTGGCCGCGTCGTGCAGCATGATCTCCGACATCAGCTTGGACGTGCCGTAGGGTGAGATGGGAGCCGTTGGGAATCTTCGCTGTACCGAGCGTCTCCTCCGTCGTGCCGTAGACGGCCGCGGTCGAGGAGAAGATAAACTGTCGGACGCCTCCTCTGATTGCTGCATCGAGCAGCGCGCAGAGTGTTCATCGGTGTTGTTGCCGTAGTAATTCGAGTGGCTCGACGACGGATTCGGGCACAACGATTGACGCGGCAAAATGAACAATCGCGGTAACGCCATGCCGCGCGATAACGTCGCTTACGAGGGTCCGGTCGCCCGTGCTGCCGGACACAAAGGGTACCGAGGTCGGCAACAGGAATCGGAAGCCGTTCGAAAGATTGTCGAGGACTACCACCGGTTCGCCCGCATCAGCGAATTCATGCACCATGTGGCTGCCGATATAACCTGCACCTCCTGTGATCAAAACCGCCATTTCAACACTCTCTCTTGATCAAGCGAAGATGGTCCCAATTAGCCACATCCCGTGCCCGCAATCCTGTGAAGCAACGGCATGTTTATGGCGGGCATGCTCAATGACTCGGTATATGGATCAACAAACGCGCATGGCCAACATTCTTTTCATCAAAACGTCTTCTCTCGGCGACGTGGTTCATCATATGCCGGCTCTGACGGACGCCCGGAAGGCGAACCCCGATGCGACCTTCAGCTGGCTCGTCGAGGAGGCGTTTGCACCTTTGATCCGTCTGCACCCCGCGGCAGATAAGGTCATCCCGGTGGCATGGCGGCGGTGGCGAAAGTCGTTATATGCTTCGACCACGATAGCGAAAATCTGAGCAAGCTTCCGCAGCATCCGCGCACAACGATACGACGAGAGTCGTCGATACGCAGGGGCTCTTGCGGACCGCGATTCTCACACGCGAGCCGCCAGTGGCCGGCGCCACGGCTACGACGCGTCAAGCGTTCGGGAACCGCTAGCTTCGCCGTTTTACGATGTCCGTCACCGTGTCGACCGCAATTTGCACGCTGTCGAGCGCAACCGAATGCTGAGTGGTCTGGCGCCTGGTTATACGCCCCAGGGCGATCCTGATTTTGGACTCGATCGCGTCCGCGGTCGGAACAGTGGCACGTCGCGCTACGGCCTGCTGCTGCACGCAACCGCGCGACCTGAGAAGCAATGGGCCGGATGAGCACTGGATCGCGCTTGGCAGAGGCACTTTGCCCAGAGGTTTGAGCTGGTTGTGCCGTGGGGTACGGACGTTGAGCGTGACACGCAGTGAAGTTCATTGCGGCTGCTGTGCCAGGCGCCCGCGTTTCCGACCGGGTACCACTTGATCAGGTTGCGAAGCTGATTGCCAGGCGCGCGGTTTGTGATCGGCGTTGACACCGGTCTCCTGCATCTTGCCGCAGCGTTGGGCGTTCCGGTGGTCGCGATATTCGCCGGCAGCAAGCCGCGTCTAACCGGCCCGGTGGGAAGGGGTCGCTTGTCGATTTTGGGCGACGATGAAAATCCGCCTTCGGTCGATGCGGTCATCGCCGCGGTCGAAAACACTATTCGATGAAATCTACCTCTACGCCGTGCCTGCTCGCAGCAGATCGTGCACGTGGATAATGCCGACCGGCTTGCCGGCCTCGACAGCAAACAGGGCGGTCACTTTCATCACGTTGAGGATGTCCAGCGTCTCGCTGAGCAACTGGTTGCGGCGCACTGTCTTGGCACCACGTGTCATCACTTCGTCCACGCGGGCGTCGAGCAAATTGGGGCGCATGTGCCGGCGCAGGTCGCCGTCGGTGATGATTCCCAACAAGGCTCCACGCGCATCGGTGATCCTGACACAACCGAAACCTTTGGTCGTCATTTCAAGGATGGCGTCAGACATGCGGGTGCCGAGCGGCGAAAGGGGCATTGCTTCGCCGGTGTGCATGATATCGGCCACGGTTTTCAGCAGCGTCCCGAGTTTGCCGCCGGGATGCAAAAGGCCGAAGTCTAGCGGCGTAAAGCCGTGGCTTTCGAGCAGTGCGACAGCCAATGCGTCACCGAGCGCAAGCTGCATTAGCGAAGACGTCGTCGGCGCGAGGTTATGAGGGCAGGCCTCACGTGCCTGAGGCAATGTGAGGACCACATCCGAAACTTTAGCTAAGGCGCTGTCCGCAATAGCGGTGATCGCGATCAATTTGATTCCATATCGGCGCGAGTAGTCGGTGATATTTTTCAATTCAGCCGTCTCGCCGGACCACGAGAGGCGCGAGGATGACGTCATTGTTGGCGATCATTCCGAGATCGCCGTGGCTCGCTTCGCCGGGATGAACGAAAAAGGCCGGTGTTCCGGTCGACGCGAAAGTCGAAGCGATCTTTGCGCGCGACGTGGCCGGACTTTGCCCATGCCGGTCACGATGACGCCGGCCCTGCGCTGCTGCGGATTACATCGATGGCAGCCGCGAAACTGGTGCCAAGACCATCGCGCAAGGCGGCAGCCAGTGCGTCAACGCCGCCTCCTTCGGCTTCGAGCGTACGCAATGCCGATGCGATCGCGGCTTGCGCGCGGTCGCTCGTCAGGTCAGCGGGTTTTGGTTTGGCCATCACGGGCTTGATAGCATGAAAAGAGCGTCACGTCAGGCTTGACTAGCGCCGTTCGTTAATGCGTCGGGGGGACCGCTCGCGATTATTTTGCCGGTTTTTTCGCATTTGCGAGGACCCGGCGAACAGTCGTCAGAACCGTCTCCACCGAGACGTCATCGGTACGCCGATGGCGTACCGCATCGTTGCCCTCGACGCGAGCGCGCTCGCGCGACGTGCTCGTCGCCTGTTGGCTCGAGAACAGCGGCGAGCGGATTGAGCGGCTTCCAATGCCAGGGGCTGGTGGGACCGAAGATCGCAACCGTTGGCGTGCCGATTGCCGCCGAAACATGCATCAGCCCGGAATCGTTTGTTACAGCCGCATCTGCGGCGGCGAGCGCAAGAATTGCGTTGCGCAAATCGGTGCTGGTGAGGTCTCGCACACGGCTCCCGCCGGCGGCCGCGATTTCCTTCGCAATGAAAGTTTCGTTCGGCCCGCCCAGCACCCAGATCGAGACTTCGTCCAGCGGTGAGCGGCGCGCGCGAGTTCGGCGTAGTGCTGAGCAGACCATGCCTTGCCGGCACCCACGGCGCCGGGCGACAGGGTGACGATGGGATGATTTTCATCGGCGAGCCTGTACTTCGCGAGCCAGCCGCCGATCTCCCTGGTTCGGTATCTTCAGTTCGGGCAACGGCCATTCGGTCGGGATCGTCGCATCCTTCGGCAGCGCCAATGCGCCCATCTGATCAATCATGCGTGGCAGTCTGCTTTCGCCGAAGCGCACGTCGTTCAGCAGAGCCGAAGCGGAACTCGCCGGCAAAGCCGGTGCGGAGGAGAATCCGGCGAGCCAAGGGGGCAAGCGCAGCCTTCCATTTGCGCGACATCACGATGGCCTGCCCATATTGTTCTCTGTGCAGCAGGCTCGCGAGTTTCCGCTGGCAGGGCGAGGCCGAGTCTTCCGCGTGGCAAATCGATCACGATAGCGCGCCGGACGCCGGGCATATAGTCGGCGAGCGGCGCGCACAGCGTGCTGCTGACGATATCGATGCGGCCGGTCAGGGCTTTTCGCGCGCAGCAGTTTCACCACCGAATGGCAGCGGACGAAATCGCCGATCCAGACATAGGGAACGATTATGACCGGCGCGGCGACTTGCTTTGACGTCTTCCTTCATGGATCGGTGCCGCTCACGCTTCTGGCCCTTTTTGACCGGCAAGCGCAGCGGTTACCCTGCGCCGCCGGCCCCTGTCCAGCCGCGATTTTTACCCTGTTCCCAGCCACTTGCGGGGCCAACGAGCGTAAGATTGCGCCGGACGGCCGGCTGGGGCAAAGGCTTGCCGCGCACTTGGGTGGTGGCGAGGGGTAGGATGTTTTGGTAACCGGCGGGGCCGGATTTATCGGGTCGAACATAGTGGCCAGCCTCAATGAGGCCGGTTCGACCGACGTCTGTGGTGAGCGATGTCTCTGGGCCGCGATGATGCCAAATGGCGCAATCTCGCCAAGCATCAGGTCGCGGATATCGTTCCGCCGACTCGAGCTGATGCCCTGGCTCGAAAGCCGCAAGCTCGATGCTGTCATCCACATGGGCGCAATCTCCGACACGACTGCGACCGACGGCGACCTGGTGATGGAAAACAATTTCCGCCTGTCGCTGCGGCTGCTCGACTGGTGCACGACAACGCGGACGCCTTTATTTATGCCTCATCGGCGGCGACCTATGGCGACGGTAGCTCGAGGTTTGACGACGACTGGTCGCTGGACGCCTTACGCAAACTCAAGCCGATGAATCTTTATGGCTGGAGCAAGCATCTTTTCGATCTAGCGCTGGTCGACCGCTATGTGAAGAAAGAAAAGATGCCGCCGCATTGGGTGGGCTGAAATTTTTCAATGTGTATCGGCCCGAATGAATATCACAAAGGCGCACATGGCAAGCGTGCTGGCGAAAGTGGTGGACGACGGCCAAGGCCGGGCAAGCCGGTCCGCCTGTTCAAATCGCATCGCGAGGGCATTGCCGACGGCGATCAGCGGCGCGACTTCATTTACGTCGACGATGCCGTTTCGGTGCTGCGCTGGCTTCTCGAGGCAACGGGGATAAACGGCATCTTCAATGTCGGCACCGGCAAGGCAGAGAGCTTCCGCGACATGATCAGCGCGATGTTCAAGGCGCTTCATCTGACCGACCAATATCGAATATATCGATATGCCCGAGGCGATCCGCGGCCAATATCAGTACTTCACCGAGGCGCGCGTCGAGCGTCTGCGAGGTGCCGGTTACAACGCCGGCTTCATGCCGCTCGAAGCAGCCGTCCACCGGTACGTCACCGGTTATCCTTAACCGCGACGACCGCTATCGGTAACGCGATGTACGATTTCGACAAACACCTCGCCGCGCTGTCCGAGCAGACCGTGCTATGCGTCGGCGATTTGATGCTGGATGAGTTCGTCTATGGCGAGGTGTCGCGCATTTCGCCAGAAGCGCCGACGCCGGTCATCGCCGTCAAGCGCTCGGAGATCATGATCGGCGGTGCGGGCAACGTCGCGCGCAACCTGGTGGCGCTCGGCGCGCGCTGCATCTTTATCGGTGCGGTCGGCGATGATGATGCTGGCGACGCTCTGACGAAAGCGCTGAGCAGCCATCCGCTCATCGAATTCCACCTTGTCGTCGATGGGTCGCGCCAAACCACGCGCAAAGTTCGCTTCGTGTCCGAGCATCACTCGACGCACCTGCTGCGCGCCGATTGGGAGACGCCCTCGGCTGTCGATGCCCAGAGCGAAGATGCGCTGATCGGTCATGTCATCAAAGGCGATGCCGAGGGTTGGCGCCGTTGTTCTTGTCCGATTATGCAAAAGGCGCGCTTGACGCCGCGCGTGATCCGAGCCGGTCATCGATGCTGCCGAACCAACGCAACAAGCCGGTCGTGGTCGATCCCAAGGGCCGTGACTACAGCATCTATCGTGGCGCCACTTTGATCACGCCGAACCGGCAGGAGCTTGCCGGATGCAACGCACAGCGCGGCGCGGACCGACGAAGAGATCGCCAGTGCGGCGGCGAAGTTGTGCGACGCGTTGGCTGCAAAGGCGGTGCTGGTGACGCGCAGCGAGGCGGGAATGACGCTCGTGAGCGACGGCGCGCCGGTTCATATCCCGGCCTATCCGGTGCGCGTCCGCGACGTTTCCGGCGCCGGCGACACGGTCGTCGCGGTGCTGTCAGCGATGCTGGCGATGGGGGCGGATTTCGAGTCCGCCATGCGTGCCGCTAATGCGGCAGGTGCGCGTTGTCGTCGGCAAGCGCGGAACGGCGACGCGTATCCGTTGCCGAGTTACGTTCGCGCATATTGCCGGCCGCGACCACTGGCACCGGAAGAAAAGATCGTTTTCGACTGGGCCGTGCTTGACGATCATCTGGCCGAATGGCGCAAGCAAAGCTTGCGCGTCGGATTTACCAACGGCTGCTTCGATCTGCTTCATCCCGGTCACGTCAAGCTACTGGCTGGCGCGCGTGCCGCGTGCGATCGCCTGGTTGTGGGCTTGAACGGCGACGCGTCGGTTACCGCGCTCTGAAAGGGCCAGGTCGTCCGGTCCAGCCGGTGCAGGCGCGCGCCGAAGTGCTTGCAGCACTCGAAGCGGTCGACCTTGTCGCGGTGTTCGGAAGAGGATACGCCTGAAAAATTGATTGCCGCGTCAAAGCCGACGGTGCTGGTCAAGGGAGCGATTACACTCGTGAAGAGGTGGTCGGCCGCGAGATTGTCGAGAGCGCTGGGCGGCGAGATCGTCCTCATCGATATTGTGCCCGGTCATTCAACCACATCGATGGTCGAACGCACGCGCGCTTCGAAGACAGTTTCATCTCGCTGAGAGAATTGCCCTTGTCAGCGTGACAGCGCCCGATCATGAGATGAGGCTGGTTGGCGCGTTCTTCGGCGATATCAGGCTATTTTGTCGAGGTTCGCTAACGAACCGCGCGCGCGCTCGCAGACGTGGCTCTCTGGAGCAATCGGGCTGGACCGGTGTCCTTGTCGAGCCGCAGCTCGACCTGGCGATCGAACTGCGCGCCAAGACGGAATGCGAAGGTCTTTGAAGTCGCGTGTCTCCTCGCCGGAAAATGCCTGGCCGAATCTCGCTTTCCATGTTGCGGGACCGCTGTCTTCACTCGATCGGCATCACATGGCACCGGGCGCCACACTCGAAAGGGCTCATAATGCGCCGGTTCGCACGCTCGACGGCATCCTGACCAGCCGGCAGCCCATTCGGATCTGATTTTCCTCGGTGGATGTGAGGGGCACGAAATCGGCGTGCGCGGCTTCGACATCGCGCGCTGGAGGCCACGGCTGATCCTGCTGGAAGATCCCTGCGTCGGCAACCTATCGAAGCATCGTTACCTTCTCGCGGCCGGCTATCGGATCATCAGGCGCTACGAGAACAACGGTTGGTGTGTGCCGCGCGAATCCGCGGCTCAATGCCGGTGGACCGATCGCTGGAAATCGTACGCAAATACTACATGGCCCTGCCATCCCTGGGTGTTCCGCAATCTTTCTGCGCTCGACTGCACCAAGCCGGTCACGTCTTTGATATCACGCCGGAGTGGGATGCTTGCGGGTGGCTTCCAGTCCTGCGTTTGTTCGTAACGTTTCGCATAGCGATAGAACGTGCCTTCAAAATTTCCGGAACGCGATGACAAAGCCGGCTCCAGCCCGTCGATGAATCCGCAAGCTTGAAAATGTAGTGCTGGATAAAGCGACCAGGCGGCATGGCCGAATGCAGTCGCTATTGATACGCGTTTGCTCGGCCGGAGTTTGGGTGCGCCGAGCGTAGAGTAGCGGTTCATTTTGATGATGACCTCTTCCAGATTGCGGAAGGGAAATTGCCAGATGGCATTGCCCAAAAGTGCTGACCGCCCGCTCGCCGATCACCTCGAAACCCTCGTGCACCGGCTCCAGCGAGTAGCGAATGCTGCCCTTGCCCGGAAGAGCCGGAGGTTGGCGAAAGTTCGGATACCAACCCGACCCTCGGATCCAGCGGCCCATCAGTACGCCTTGCTGCCGCCGCATCTCATGTGAGATCTCTATGCGGCGGCGAGCCCATTAAAGCGGGAGGATTTCGCCACGGACTGGGGCCGTTGCAACGTTCCGTCGGCGTCAAGGCTGAAAATCCAGTCGAAACGGCGGGCTTCGATCGCACGATTGCGCAGATCGCCGAAAACCATTGAAAGGGGACGTGTCGACAACGCGCGCGCCGAGCGAGGCGCTTCCAATGTCCGCACCGTGCGGTCCGGTGCTGAATGAGATCGACCTACGACAACCTCGTCGGCCCACAACACGCTGGACGGCGCGCTTCGATCTTTTTCTGCTTCTGTTATAGGTAAGGATACAAGCTGGATATCATTGGCATGAGGCGGGCGAGAGCCTGTGAGGACCGTGGGATCGGGGCTGCGGGCCCAACATTGAGGCCGCGTTCAGGCCCCTAGGGGTTTTGTCGGCAAAAGCGACTTCTGGCTAAAGCCTTGGCAGGGGGATCCGTGGCCGAACTTGATTTCCGTCGTTGTTACGACCCTACAACCGCGAAGATGCGCTCGATGCGGTTTTGCGTTCGACTTGAACGACAAAGCGATTCGACCTCGAAGTCATCGCGGCCGATGACGGCTCAGGCGCGGCCACGGCAGCGCTCATCCGAGCGCTGGAAGGCCGCAATCGGCCACCGTCTTGAACACGTCTGGCACAGTGATGAGGGGCTTCCGCGCGGCGGAAATTCGCAACCGCGCCGTTTTTGGTCGCACGTGGAACGCACTGCATTTTTTTCTGGACGGCGATTTGCATCGTGCGTCCCGACTTTGTCGCAATCCATCGCCGTTTGGCTGAGCGCGGTTGGTTCGTTACTGGCAATCGTGTTTTGCTTTCACGAGACCTGACTTGGCGAAAGTGCTGCGGGAAAATCTGATGCCCGAGGCTTGGAGCTCCGCGCGTTGGCTTTCGGGCTTGTTTCAAAGCGGTGGCGTCAATCGTCCTTCGGCGCCGCCGGAATTTGCGCGGCTTGGTTCATTGCGCCGGCTTCGCCAGGGACGTGGGAGGGCGCGCGTTCGTGCAATCTCGCCATATGGCGATCTGATCTAGATCGCGTCGACGGTTTCGACGCCGACTATAGCGGTTGGGGCAAAGGAGGACTCCGACATCATTGCGCGCGCCTCTGCACGCCGGCGTGCGTCAGCCAAGGACGGTCTGTTCGCAACCGGTGTGATCCATCTCCGTGGCATCCCGAGGCGGATCGTTTGCGGTTGACGGAAAACGAGCGCAAACTTGCCGAAGTTACCGCGGGCGCTCGCATTCGCGCGCGACGGGGCCTGTCATCGCTGCAAGGTGTTGCCGCCAGAGGCGTCCAGCTGACCGATGGCTAGCTTTTCAATCGCGAAAGGCTTCGACAGGGCGGGGCTTTGCCCGGATTGCCGACGGACTTGTCGTAGCGATCGCGTGTGTCTCTGCCTTTGGGTCGACCTCCGCGACGGCCAGCCATCCCGCTGGTGCTTTGGCTCATTGCCGTAGCTCCGACCCTCAGATTGGACCACGACGTCCGTCGCGTGAGTTGGTGACGTCTGCCGGCTGGCCTGCCGCCGGTGCTTCTTGTCGCGCTCGGTCTTGCCTGCGCAGTGCTGTGGGCGCCGATGTGGACATCACCATCCAACGCCGGGAAAGGCTTTGACCTCCGTTCCTGAGGCTGTTGGTCATTCCGGGCTATTGTTCGTGCAGTTCGCCTGCCCCTGGTCGCGGCGAGAGCGCGTATTTTTGGGCTACCTCCTGTCGTGCGTCGCATTGCTCTGTTGCCACGACTGCGATCAAACCGATCGGACCGCTATGGACATCGCTCACGCTGGGATATGAGGTGGACGGGGTTGTTGGCTACAACGATGTTCTGGTGAAGCAACGCCGCGACGCAAAGCGGCGGCGAGTTCCACGCTGACCTGCATTTTCAGGGTTGCTTTTTCTTCTGCATGAGGCCTTTGCGCGCCGACGCTGGGGGCTTGTCGATCCGGTCTGCTTGTCGTTATTTGCGCTATGGCTGGCCAGCATTTTTACGTCTCGACGGGACGCGCACTGCGCTGGCTGTCATCCTGGCCGCGGCTTGTTCTGTTTGCGGTTAAAAAGGTTGAGGAGGAAAAAGCATTTTTTCTCGCGCTTGCCGGTGCATTCCTGGCTCGGCCTCGTTGGCTGGTTTTCCTCACCTTACCTTCGCGAGCGCACGACACATATTTCGTCGACAGAGATCAAAACACACGAAGCAACCAACGAAGGGACTTCGTCCGGCGAGCGCATAGAGTTCTGGAAAAAGCTCGGTTGAGCTTCGTCCTGCGGGCGCCGATGCTTGGCCAGCGGCACCCGGAACTGATACGGGCGCCATTTTGAGGCGGCTGCAGGTGGAAACCGGCGCTGACGGCGTTGCCGCCGCCAATCCGCGCTGCACCCAGACCTTCGCCGTCGCGATCCAGCCGGGGCTGGTCGGTGCTGCGGTGTTGTGGGCGATGCGATGATTTGCACAACTGTTGCTGTTCCGCGGCAATGGCCTGGGCCGAAATGGATCGGCCTTGTCATTGGCGCCTAACCAGAACATCGTCGGTTCATTATTCAACTCACACCTGTTCGATTTTACGCAGGGCCGGGCCTATGCCATGATCGGTGTGGGCGTCGCTGGCGGCATAGTGCTGAAGAACAGCCAACTCGAGAAACAGCGGCAAGCTTGACTGGCCGACGCTGTTGTGACACTTCTAATTTTCTCAGTGCCGCACCCGGGTCATTACTCCTGACGTTTGGGCCGTGCGCCGCAGCCCGCAGTAGTATCCGGTCGCGAGACCGCGCTTTCGTCATCCCTGAAATCGCTAAGTTTTCAAGTTCCGATTGATCCGGTCGCTGCTCAGGGGGTTTCGCGCTGAACCGCAACCTTTTTTGCATTTCAGCTCGCAGGATGGCCAGCGCCTCAGGTCGTCCCTGACCTTTGCGCTGGCCCTGCGGTGCGGATCGCCGCCTTGGCGACCATCATGGCGGCACTTTTCTTTGCGGGATCGCGATCAGGCTGGATTGCAGCCACTTTGGTGTTAGCGATGGCTTGCTATCTGCGCGTGACCAACATGCGGGAAATACTTCACCAAGACCGCTTTTGCCGCTATTCTCTGCCGGGTTGTTAACCGCTGTGGGTCTGGATCCGCCCCCGCCTGCCATACTGTTCGACGACGGTGTCATCGGCCCAAGAACGCCTGGTCAGCATTATCGGCGGGTTGAAATTGCCTTTTCGGATCATCCCTGTTTTTGGCGCAGGTCTCGGCGCCCTCCGGAACCAGATGATCCCGACTCTTGAAGGACTTACCGCTTGTCATTCATTCGACGGCTGTATGGCTTTTGGCTGAGCTTGGAATTGCTCTGGCTTTCTGATATTTTGCGGTGCCGTTCATGCATTATCTCCTTTTAAAGAATGGAAATGCGCGCCCATCGATCAGACATCGGCGTTCATCGTTTTGTGCCTTGCGAGGCTTCGCGGTCATGTCTGGGCCGGGCGACATGCTTTACCAACGCACATTCGGGCTGGTCCTCGGTGCGGCGCTGGCTTTCCGTCGATCGCAATCAAACGAGCAGATTTGAAATCCACCGAACGATTTTGAAGCGCGCTTTATCTAACGACCGGGCGACTGAAGGCCGCGAGCAATAGCGCGCGACGAGAACAAGTCCGGTGACGAATGCGGCAACACCCACCAATGCCGGACCCGCTCAACAAGGTCACCAGCGCCAATAATCCGAGCGCCGACAGGGCTGAGGGCAAAAACTCTTGCAACGATTTGATTAACGCTGGAGCCGTTATCGGGCGCGCGTTGATAAAAATGGCTTCGGTGCGCACTGCATGATCGGGCTCGCCGTTCACTGCAGGCGGCGCGCAAGCGTGATTTGTCGCATCAGCCAGATAGTAGAGCGGTAACAAGGCCGCCGCGGCAAAATGGCCGCCCCCAGCAAGCGCCGCGAGCAGCCAGCCCAGTAACAATCCGCTGGGGAGGGCTCCTGGACGTCACCGAGGAACATCTGTGCGACAGGACGGTTGAAAGGCGCAAAAGCCGATCATCGCCCCACACATTGCGAGAGCAACGAGGTGTCGCGTCCGGGGAAGCACGCCCTATGAGCCCGAAAAAGACCGAGAGCCGCCAGGCGCGGGCACGATTTCCGCAACGCTCATCCAGTCGTGATCCCATCCATAAAATTGACCAGGTTGACCAGCCAAACGCCGCCAACCAGCATGCGGAAAGCGCGGTCGAGCCGCCAGGGGACACGCACGGCACTGATATGCATGTCAGCGGGAAGCGTGGCCGCGACGGCGGCGACCGCCGCGGTTTGAAACATCAGCCGCGGAACGGCGTCCAGAGGCCCCGCAGATCGTCGGTTACGCCTCAAACGAGGGTAAGACCAATTGCCGATGCAAAAACAATCTGAAAGGCGCAATTGGTCGCCCAACTGGATCGGGAAAAAAGTTTCCCGCAACAACGATCCACAATCGTCGTTGCCGCCACCACTACTGCGATGCCGCCCCTGGGGAGTTCTGGCACCTTATGGGAGGAAGCGTGGGCGTTTGGCCTTGCAAGCGCGTAGCGCGCAAGCCACGGCCGCAGCTTAAGAGCTGGGAGGCCCGGGCACAGATCGCCGCAGCGGCAAGAGAAACGACGCCACACTGTACGTCAAAGTTCACCGGTGTCGCGACTTTATGCCGACGGCGCACCAATAGGGGCGGCGATTCAGAAAACCGGATTTAGCTTGAACCCCGCTTCTGCATGAGCATTTCGTCGATCTGGGCACTGGGTAAAACGTTTTTCCAGTCGCGTGCAAAACCGGTCATAGGCATCGGTTCGCATGACATAGAACTTGATTTGTCTGCGTACCACGACAGCGGAAGCAAGCGGTTCGAAATGCGCAAGCGCGACAACGAGGCCGACACGCGCAAGCGGCCAATAAATCGTCGCGGCGATGATCTCGCTGATGACGCTTCGCGACCCAGCAGGGCAGCCGCGAAACGCGACAACACTGGACACTCGTTACTGAGCGCCCAGAGCATCCGGTACCACACACGGGGCGATTGTCAAAATGCGTAATAGAGGTAGACGAGGAAAGGTGCGCCGGGCTTGAGTTTCTCGGCGATTGCGTTGAGCGCGCCGGCGTGTCCGGCACGTGGTGGAGCACCCCGAGCGAGAAGGCAAAGTCGAGGAAGAGAACGGTCAGGTAGGGGATCGCCCCAACACTGCCGACGTGAAAACTGACGTTCGTAACGTTTGCCAGATTTTCGCGCGCCACTGCGAGCGTCGCGAACTGGCGTCGAGAAGAGGCAGGTGAGCGACTCGCGGTGCGACCATCTTTCGCCCAGCGCCCCGGTGCCGCATCCTATGTCGGCGCCGATGCCTTCCGCCGGGCGGCAAGAGTGTCCCAGGGAAATATTCGAAAATAGCTCTGGAAGATCGTGTCTCGTTCATCTTGCGCCAGGTTTGTCTCGTCCTGGCGAAATTTGGACCACTCATCGCCAAAACCCCGGGCGACCTTGGCGTCCACATTTTTTCTCGTCTCAATTTCCAGCGTCGGGCACGGTGCCTCAGCGGCAATTGTATACGAATTCAATATTTTCGGAAAATTCCGCGCGGATCGCGACTGATCTCAACCTCGCGTCGCCGAGGTCTTCAGTGGGTTTCTGGAAAAACGTTGGTATCCCGAGCAAAGCGACAACCGCTGAGGACAGCATGACGAGCAGGCCGAATGTGTCGCTGACAGCGTGAAGGCTCGTTCCGGTTCCACTGACAACAATCCGGAATCCGATGACCAGCGCGCTCTCCCTGATCCCCAGCCACCGATCGAGATCGGTATGATCGTCACCAGAAGGGCGCAGGATACAATTGCCAGATAATGCACAAAGTCGACTTCGGGCATCCCGATCGCGTTTCCAAGCGAAACAAAGGCGAATACCGACAGCAGGTGCAGCGCGTCAGTGATATCAGAAATGACCTCAATTGCGCGGCCTGCCCGCCTTCAACAGTACGCCTGAGATCGAGGCCGAGCCCGAGCGGCCAGGGCGGCGCGCTGGGCGCCTTTCAGCCTCGGAACCAATCGCGCGTCAAAACCGGGTAAGTTGCAGGTCCGCAGACCGCGATCGCCACCGACAGCAACAACAAAGGGGTTGAGCAATGAAAAAGCGCGGTAAAAATAAGAACGGAAACAATGACCAGCGGTCGTGAGGGCGAGCAGACCCAAAGCCCGATCGATCGGCTACGAGCGCGAACCGCTGTGCCAGACCGGAGTGCGCCCACTCAGCGCGTATGTCCGCACCGGGTCGGCGCCGATGATCGACGGCAGAACCATGCTGCACAACATGCCGAGGCCCTGCCAGAAAAGGCAGAACGACATTCTGTATTGTGGAGCGAAGCGCCACAACAACGGGAACGCCAGCGTTCGGCGGAGATTATTTGTTGGGCGGCCAGGATGACGAAGCCGATCATCAGCCGCGCACTGGATCGGCGGCCTGCAAAGCTGACGTAGCTTGGCTGGATCGAGCAGTCGTGCCAGAGCAACAAGTAAAAATCACCGTGTCAAACGCGCAATTTGGATGATCGAAATATCAAGACTTTAGGTGAAAGGAAGCGCATTCCAGAATTCCGTCGCGTCCTGTGAAATAGCGCGTCCGCGCAAGGCGACATGAATAACCGATCACCGCAGGAAATGAAGTAAATAACCTGCGCCGGTAGACGCTGAATCCGGGATTAGATTTTCAGGAACGACAGAAATCTGGCGTGGCAAAGTCAGTCGAAATAAGCCACGGCAGTGAAATAGGGAAAGGGTCAGTTCTTCCAGCGTTGATGCCACGCCTGGAACATCAACACAGACCACAATCCCGTGTGGACCAGTCTGCGTCGTCCCGGCGCTGGTACTCTGTAAACCTTTGCTCGATGAGAATTCTGGGTTCAACAGGCCGCTCGCAGCAAGAGCAGGCCGCGAAAGCAGGTCCGAGGCCCAACCGGCAAGCGGTCTCGCAGATCCAATCGCCGATCGGCACGGCGAAGCCCGCTTTTGGTCGCTCCACCAATGCCGGTGGCACATAGCGATGCAGGACATGGCGCAATATTCGCTTCCCGCGGCGCCCTGCGTATGAGAACCGATCTTGGCAGGCCCCAGGGAAAATCCTCGACAACGCGATGATCGAGCAACGGCATCGCGGACCTCAAGCGACACAGCCATGCTTGCAACGATCGACCTTGGTGAGAATGTCGTCCGGCGGGGTACTCGCATCATGTCGAAAAAGCGGACCTGCGACGTCGGCTCAGGGAGCGCCGCTGCGTGCACTGCGCCCAGCCCACGGCTGCAATGGTTCAACGGCGTCCGGGAACTACCGACCGCGGCTCCGGCCATTGTGCAACGACGCGGCGGTATACAGGATCCAGATCCTGCAGCGGCAACAGCGCTGCCAATTTGTGGATCTTGTCGCCGACATGCGCCGGTAAGGTCGCAGCCGTCTCGGAACCGAGCTCCGTAGTCGTGTCCCACGCCGCCGTGCGAGACCGATTGCAATGCGAAAGCTCGCAGTCTTCGATAAAAACGCCGGCACGGCCCGGCAATACGACGCGGCAAGAAAATCGAACCAGTGGTGGCGAACATAGCCGCCGAAGCGGGCAGCCGACGTTGCGAATTGTCACGTCGGAGCCGGAACCAGTGCCGCCGCGACGAGAAAACGCCGCTGAGGAAATATCGCCCGGGATATGCACCTCTTGGGCGACCAGCGACTGCCCGCCGGTGAGTGAAATGCTCGCACCATCCACCGCGATCGATCCGCCGAAACCGTGAATCATTACTTCGGTATGATTGCGCGATGGCTGGAGCTCCACCACCCGTGGTCGTGCCGGTCGCCTGCAACGCGGCAAACAGCAGCGCCGACTTCACCTGGGCACCGGCGATCGGCATAGAGTAGTGAATTCCTTTAACCCGCCGCCGTCAATCGCCAGCGACGAGCCGTGACACCGCTCTTGCTGCGAATCCGCGCACCCATTTGAGTTAATGGATCGATGACTCTCTGCATTGGCCGTTGTCGTAATGAGCCGTCACCGTCCAACTCACTATGAAAAAGGCAAACCCGCCAGCAAGCCCGGACATGAGCCGCATGGTCGTACCCGAGTTGCCACAATCAATCGCCCGCGCCGGTACGTGCAGCCGCTTGCCAGTTCTTGCCGTCGATGCACAGCGCGTCGCCGTCACGACCGATAGCAACGCCCAGCTGGCGAAACGCCGCACCGTGCGGGAGTTGTCGTCGCCGCCCGACAAATTCAAATATTCGCGTCGGACCATTGGCGATGCTGCCAAAGATAACCGCGCGATGGGCAATCGACTTATCGCCCGGCACGGTGATATCGCCGTGGAGCGGATGTTTGACCGAGTTCGATTCGTTTCGATGGTTAGGGAATTTCAGCGCGCACGGCAAACGCGCGCGCGAATTCCTTCTCCAACGCAGCGCCGCTTTTCGTTTTCGATCCAGCGATTGAGCAGTTCGAGATACTTGATGTAATCAGTGAGGGATCGGCTTAGGGCTTTTGCGGTTCATCAAACATATATCGCGCCACAGTTCCAGGCGGCTCGAAGCGATCCGGGTAAAATCCCCTTGAATCCCGCCGGCGCAGAAAGATTTTAAATCCACGCCTTTCAAATGAGTACGATCAAAGCGTTGACCAGCGCGTACGCCAGCACACTGGGGCAGGTGGCTGATCACGCCGAGCACGCGGTCATGAATGTCGGGATGCATAATCGCCGACATCGGCACCGACTTTGCGCCACAGCGCGGCGACTTTTTCACGCTTTGTCATCGGTCTTCTTGGTCGGTGTCAGCACCGTGCGATGGCGCACGAACAAGTTTTCGCGCGCCGCTTGGCGCGCCCATTGCTCGCTGCCGGCGATCGGATGGCCGGCGACAAAAATAATATTCTTACCGGCAGCAGCTTCTCCATGCCGCGAACGATCCCGCCCCTTGACGCTACCGACGTCGCTGACAATGCAACCCGACTCAAGCTTGGGCAGAAACGTTTTCGTTAGTGGCAACGATCGTCGCCACCGGCGTGCCCATCATGAGAAAATCGACGCCGCCTGGGAACTCGTCTGGGCGGAGAAAGTAACTGTCGATGATGCCCTTCTTTCTTGGCCGAGTTTGAGATTGTCTTCGCTCGCGCCCGTAACCGATAATTTCCCCGACAAGTCTGTGCCGGCGCATGTCGAGTGCCAGCGAGCCGCAGATCAGGCCTGACGCCCGCCAACACCATCTTTTCAAACATCACCGCCACGATAAATGATCTCGTCCAAATGTCTAAAGAATTTTGGATCACTTTCTCAATGCTTCGATAAATTTCCGGTTCTCATCCATGGTGCCGACCGTCACGCGGACGTGCTCGGGCAATTTGTAACCGCCCATGGGGACGGACGATCACGCCCTGGCGGAGCAGTTGGGTGAACACCTGCTGACCTTTGCCGACACGCACCAAAATAAAATTTCCATGACTCGGCACGAACGTGCAGGCCGAGTCTTTCGAACTCTTTTTCAAGATACGCCAATCCCTGGCGATTCACGTCCAAGCTACGTTTGACATGATCGCCAATCATCCAGCGCCGCCAACGCCGCCCACTGCGCCGGCGCGTTGACGTTAAAGGGTTGGCGCACACGCTGCATCATCGCGATCAATTCCCTGGGCGCCACGCCGTAGCCGACGCGCAAGCCGGCCAGACCGTAGAAAGCTTGGAAAACGTCCTGAGCGTGAGCATGGCGCGATCCGGTTGGTGATATTTGAGCGAATCCGGGATAGCCATCGTCGCTCGACGTACTCGAAGTAAGCTCCGTCGACGATCAGCAACACCTCGCGCGCAACGTTGGCGAGAAATTTTCCCACTTGTCGCGGCGAAAAATCGTCCCGGTGGGATTGTTCGGGTTTGCCAGGAAGACGAGTCGCGTGTGCGGCGAAAATCGCCTCGGCGATGGCATCTAAATCATGGGTGTAGTCGCTGAGCGGCACTTGCGCTGCTCTTGCCGCCCGACCGCCTGCACGATCAGCTGATAAACGACGAACGCCTGCTCGGCCATCACCGCTTCGTCGCCGGCGCCCATGAACGTCGCGCCGCCAACTCGATAATCTCGTTGGAGCCATTGCCAAAAATCAGTTGCTCCGGTGAAACTCCCCGAGCTTCTTGGCCAAGCCGGTCTTCAAATAAAAACAATCGCCGTCGGGATAGAGATGAAGCTCGGCGAGATTTGGCGCGAATCGCCGCCAAGGCCTTGGGCGACGGGCCTAATGGATTCTCATTGGACGCCAGCTTCACCGAGTTGGCGATGCCGTACTCGCGCGTTCGACCTCTTCGATCGGTTTTCCCGGCTCATAAGGGAATCAACGAGCGAATACCTGACTTCGGTAGCGTGTTCGACGCTTTTCATCGGCCGCTCGGATAGGATCCCAGTATTTTCAGAAACACGCAGTTGTTCTCCAACCCGGCGATCGCCTTTTTCACCGCCGGCTGGTCAGGTGGCCGAGCAGGTCGAGAAGAACAAGTACTCCCAAGGGTTTGTTCTTGATCGGCCGCGACTCGATCTTGGAGAGATTGATCCGGCTTCTGGCGAAGGGCTGAAGCATCTTGTGACAGCACGCCCCGGCTTGTCCTTGGCCGAGAATACCAGCGAAGTTTTATCGCCGCCGCTCGGCGGGTGTAGTTTTGCGATCGCCACAAAGCGCGTGATGTTACTGCTCAGATCTTCGATGTTGCTGGCGATGCTTGATAATTGGTAAAACCTCTTTGGCCAACGCGCTTGAGATCGCCGCAACATTGGCGTCTTTCACTGGCGGCGATCGCTGCGTGAGCCGTGCTCGCGCACTTCCTCGACCGCAATCTTGGGGAAAGTGGCGGTTGAGCCAGGCGCGGCATTGCGCCAACGCCTGCGGATGAGAGACGATGCGCCGGACGTCTTCGGCCCGCGCCCGCTCTGGGACAACAGGGTGTGGTGAATGTCTAGAAAAACCTCGCCGCAGATTTTCAACTCGGAATCGACCAAACAATCGAGCGTATGCGCCACCACTCCCTCGGTGGAATTTTCGATGGGCACCACCCCAACAGCGACGCCCGATCTTGGGCGACTTCCTGAAAAACTTCCGGGATGCTCGCCGTCGGCGAAGCTCGGACGATGAGCCAAACTTTCTTTGGCGGCAAGATGGCTATGGGTCGCCGGCGCGCCGAAAAACACCACGCGCAGCGGCGCTTCGAGCGAGCGGCACGCTGAAATCACTTCGCCGTAGATCGAACGAATAGTGGCGGTGGAAAGCGGACCGCGATTGAGGTCGGAGAGTCGTTTGCAAAATCTCCCGTTCGCGGTTGGGAACGTAAACCTCTTGTTGACTTAAACCCTTGTGGCGGCCGATCCGCTGCGCTAGGACAGCCCGATGGTTTAGCAGGTTAACGATTTTTCATCAATATGATCGATTTTTTCTTAGAACATCGACCGACTCGTTTCGACTCAATGACGACCTCACCCGGCGCAAACCAACAAGGATGATCTCCCCGGCACCGTCCATGTGGCCTAAGCTTAATCCCTAGAGAATAGCAAATATTGCAGGTGCCGGCGCTTGACTCCGGCAAAGCCTAACCGTTATCTCTGGAGAGCGATGCAAGAGAATTGTCGTGCCGGTGGGTGAATCGGCCAAGAAGCTGGAGAATTTTGCAAAGAAACAATTCCCCATCGGCTATGTCCGCAAACTGTTTCGCAAGAACGGCGTGCGGCTCAACGGCCGGAGGTCGAAAGCTGACGAGACGATAACGGGGGGGCGACCGCATCCCAGCTTTACATTCCCTTTGAATCGCCCGACGCCAAGCCGGCGCAAAATAATTCACTGCCCGAAGTTGGCAATCATTTTATGAGGACACGATTCGCTGCTCGTGCTCAACAAACCGGCAGGAATCGCGGTCCACGAAGGCAAAACCGTGCTCAGACGCGAGTTCCATCGAAGCCGGTATTGAAAAAATATCGCGCCAGCGCCGTTCGGCCAAGATTGGCGCATCGTTTAGACAAAGATACTTCCGGGCCTGTTAGTGCTCGCTAGAGCGAGGGCGTGTTGGCTGGATTGGAAAAAGCAGTTTGAGGACGGCGCGATCGAAAAAGAGTATCTTTGCCTGGTCGCCGGCCGGCTGCGCACGACAATGAGCGAAGCATCGGCCATTCTCTGCCGGGGCGCGACGGCACCCGCGTCGTGCGCGCCCCTAACTCGTTATCATGTCGTCCAAACGACTGCGATGAAACCACACTCGTTCAGTATCGATTGAAACCGGCCGGCTGCATCCAGATTCGCCTTCACTTCGCCCAGCTCGGCTATCCCGTTGTGATGGACGATCAGCACTGGCGATTTCGCATTAACAAACACTTCCGCAAACGCTATGGCCTCAAGCGTCAGTTTCTCCCACGCCGCCAGGCTAATGGCTGTTGAATTACGGCGCCAAGCGTTACAGCTGGTTGGCGCCGTTGGCCCAATTTAGATCCAGACCTTGAAACAGATCGAGAACGAAACAAGATAACGTCAATTTACCCAGTCGCGATGCACGCTCGTCGGTTGGCACGAATCACTTTCTGTCGGCTCGCCGATTCATGCAACGCAGTCGCTAGGTGGCTTGATCTTGCAGACTTAAACTTTCTTCTTCGAATCGTACTACGAACCTGAACAGCGCGTGAATGAATAGCCAACGTCGTCGATGGTGTCCATTGCAGCCGTCCGCTGCGGTCATGAAAGAAGACGTAGACCAACCCATTCAGAAACTGCCAATAAAAGCTCCCCGGTGTCGACCTTCGGCAGCGAAGCATGGAACGGTCCTGAGTGTGGTGCGCTCCCGAGCGGTAGCGCAGACAACGCGATTTTGCAGCGATCTCTCCGAAGTCGCTACCCTTGCAGCAATTTTTAGAATATGATTTTGTGACAGTTAGAGCCAACACCGTTGCTAATTTTATAACCGCCCACAGCATAGAATGATCCGCGTTAAACACCTAGAAAAAACCTACCACGCGCAACACGAAGAAGTTGAGGGCGGTGCGCGATGTGTCAGCCATTCGACGCGTTTCCGAGGGCGAATTCTATACGCTTCTCCGGACCGAGCGGCTGCGGCAAGACAGCGCGATCCCTGCGCTGTATTGCCGGCTTGGAGCGATCCGGAGTCTGGCACGATTCTCCTGGAAGCGGGACGACTGTGTTCTCCGAACGATGAGGCGATTAATGTCCCCCGGAAAAAACGTTCTTTAGGGATCGGTTTTTCAGTCCTACCGCCAGCCTGGCCCCACGTCCGAATTCGACGAACGTTGCATTTTCCGCTACGCCCAGGTCCCGTCTCCGTTTCCCCCGTTCCCGAGGTGGAGCCGCGGGTCCACACAGTGCTCGAGCTAGTACGCCTCAGCGGATTGGAAGAACATTGCAACGGCGGCGAGCTGTCAGGCGGGCGGCAGCAGCGGCTCGCGCTCAGCTCGTGCGCTGGTGTGCGAGACCCAAAGTATTGGCTTACCGGATGAACCTCTCTCAAACCTCGATGCGAAGAAGCTGCGTGGCGAGATGCGCCTCCGAACTGCGCGAGCTACATAAGCGCATCCGGGTAACGACCTTGGCATGTGACGCATGACCAGATCCGTAAGCGCTCTCGATGTCCAACAGAGTGGCCGTCGTTAACGCGGGGCGTATCGCCCAACTCGATTATCCGCGCGCAGTCTACCAGCAACCGAACGGTAGTTTTCGTCGCCGCATTTATGGGCTCCACCAGCATGATTCCCGGAACGCTCGTAAGAAACCCGGACTCGGTTTGGGCAAATCGAGACTGCGATCGGAACTTTTTCGGTGTGCGAAAGCGCACCGGCGTGCGCGCCGAGCGAGAGTACTGTTGACCATCCAGCCCGTCTATGTGTGGTTGTGCACGAAGGAGGGCTGAAAATGGGAACCAACATTGTTCGGTGCGGTTCTTTTGAGCGTTTCTCTCGGCGACTATGTCGACTGTCAGTTTCAGGTAGGCGCACAAACGCTTTATGCGCGTCGAGTACCCATCGGTCGAGAGCTCCGCGAGGGCGGGACGTATCCATCGAGCTGCCCACCGCGCACTGCGTTGCCCGTCGCGCCCAGGATTAGATTACTGGCACGCGCAGGTGAGGAGCTTACAAATCCCCATAAGGAGAAGCCTACTATGGTCACACCGATTACAGAGCTGCTGGCAACGTTTATCGCAAAGACTTCTGCTTTTACCCCGCAGCGGCTCAATTTTATCATCGCGCCCGATGTCGCTGAAAGTTTTCTCCAACTCCAGCACTACGTCACACATAATCGCTTCGTCCCGTCTTTGGGACAGACTGTCGTTTACACAAATGGAGAATTTCGCCTCGAAATACTCTCCGCCACGGAAGCTGACAGTTCTTACGCCAGTAGCCAATTCGTCTCCATGGGCAAAAGTAATTTAGTTTCGATGAATTAAATGTTGTCGCCGTCGGCGGCACGTTTCGAAGTTCGTCCGTGCGCCGCACAATTTGATGATCCGGTACGCACCAAGACTCACACAACAATTACGATGTGCCGCGCTCGTAAAATAATCTCCGGTCGTGTCGCGGTCCGCCATGCGGGATTGATAGTGAAAATAAAAAGGGCAAGCCGGCTGCCGCCGGATTGCCCTTCGTTAGACGAAGCACTTTTAACTTATTACTTCTTGCCGTTAGTTCCGAAAAGTTCCGCGCCCCACTTCTTCGCGGTGGCGTCCAGCACTTCCTTGGCCGGATTCGGCCACCGGCGGAAAATCTTTGATCCACTCGTAGGGCCGGGTCGCGTCGATGATCGCCCGCGAGTTGAAGCCTTTCTTGGTCGGATGAGATGACCGGATCGAGCGGGCCGCTCCAGCAGCTGGCGCAGGATATCGATGTCGGCTTCGGGTTCGCAGCGGCTGCACATCGCCCAGATCATGTCGTCGGTGTTCGATGGATCGATATCATCGTCGACTACGACCACGAAACGGCCCGAGATACGCGCCGGCGTGACACTGCGACGGCGATCACTGCCGCCTGTTTGCGCATGGCCGGGATAGCGTTGCTTGATGGCAACGCACATCATCAGTCGGCTGCCGCCGGAAACCGTCAGCCAGACGCCTTTGACGTCCGGCACGCCGGCCTTTTCCATCTCGTCCCAAATCAACGCCGAGCGCAGATAGGAACGATACCAGCCGAGTTCCGTCGGCGGGCGGCCCTGGAGGTGAACCCAGAGATGATCGGGTCGTTACGGTGATGATAGAGCCGTTTCACTTCGAACCCACAGGCTCGGCCCGTTCGGCGCTGGCGTAGTAACCAGTCCATTCGCCGAACGGTCCTTCGACTTTGGGTTGGTCGAAATGGACGTCGCCTTCGATGACGATCTCCGCGTTGGCTGGAATCGGCAAGCCGGAATATTCGCCTTCGATCATTTCGAAAGGTTCACCGCGCAAATCCGCCGATGAATTCATATTCCGGGAACTCCGTAGGGCACTTCAATGCTGCCGGCCAAAAATGTCAGCGGATCATGGCCGAACGACATGGCGATTTTGAACGGCTCGCCACTGGCCTGGTACTTTTCCCTTTGGATGCGTCCGTGCTTTACCCGGCGAGATGTAAAAGCCGAGTTTATCCTTGTCATGGATCATGACCCGGTAGGTGCCGTAGTTGACCCAGCACTTCGTCGGGATCGCGCGTGATATCGACACTGCCCGTGCCGATGTAGCGACCGCCGTCCTTGTCGTTGCCACTTGGGCGTCGGGAACATGAACATGTTGATGTCCCCGTCTTTATAAACATTGTCGAGCAGCGGACTCTTCTTGACGAACTTGGCCGGAATCGGTTTGATCTTTTTGTAGTTCTCTTTCCAAATCTTGACGAAATCCATCTTGGTATCGCCTGATGGAAGACCGAGAGTCAACGCCAGGCGCTTGCGCGAAGACAATGAATTCGACAAAACCCGAAAACCTTTGGGAGTATCCCTTGATATCTTCGAAAAGTACCGCGGGGCCATCTTCCTTTGTGGGCGACGATCTCGGTGATCGCACCGATTTCCAGGTTCCAATCGCAACCCTTGAGAGTCTTGAGTTCCCCCATTTCATCGGCGATTTGGATCCAGTCACGTAGATCCTGATATTCCATCATTTCCTCCTAAGTAGTCTGACAACGATTAACCGGGTAAAATTTTCGTGCTTCTGACCTTAGCGAGGTTTCACCTCGTAATCAAGCTTGAGAAATTCCTCAGATATTTAATTGAAAACAATGATTTATCATGCTACCCAATGACATGTCGGGAAAGCTTAAGAACGCTGTCGAAATCAAAGCGATTGCTGCTCAAGCGCGCTGCAACGGTCAATCATTAGTTTTCACCAATGGCTGTTTCGACTTGGTGCACCGCGGTCATGTGCACCTATTGCGCGCGGCAAAGCTGCCGGCGATCTGTTGATCGTAGCGCCCAACAGCGACCGATCGGTGAGTGAAATTAAAGGGACCTAAACGTCGATTATGCCCGAAACGGACCGCATCGAGTTGATTGCAGCGATGGAGATGGTAGACTATTTGGTCATATTCGACGAGCCCGATCCGACTGCACTGATCGACGCGATCAAACCTGATGTATTGGCGAAAGGCGCGGACTGGAACGCCGACAAAGTCGTAGGCGCGGAGTTGGTGGAAAGAGCGGTGGGCGGGTCGTGCGTATTCCCTACTTGCAGGGTTTCTCAACTAGCGAAATCATTGAAAGGATCGTGAAACAATATGGCGAGATATGTAGGATATGTGGCAAGGGGCGTTCGGTCTGGCTACAACGTCAGCCACGCCAACAACAAATCCAAACGGTCGTGGAAACCAAACTTACAACGGGTGCGCGGCAATTTTGACGGCCAAGTGAAACCGCCTTTTAGTCTGCACCGACTGCATTCATTCGGGTCGTGTGAAAAAAGTCGCTTGAGGGTGGAACTCCATGCGAGTGACTCCACTCACATGGCCGCCGCTCGTTACTGACCTAGAAAAATTCCATCAACGCTATTCAACGTATATCTGCGAATCGCTGCCCTCTCAGTGCAGATCTTCCCTGGGCGGTGGCTCGGGTTCAATTTTGCCCCCGGCGCGCCCGCGGGCGCGCACGGCTTTGTAGACACCTTTCACTTTCGAGATATTGAGCAGTACCTCTTTCAAATGTTCGGAGCTTTTGATCATCACCTCAAAGGTGTTGATCGCACGCTGGCTCGAAGTTCGGATTTGCGCCCTGGCGATATTCGCCTCGGCGTTGGTGATCGCCGCGCTGATTGCGGCCAGCAATCCCGGCTGATCGATACAAGTGACCTCAATTTTGACCGGCCGCGGCGCCCTGGCCATTTTCTTCCCAACTCACTTCGGTTTTTCGATGTGGGTCGCTTTCCAATACCGTCGGGCATCCGACCGTATGAACCGTGACACCGCGACCGCGGGTGATAAAGCCAATAATCGGTTCGCCCGGCAACGGATGGCAACACAGCGCAAATCGCACCAAAACGTCGTCGACTCCTTTGACGCGAATCCCCAAAGCAATACGTAACTT
>ERZ1370068.735-contig-10672_pt1 | contig 48883 bp, 79 predicted proteins | sample MGYA00561227_ERZ1370068 | MGnify/ENA primary metagenome ERZ1370068 (study PRJEB38410, sample SAMEA6850437) | metagenome | study: Metagenomic assessment of the ecological functions of the soil: analysis of the soil microbiota associated with the... | reverse complement strand
TTGTACTTCGTTCAGTTACGTATTGCTCGCGAAGAGTATCACAAGCAATTACGCGCGGCGGATGCCGCCTGCTGGCGATCGACGACAATGCCCAGCTGCCTTACTACGACGCCGACGCCAAGTTTGCTCCAGCCACGGCATTCACGCGTGCCGATTGGATTATCGCTGCGCCGCCGACACCACGCTTGCTGGGAACTCGTTTACGCGCTTTGCGCGCGGAATTTTCACGCTTGACGCGGCGGCGGAAAAACCGACGCCGCAGCGCGCGCGCAGGATCCTTGTCACGCTCGGCGGCAGCGATGCGGAAAATGTTTCCGAGAAAGTGATTCAAGCGCTCGCCGCGCTCGATCTTCCGGCCTCGAAGCGCGGGTTATCGTCGGCCCGATGAATCCTCATTCAGATTGCGCAGGCGGCGGCCGCGGCCGCTATCCGGTGCGGCGCGAGACCGCCGCGGTCAAAGATGGCGGCGGCGTGCTCTGGGCCGATATCGCGGTGACCGGTGCCGGCGGCACCTGCTGGAAGCTCGCGTTCCTGGGCGTGCCGATGAGTCACTCTCGTGGTGGCGGAAAATCAGCGGCTGATCGGCGCTGAACTCGACAAAGCCGGAGCGGCGGTCAATTTGGGCTGGCACCATGGCGTCGGCCGAGAGCATCGCCGCGGTGTTAAACAGGCTTGCGACGCCGCTGGCGCGCGCGCAGATGCAATCGAGGGCAAAGCTTTGTCGACGGCCAGGGCGCCCAGCAGGTCGTCGAGGCGATGTTAGATAAAGCACAATCGAGACCACCTGATCATGCGCGTGCTCTTCTCGGCAATAATTGGCTCGGCTGGCGGGTTATGCGTTGGCTAAAAGCGCAGGACGAAAGCGTCGTCGGCGTGGGCGTGCATGAGCCCGGCAAAAGCGCGCACCGCGCTGAAATCATTCAGTGCGCCGAAGTGGCGCCAGCACAGGTTTTCGGCAGCGCCAGCCTGCGCAGCCAGTGGCGCTAGAAACATACAAGCGCTCAAACCCGAGATCTGTCTGCTGTCGGTGCTCTTTGGCCGTAATTCTGCGCCCCGAATTCATCGCTTTGTTTCCGGCCGGCTGCATCAATCTGCACCCGTCCTTCCTGCCCTATAACCGGGGCGCCTTTCCCAATGTTTGAGATATCCTCGACGGCACGCCGGCGGGCGTGACCCTGCATTATATCGATCCCGGCGTCGATACCGGCGATATCATCGCGCAGAAGGAATCCGCGGTGAGCGCGATCGACACCGGCGAGACGCTTTATCGTCGTCTCGAACTCGCGGCACTCGTTCTATTCGCCGAGACTTGGCCGCTGGTGCGCGCTGGTCAGGCGCCACGGCGCGCGCAAGCGCCGGACGCCGGCACGCGCCACCGGGCGCGCGACGTCGAAAGCGATAGAGATCGATCCGGCGGCCAGCTACGGCCAAGCAGTTGATCGATTTGCTCCGGGCACGCACGTTTCCACCTATCGGGGCGCCTACTTCCGCAGCGGCGACGCAGATTATCCGTCTCGAGCTCGCTTACGGCGCGCCGGAGGGCGATCTGTAAATGACCCCTGGATCCGAAATCAACGGCCGCAGGGTCGATTGCGGTTATCCCGTTTACATCATCGCCGAGATGTCGGGCAATCACGGCCAGAGCTTGGAGCAGGCGCGCAGAAATTGTCCGTGCCGCCAAAGCCTGCGGAGCCGATGCGGTCAAACTGCAAACCACACGCCCGGTTACGCTGCCATCGATTGCGACAACGATTATTTTCGCATCGAGGGGCACGCTGTCTGGCACGGGCGCACGCTTTTACGAGCTCTACGGCGAAACCTTTGCGCTGGGACTGGCAGCCGCAATTGATGCAGCTCGCCCGCGACCTTGGCATCGATATGTTTTTCGTCGCCCTTCGACGACAGCGCCGTCCGATTTTCTCGCAGCGCTCGAGGTCCCGGTTTATAAGATCGCCTCTTTCGAGAACTGCGATCTTGCCCTGCTCACGCAAAGTCGCCGCCACGGGCAAGCCGATCATCGCGTCGACAGGGATGGCGACGTTGGCGTCACGAGCTGGTCGAGACGGTGCCAGGCCGGCGGCAAAGAGCTGGCTCTGCTCAAGTGCACAAGCGCCTATCCGGCGCCGCTCGAGGCGATGAATCTGCGCACGATTCCCCATCTCGCCAGGGCTTCGGTATCCCCGTGGGTTTATCGGATCATACTTTAGGAATCGCCGCGCCGGTGGCAGCAGTGGCGCTCAGCGCCTGCATGTCGTCGAAAACATTTCACGCTATCGCGCTCTCTTTTTTCCGCCGGGCCGACAGCGCGTTCTCACTGAACCCGGCGAATTCAAAAGCGATGGCAGAGAATATTCGAGTCGTCGAGGAAGGCGTTGGGCAATGTCGATTACGAATTGACCGCGGCGGAGGCCAGAGCCGGAGGTGTTTCGCCGCTCGTTGTTTTTTGTCGTCGCCGAGGTCAGGCAGAGCGGCGCAGAATGTGCGCTCCATCCGTCGGTTACGGCTTGCACCCGCGTTATCTGGACGATGTCTTGGGCCGGGCCGCCAGCCGCTGATCCCGCGCGGCACGCCTTTGGATTGGACCCTGATCGGCGCCCTGGACGCGGATCGCCGCGAGCGCCGCAGCGGGAGAGACCCATGCCTCAAGATAATCCTATTTATGGAGATCGGAGGGCGACCGCTGGTTCGGCGCAACCGCGCGTCCCTACGCGGCTTCGACGCGGCAGCCGATTGGCCGCTCAGGCTCATCTGACATGGCCTGCGGGGCCCGAATCGGTGCTGGAGATCGGCGCGGCCAACGGCTATCGCCTGGCGGCTGCACAGCCCGCGGCGGTGCGCGCGTGGTCGCGGTGGAACCGTCGGCTCAGGCGATACTCGAGGCAAAAACGAAGCTTTCCAATGGTTTACTTTTGTGCGCGAAGCACAGCCATGCGGTGCCGCTGCAGGAACGCTTCAGATCGTCATCGTCGAATTTTGTCTTTCGCACTGGATCGATCGCGCTTATCTCCTGCGCTCGGTGGCCGAGGTCGACGGCGCTGGTGGCCGATGGCGGCTATCCTGATCATCGGCGATTTTCATCCGGCTCAAACCGCCTGCGCGTGCCCTACCATCACCCTGGCCGCCGAGGCGCGATCTCACCTATAAACAAAGTACGCCGAGACTTTTGGCCTCGGGCCTGTATCATTCGGTGGCGATGATGAGCGGCGGCATGCTTCGAAAAAACCCGCGGGCCAGGTCGCCGAGAACGAGCGCATCAGCGCCTGGCTGCTGCGCAAGAGGTATCCGATCATTATCTCTTGTGGGAGTCAGCAGCAACGGTGAGGCGAGCCCCACTGCCCGTTTCCTGGTGGCCGGCTGCGGCTCGATCGGCAAACGGCACATGAAGATCTCCGCGCTCTGGGCGGCGTGGAATTCTCGCGTTCGATCCGCAGGCCTCGGCGCCATGAAGTCGGGGGCGAACCGGGCATCGAAACCGTCGAAACCCTGGCTGGCATTGGGAACGCAAGCCCGATGCCTGTGATCGCGGCGCCGACCTCTTCTGGCATGTGCCGTCGCCTAAGCGAGGCGGCGGCCCAGGGTGCCACCTGACATCGAAAAACCATTGTCCATTCGAAGAAGGATTGACGGCGCTGCTGGCCAGCGTCAAACCTGGCAAAATCTGGTGACGCTGATCGGTTGTAACATGCGTTTCATCCCGGACTGATGACAGTCAAACGCCTGCTCGGCGAACGCGGGTCGACCGGGTGATCGCCGCGCGCGTCGACGCCGGCCAATATTTGCCGGACTGGCATCCCCGGGAGGAACTACAGAAAATCTACGCAAGCGCGCGCAGCGACCTGGAGCAGCGGCGTCATCCTCGACGCGATTCACGGATCGATTACGTGCGCTGGCTGGCCGGCAGAAGTGGCCGGGGTTTTTTGTTTGGCGGGTAAATTGAGCCGGCTGGAGATCGACACCGAGGACACGGCTGCGTTGGTTTTGCGTTTCAAGAGCGGCGCGCTGGGCGAAGTTCAATCTCGACTATGTGCAGCGTTCCTATCATCGCACTTGTCAGATTATCGGCGAGGAAGGCACAGCTCCAGTGGGATTATGGCGAGGGCCAAGTGCGCTGGTATTCCGCCCATAGCAAGGGAATGGCAGGTTTTCGCAAGTCCGCGCCCGGCGGGACGCCAATCAAATGTACGTCGATGAAATGAAACATTTTCTGCGTTGCCTCGACGGCGTCAACGGCACGATGGACGTCTTTGAGGGCGCGCAAGTTTTGCATCGCGCCCTCGCCATAAAGAGTCGGCGCGCTGCGCTGGATCGGTTTGAGGTGAAAAATGGAACCTGAACGCAACGTGGTAGCGATCATTCAAGGCGCGCATGGGCTCGACCCGTTTGCCGGGCAAGGTGCTTCGCCGACATGAGAAGGCGAGCCCATGCTCCGGCCGGTGTGCCCGGGTGCAGCGTTCAGCGCCTGGTGCAAAAAATCGTCGTCGCGACATCCGATGTCCTGCTCGACGATGCGATTGCCGAATTCTGCGAGCACAATGGCGTGGCTTTTTCTGCGGCCACCAAACCGACGTGCTCGACCGCTACTATCATGCGGCCAAAGCTCATGGCGCCCAAAGGTGATCCGTGCGTATCACCGGCGATTTGTCCGCTCATCGACCCTGAGTCATTGACCGCGTGGCCGGCGCTTTTGAAGGACGGCTGCGATTACGCATCGAAACGCGCTTTGTGGTTTGCACTATCCCGACGGGCTCGACGCCGGGTGTTTTCTTTTGCCGCATTGGAAACCGCTGAAAGCGATGCGCGGCGCGCCACGGACCGCGAACATGTGACCCACTTATCTGCGCACGTCAAAAAGATTTCGTTTGCGCAATGTCGAAAGCGAACTCGGCCGCGCAGCATGCGCCATGCGCTGGACGGTCGATCATCCGGCCGGATCTGGAATTCGTCCGCGCGCGTGTATGCGCGCCTTTGCGGCGAAGCGGGGATCTTCGGGATGGGCGACGTCCTGGCTCGCTCGACCGAGAGCCGTCCCTGCTCGGCAAATGAACCGTGGGATCGTGCGTAATGAGGGTTACTACATGACGCTGGCGAAGGGACCTCAGCTTCCGGCGCGACCGATACGGCTGGACCGCTCGTACGAGCTCAGGCGCGCGCCGAACGACTCATTCCGTCGTGCGCAGACCTTCAGCAAGGGGCCGACGCCAGTACGTCAGGGGCGGCGCCCGTGTTCCTCGCGCGCGGCGAGGGCAGCCACGTGTGGGACGTGGACGGCAACGAGTACATCGACTATCCGATGGCGCTCGGGCCGATCATTTAGGGCCATGGCTGATCCCGCGGTAGAAGAAGCGGTCAAACGACAGCTGATCGACGATGGCATGCGATCGTCCTCTTTGCCCCATCCCTCGAGATCGCCGTCGCCCGAGCAAGCTGAGTGCCCATGGTGCCCTGCGCCGAGAGATGGTGCGCTTTAGGCAAGAACATGGCTCCGATGTCTTGACTGCGGGCGCCGTGCGGCGGGCGCGCGCCTACACCGGGCGCAGATATGATCGCAACGTGCTGCAGGCGTACGGCAGCTGGCAAGGCAGGACTGGTCCATCGGATCGATCGACGTTCAATCACGCGGCGTCCCCAAGAGCGGTCTGCCAGCAATCGACGCTGACCTTCGAGTACAATCGGATCACCGAGAGTTTGCAGTAGCGCACTTTGCCGAGCACCCGGGAAACGTCGCCACAGGCGCGTGATCTATTGGAACCGGTCGGCGTGAGGTCGATGAGCCGCAGGACGCTTTTGCGGCAGATCCAGACGCCGGGCAAGCGTGAGGCGTGCGTTGCTCGTATTCAGGCGAAGTGGATCACCGGAAAGTTTTCTGCCCGGGCCGGGGCGGCGCCCCTGGGCATTTCGGCGTCACTCCCGATCTGGCCTCGCTCCGGCAAAGCGATTGGCTTCAACGGGCTATCCGATACCTTCAAAGGCGGTGCAAAGGCCGTGGACCGCGCGAAATCATGAAGACCTTCGACGGAGGTAAGTTTTTCTCGTTTTTACTCTTCAGCGGCTAGAAACCCGTTCTGTCGCACGCCGCCACGCTGGCGACCATGACAGAGATATCGCTCGAGCGCGAAGGGATCGCCCATATCTCGGAGCAGGGGCTCGAAGCTCCACAGACGGCATTGAACGTGCTGGCGCGCCAGCTCCGGCATGGAGCGTTTTTGTGCGTTGGCCAGGGCTGCCGCCGCGCAGTGGCACGATCAGCTTCCGTGGCTGACGAAAGCGGGCGCGAGTCGCCAGCTATCGGGTCAGAGTCATGGTTTTCTAACAGAGTGCCCGCAGCGCCTGGCGCGTTGTTTTCCGGGCGGCCAAAGAATCTCTGCTACGAGCCATTCCAACGCCGATATCGATGCATACGCTGCGGCGAGTGAACACGCGACTGGCGCTGGAAATCGTCCGCGATGCCGAATCTGGCGGCAAGATTTAGAGCTGGCGCAGAGAGAAAGCTCGAAGGCGAACCGATCTGAGCCGGTGTTTCGCAACGCTCTTCAGAGCGGAGAACAGTCGCTATATTGCAAAACCGAAAGACAAAACGAGATAAAGAAAGTCGGGCTGCGCTTGCGCCGACAATGTGCGGGGGGGCGGCGGCCCCACGGCAAGCCGCGCATCCTGTTTTGCCGGCGATGCCGACTACGGCTACAGCGAAGCCAAGATCTGGCGCCTGGCCAAAAGGAGTCAAGATCCAGCTGAGCTGGAATGTGGTGGCCGTCACCCTGACCCCGAAGCGGCGCAGGAAGCTGTGAAGTTGCAGCTCAAAACCGATGTGCTCACGATCGGAGTCGCCAGGGGTGACGGTCGAGGACCGGTTAAAGGCTACCGACGAGATGATTCGCGAAACCGCCCATGTGAATATCAGGGAGTCGATTGCCGCTCTGGAAAGTTCTGGCGATGGATGATTTTCTTTGCTCGCTTGCAGCTTTATGGCGCTCAGCCCAAAGGTGGATCTTCAGGCGGACGCGATCATCGTGCCTCTCATGGCTATCGATAATAATACCCGGTCGAGCTGCGGGCTCTACACCTGGGCCGTGGGCGAGGCGCGACGCAAGCAGTTCCGGTGATCGGCAAGTCAGTCCCATTGGCAACGAACACGCTGAGCCATTTGCCTGCGGATCACCGCGCGGTGAAGAGCGAGTGGTCGAAACGCTTTCTGGTGCCAGCGGGGGCTGGCGCGGGCGGACCAGATTTCCGGTCCTGCGCTGGGAAGAGAGCCACACGCTGCGGGCCGGCCGCGACTGAGTACATCGAGGCTTTCTTGAGAACATGAAGCTAACTGCGCGCGGCATGCTCGAATATTCCCGCGCACCATCCGCATCATCGTGGATCCCGCATCACGTCGCTGCTTTGGGAGGCGCGCAAGATTCTTGAGACCCTCGGCCAGGCTTCCGGACTTTCCTCTCAGCGTCGTGGATCCGGGTCGATCCCGCGGACGATTCTGGCGGCAGTTCCACGAGCGCGAACTGGCGATGGAGGAGTTACGGCAAGGAACTTGACGGGTTGCCCCCGCCGTCGTCACCGATGAGCGGGTTGGCGTCGGTCTGCTTTTGCAGTTGGCGGACTCTGGCGATTTCCCCGTTTGCCGGCACGACCACGGAGCGGGCCGCTTTTGTGCCCGCAAAACCGACAATCATCTGCCAGGCCATGGGCCACAACGGCTGGCAAGGCGAGCGGTCTCTGTGGGAATCAAACCCGAGCGCCTACCGGAAATTATCAATGACTGGAAAGCCGAGCGGCTGCAGTTCGATCGGGTCACAGCTGGCAAGCGTCGTCGAGAACGCCGTTGACGCCGGCTCGATCGCGTCGCCGCCTCAGGAGATCCCATGGATCCATTTGCCGGAAAGAAAGCGCTCCTGTTTTATCTGCGCCGCCGCATCGCTAACCGTTTTTAAGGTGCCGATCGCGGAAGCGCTGCAAGCGCGCGGGGTCGAAACGGCTGTATTTTACCAGTGCCTGCGGAAGGCGGTCTTCGAGATTACTTTGAACCAAGCTAAACTGCCGCCGTACCGTCACATTTTGGAGGACTACGCCGATGAGAAAACCAGTGAAAAAGCCGGTGCCAGAGCTATCGCGAGCTGCGCGGCATCTTTCGACACATAGTGATTTTGAGCAATGCAGTCTGCGGCAAGCGGTGCCGCTCGTGATTCAGGACAAAGTGATCCGCGGCGCGGTGAAAGCTATCATGTGCGCTGGAACGGATGATCGAATGCGAGAAACCGGATCTCTTGTTCGCGCTGCACGAGCTCAATCCCTGGGGGAAAATGCTCGGCTATCTGTCGCATGTGCACCGGGTGCCCCTATCCTACGCGCTGCAGGAAGGGCTCTACTACGCCGACCCGCACTACTATCGTTTTCACACCGACTTCTCCACCGCCTGCATGGGTCATGGGGAAGCGAAGACTGCCGGCAGATCCTGCTCCAAAGCCGGCTGCAGCGACGATAAAATCTATCCCCTGGGCAATACTCATTTGTGGGCTGCCAAGCAGGAGTTCACCGAACTCCGGGCGACGGTGCGACGCACGCGCGCTGCTTTGGCCATTGCGCCGGACAAGAAAATCATTCTGTTTTTGACGTCCCATTCGAATTACCAACCCTTCGGAAGGCAAGATCTTCCTCGACTGGATGAAAAAGCGCGGCGATGTCGTCGCGGTTTTTAAATGGCATCCGGTGACCAGCAAGGAGATTGTCGATCGGGCCACGGAAAAGCTGCAAGTGGGCAGCCCAACGTTCATGGCATATTCGGCATCGACACTCTACGCGCTCATCGGCGCCAGCGAAATTTGCACTCACCGTGGGCAACTCGACGACCGGATCGGAAGCCTTGGCGTTTGGCAAACCGCTGCTCGAAGTGCGTCTGCCGGACCAGGAATATTCCCTTGCCGAACGGGGCGTGTGGCCGATCTCGGTGGCGGGCTTTGAAGCTTTTGGTCCCAAGGGCGCGAGCTATTCTCGACGGGCCAAAGCGACGAGGAGCTGGCAAAGCAGGGTCGACAAATATTTGGCCTACAATTTCGCTTTACCGCGACGATGGCTACACGATGGAGCGCATGATGCATCTGGTGGGTGAATCCCTCGTCGCCAGGGCGGTGTCCGCGAGCAGGTTGTCCCATTGGCGTGTCGGGAGGAGACCGCCTTCGCCGGTCTCGCACTGCGGGTAGTTCCGCTGGACGATTCTGGCGCCGAGACTGATCCGGCGGCGCTCGAAGCGTCTAGCGGCGACCGGCACTGGCGCCGGAATTACACGCGGTCCTGTTGGTGGGCTTCGTTCGGCCCGTCCTGAAGTCAAAGAATTGCTCGCCGGCCTGGACGGCGACGCGCGGTGATCGACGGCGGCGGGCTGCAGGTTATGCGCAGTGCTGCAATCGCAGCCGGCGAGCTGCGCGGGCGGCAAGCATTCTGGCGCCGCTCAAGCCGCGCTTGCCGCCGCGCCCGGATTGGCTCTGCGGGTGCCGCTTCGGCGTCGCCGAAGAGGAGGACGGTATCGGCGTCGTCGGCGGGCTTACCCTCAATGAAAACGGCTTGATCTGGCACATGGGTATCGCTTTTGATGTCAATCAAACACCCTTTCCCGATGTACCGGCTGCTCCATCCGGAATTTCCGGAACGATGAAGCAGCGCGATTTCGCGCCCTGCAGTTTCCCTTTTCTGATCAAGCGGGAGTTGTTTTGCCGCCTTGGCGGCCCCTGGCGGCGGAACTGCACAATCGCTTCGAAGATACCGATTTCCAGCCTGCGCACCGGAACAAGCCAAGTTGCGCGACGATCTACACGCCGGCCAGCATCGTCGTGCACCGCCAGCCGAGTTGGGAGCCCGAACTGCGGCGGGATCGGACCAGCCGCATTCCGTTTCTACTCGACCTGCGACAGTGCTCTGCTCTGGCAGGACGATGAATTTCCATCTGACCCAGGATGCCACCCAGCCCATGAGCGTTTTGAGCGGTCTTCTTTACCGTGATTCGGCGGACCGAGTCGCCGACGGTGGACGCGCCTATGCCTCGAAGCTGCGGCCCAAAGACTCTCAAAGCGGCCGTTGACTTCGACGACGGCGAGGCGGACGCCGCGCGTTAACTGGCTTTCTTCTCGCCGTTCAATTGGCAAACGCCGCCGATTGAACGGGACTTCCTTCGCCACGCCGGGTTATGATCCATGACTCCGGTTTGCCCTCAGAACCGTCGGTTGGAGATAGTTAACGGCGCGCCAGTTGCTCGTTTCGCTGAGCGTTTCAAGCCGTTGCACCGCCTCGAGATTTTCCTCGCCAACACACTCCGTTGAAGGCGCCCATTAAAGTCCGTCAAAACTCCGCCGATCAAGTTTACAGCGGGGAAGAGTCATCATCAATAAAAAATCTCACGGAGGAAAGAAACCATGGCCTTAACAATCAATCCTCTAACATATCCGCCTGATCGCGCTGGCGTCGTAATTTGAATACGGCGCAAGCAGGGTTGGATAAATCTATTGCGCGTTTACAATGAGCCGGTCTGCGCGTCAACAGTGCCGCCGACGACGCTGCGGGTCTGGCGATCTCGGATCGCTTGACAAATTCGCGGTTTGAATCAGAAAGCGCAACGTAATGCCAATGACGGCGCGTCGGCATTGCAGACCGCTGACGGCGCTGGGCGTTTCAGAACCTGTTGCAGCGTGCTCGTGAATTGGCGGTTCAGTCAGCCAACGATTCCAACAGCGCCAGCGACCGTTCGTCATTGAACGCCGAAGTGGGCAGCATCTTGGCCGAATTGGATCGGTTAGCGGGCACCCGTGCAGTTTTAACAGCCGCAAGCTGTTGGACGGCTCGTTCACCAACGCGCAGTTCAAATTGGCGCGAATGCCGGTGAGACGGTCAGTTGCCAGCTCGGCAGCGCCAACACCACGGATCTCGGGCGAAAACCCTCGCCGGCAACGCGGTCAACAGCACGGGTCTCTCGGGCCTGTCGGCCAGTCATGCGGTTACAATCAACGGCGTGGCAGTGACCATCGGCGCGCAGACCTCGATCGAGCGTGATCACCCAGATTAACAACAAGGCGGGCGAGACTTTCGCCACCACCGCTACCAAGAACGCCACGACGATTCTCACTGACACCGGTTTCGTCGCGTTGACGACAGCGGCGGCGACCAAACGTTGACACTCAGCGGTGTTGCCATCTCACTGAGCACCGGTAACGCCGATGGCGCTTCGTCGTTTATCGTCACAGTCAACGGTTATACCAACCAGACCGGCGTCGTGGCCGCGACCAGCTCCGTTGGCGTGACCTTTCACGCGCGCGGGCGGCGGCACGATCGCGATTTCGAAGGCACCGCTGCCGTCGGCGTTGAGCACCATTGCAAGCTCCGGCGCGTACTTTCAACGCCGGTTTTTGCAGCCCAGGCGTCGACCTCGACCAGGGCGCTCTCTGTCGTCTCATCGGCGGTGGGTGGCGATCTCGGCACCACCTCGGTTACCAGCACGGCGGTGACGGCAAAGCGCGTCCAACGGCAGGCGTCGCCCGGCGTGTCCAGCGCCAACGATGCTTTGCAGACCATTGATTTCGGTCTCGCTCAGTTGAGCCGGATTCGTGGCAGCATCGGCGCCGTCGAAAGCCGCTTCACGTCCGCCCTGGCCAGCTTGTCGATCACATCCGAGAATCTCTCGGCTGCTCGTAGCGCGAATTCAGGACGCTGACGTAGCCAACGAGACCGCGGAACTGACCAGGAATCAAATCTGATTCAGGCCGGCGTGTCGGTCTTGGAGTCAAGCAACCAGCTGCCGTCACTGGCACTGAAGCTCCTCGGTTAATAGCCACGAAGGTAGGAATTCGGGGAGGGGCTCGATGCCCCTCCCGAGACCTCGAACGCACGAACGTGTTGGTTCCATCGATATCCCCGGTTGAGAGCGGATTACCGTTAAATTCCCACGCAGCCTCCGAGAGCGGCGGCGCCAGCGGCACCGTCCACAGTCAGCAACACGCCACTATTCGCTCTTGAAGCTGAGCAACAGCCAAAACAGAACCGCCCGCTTGATGTCAGAGTCCGAGGCGGGAGCTTGTGAACAATCGCGATGTGAGTCTGCGATTCCAAAACTGATGATGTCTCGGGGGCTCGGGTGATCGGGTCGTCAGCCGTGCAAGCGGCGATGTCGTTTGCAGATTCCGTCCGAACGTGTCGTCGATTTTCTCCGTTATTTGAAAATAACGACAATAAGGGCGCCTTTGTTTCGCTCCGTTTGTGGCATTATTGGCAATCGAATGCTGACCGTTTGCTTTACCGCAGGTTCGTCCCTCCGCGTATCGCTGTGCCGATCAGCCCGCAGGTCTGTGCGGCAATTGCAATTCAACGGGTCCTTCCAGGCGTTTCTGGGTATTGGGCACCATGATAAAGACTTCCTCAACTGTTCCGATTAGATTTATAGACAAGGGTAACGGCTATGGCAAGTATTCAATTTGGCGGAGTCATCACGGGGATCGATACTAAAGAAAGCGCTGATCGGCGGTTTGGTCACAGCCGAAAAGCAGTCATCAAACTGCTTGAAAACCAAAAGATCATACTGCAGGCGAAGGACGCCATGTTACCGGCTTTGGCTGGAGACTTGGGCGCGCTCGATCCGCGGCGCAAAGTCTTTCGGTCTCCATCGACTTTAGCAAACGCGCGACCGATAATATCCAGCGATGCCACCGTTCTGACGGCTTCGGCCGAGATCTTCCAGCTTCGCTGGGATCGCATCTCATCGTTGTGGACGCATTGGCCAAATCGCAAACCGTGCGCACGACGGTGACTGTACCGACAGCAACGCCACCCTGGGCACGGGGTCGTGATAAACGTCGGTACCACTGCGGAAATCGATCACCATCGACAATACCAATAACGCCTTTCCGGTCTGCGCGATGCGTCCAACAATTCCGGCGCCAATGTTACGGCTTCGGTGAGTTAACGTCGGCCCGAGTGGCAATCCCGATTTTCGCCTGGTGCTGCAGGGCAAGATACCGGCACCGAGATGCTGTTACGGTTTCAGGGAACGCTGGCAGGCGGCGCCGACGCTTCGCCGGCGGCGGTGATTGTCGTCAAGCGGCCACCGATGCGAGTTTTCCGTGGATGGGCTGACAGTGACGCGCGGCGGTATCATCATCATTACCAAAAGAAAGGGTATCACGAAGCAAAAATTGTAACAAGATTTTGGATAGTAACGGTATTGTGCGTGGTATTAAGCATTGTAACGTTGAAATTAAGATAGTAAAGGCTTATATGAAAAACCAACCATGCAACCGGACCTTATGAAATTGGTGCTCTGATATAAAGTTATCGTGTCGTAATTCAGAAAATTGATACTTGTGAGAAACCATTCCGTAACCTTTGAAAACATATGCAGTTGAAATTTTCTTTGGCAAATGAAGGACCAAAGAAATAACAGTTATGAAACCGGTCTCTCTCGGTTAGTCGGGAGAATGCGGGTGAGGCCTATGAGCAAGCGATTCGTCATATTAGGAGGTGGAGAAAGCGGAGTTGGCGCCGCCATTCTTGCTAAGCAAAAGGGATATGATGTATTTGTTTCCGACGGAAGTTCTTTGAAAGATCGATTATCGTAGCGAGCTGCAACAGGCAGGGATTGGATTTGAAGAAGGAAAGCACAACGACGAAAGAATTATGAATGCCGATGAAGTAATGAAGAGCCCGGGTATACCTGATAAAAATGAAATGGTAAAGAAGATAAAGGAAAGGGAATTGAAATTATCAGCGAAATAGAACTGGCCTATCGTTTCAAGGGCAACAGCAGGGTCGTTGGCATTACCGGCAGCAATGGAAAAACCACCACAACAGCGTTAACCCATCATATATGCAAGAAAGGTGGTCTCGACTGTGCCCTGGTAGGCAATATCGGTTATTCCTTTGCGCGCCAGGTTGCGGAGGATCCAAAGCCATTGTATGTAGCGGAGATCAGCGGCTTTCAATTGGATGATATTAAAACATTCAGACCGGATATAGCCATACTGACCAATATCACAGAAGACCACCTCGATCGCTACGATTACAACTTTGAAAAATATATAGCAAGTAAGTTTCGGATTGCTATGAACCAGCAGGCAAATGATCATTTCATTTACTGCGCCGATGATGAAATAACCATGAAATATATCGACAAGTTCAATATTCAATCAAACCAACTGCCAATAAGCATGAAGACAGAACTATCAAAGGGAGCATTTATTAAAGACGGGGACATGTACGTAAGAACAGGAGAAGAATTCACCAGTATGAGTGTGTATGACTTTGCGCTGAAGGGCAAAGCATAACCAGTATAATACGATGGCTGCCTGTGTAGCCAGTGCAACAATGGATATAAGCAAAGACAAGATAAGGAAGCTGTGCAGGATTTCCAGGGTTTGGAGCACCGGATGGAATACGTGGTTACTATCCGGAGGTGGAATTCTATAAATGATAGCAAGGCTACCAATGTTAATTCGACATGGTATGCGCTGGAAAGTATGGATAAACCAACTGTCCTGATTTTGGGTGGCATTGACAAGGGAAACGATTACTCATTGATTGAAGACCTGGTTAAAGAAAAAGTAAAGGCGATCATTTGCCTGGGAGTAGACAACAGGAAAATACATGATGCTTTTGGAAAAATAGTGAGCACGATTGTAAATACAGATAACGCAGTGGATGCAGTAAAAGCAGCTTTTTCATCTTTCCAGTAAGGGTGATGTAGTGCTGTTGAGCCCTGCATGTGCAAGTTTTGATTTGTTTAAAAATTATGAGGATCGGGAAACCAGTTTAAGAGGGCGGTGAAGGAGTTATAGTCCAAAACCCCGAAGGGGCTTTTGCAGAAAAACCGTACCTGTAAATAATTTATTTTTGAGAGCAGATGAATTACACATCAAATATTGAAGCCGGTTCAATACCTCCTTTAAAGAGGATGGGGACAGAACATCGTCCACAAAGCTAAAGGAGATAAAGTAATCTGGGCGTTAGTGGTATTGCTTGCATTGGTCTCGTTGCTCGCGGTGTATAGTGCAACGGGATCACTGGCATATAAAAATTACAAAGGCAACACAGAAGTTTATTTGTTCAAGCAGGTGGCATTTATCGTGGTTGGAATTGCGGTGGTTTATTTTGCACATTTATTTAATTATACGTTGTATTCGAGGGTCGCGGCTATCATGTTCATCCTGGTAATTCCCCTATTGATCTATACACTTTTTTCGGTGTAACTATGAACGAAGGAAGCCGATGGATAAGATTGCCCGCTGATCCAACCTGACCATGCAAACATCCGATCTTGCCCGGTTAGCGTTGTTCATCTACCTGGCCCGTTTGGTGAGTAAAAAACAGGATGTTATCAAAGACTTTAAAAAGGGTTTCTTCCAGTGATCATACCTGTTGGAATAATATGCTTGCTGATAGCACCGGCGAATCTGTCAACGGCATTATTGCTGGGTGCGAGTTGCCTGATGCTATTATTTATCGGGCGGGCAAGAACAAAACATATTTTGTTGACTATGGGTCTTGCTTTGATACCTATTTTGTTCCTGGTCATTGCAGCTATCGTCAATCACAAGTCAGGAGCAGAAGAAACCGAAGTTTCCAATAAATCATCTTCACGCAATATTTGCAAGGGTAGAAACATGGATTGGCCGTGTTGAGAATTTTATTTATGGAGGCAAAGAGGCAGATAACGACGAAATGTACCAGGTAAACCAGGCGAAGATCTGCGATTGCGGAAGGTGGGCTGCTGGGTGTGGGTCCTGGCAACAGCACAACCAGGGATTACCTGCCGCAGGCATACAATGATTTTATTTTTCGCAATCATCATGGAAGAGTATGGGCTGATCGGGGTGTATTTATAGTGTTCATATACCTGGTGTTTTTGTATCGCTGTATCCGGATATTTAAAAGATGTCCATTTGCATTTGGGGCCTTCCTCGCATTGGGGCTGAGTTTTACATTGGCAATTCAGGCAATTGCTAACATGGCGGTGACGGTAAACCTGTTTCCCGTGACGGGCGTTACGTTGCCGTTAGTGAGTATGGGAGGGAGCAGTTTCATATTTACCTGTTTGGCGATTGGTATCATATTAAGTGTTGCGAGAAATGTGGAGCAGTTAGAGGGACAGAAGGAAATGGCGAATGGTGAATAGTGAATAGTGAATGGTGAATCGTCAAGCGCGACGTGCGGCTAAGATAGGTAGGTGATTAGTGGCGTGGGAGATCGTCTTGTCAGGGACAGCACGTAGGTAGAAGAAAATATAGAGAGTGAAATCGCTTCGCAGGAGCGAAACATAAGATGAACAAAAAGGTGATCATAGCTGGCGGTGGCACAGGCGGACATATTTTCCCGGCGATAGCCATTGCCAATGCACTGAAAGAAATGGATGCACAAGTATTGACATCTTGTTTGTAGGTGCAAAGGGAAAATGGAAATGGAGAAAGTGCCGCTTGCAGGGTATGAGATTGAAGGATTGGATATAGCCGGGTTTAATCGTAGTTCTTTGACAAAAACATTTCATTGCCATTTAAGTTGCTAAAAGTTTTTTACAGGTCAGAAAAATTTTCAACCGGTTTAAACCGCGATGCCGCCATAGGAGTTGGCGGTTATTCAAGTTTCCCGGTATTGCGGTATGCGCAAAGCAAACGAATTCCAACATTCATTCATGAGTCGAATTCATTTGCCGGAAAATCAAATATGATGCTGGGAAAAAAGCGACCAAAGTTTTTACCGGCACTGACGGAATGGAAAAATTTTTCCAAAGGGAAAAATCGTGATAACCTGGTAACCCTGTCAGAGCAGGCTATCGCATCGGCTTCAGTAGGCCGGGCTCGAGGGAATAAGGTTTTTTCATTGGAAGAAAATAAAAAGACAGTGTTAATAGTGGGAGGGAGCCTCGGAGCAAAATCAATTAACGAAGCAATCGATAAAAATTTAGACCAGTTGTTGCAAAGCAGGTTTACAGCTGATCTGGCAAACAGGAAAACCCTATGCTGCAAAAGCAAAAGAGCGTACAGCAGGAAAACTATCAGTTTGGGTAAATGATTTCATTACCCAAATGGAATATGCGTATGCAGCGGCTGATATAGTGGTGGCCCGTGCCGGCGCCATGACAGTCGCGGAATTATGTGTTGTTAAAAAGACCCGTTTTGTTCGTACTCCCTATCCTTTTGCTGCTGAAGATCACCAGACTGTCAATGCGAGGCAGCTGGTGAATAAAAGTGCAGCATTAATGATCAAGGATGATGAGGTACCCGGACAAGCTGGTGCCTATGACCATTGATCTTGCAAAGGATGAAAAATGGCAATCTGATCTGAAGAGGCATATTGCCCCCATTAGCAACCACAGACGCCGACAAAGTCATTGCACGATGAAATTTTAAAGAAGCAATTCAATAGAAATGATGAACTGGTTTCTCTCCTTGGGAGCAAACTGATCCGCCAATTGGCGGAGAAGGTTGGGAACGAAGTTCGCAGGAGCGGAGAGGCCGATGCTGATAAAGTAATAGCGAATGAAATTTTAAAAGCTATCGCTCGGTAGGAACGATGAAACAGCTTTCATTCTCCCTTGGGGAAGCCGAAGCGTATAAAGTAATAGCCCATGGAATCTTAAAAGTCTCTAAATCTTCCACCAGCCGGTGGAAGATATTAGGGACTGAAGAACGATTAGAACAACATGATGAATGAAAAGCTGATAGCAGAGGACTTTAAAAAGCTCCCTTTAGGAGGAGGTGAGGTTTACTTTATCGGAATTGGTGGAATCGGGATGAGCGCAGTTGCCAGGTTCTTTTCATTCAAAAGGTGTAAAAGCTCAGCGGATATGATAAAACGCCGACAGCGTTAACAAAAGAATTGGAGGCAAGCGGCATAAAGGTTCACTATGAAGAAAACATTGAACTAATTCCGAAGGAACCGCAGCTGGTAGTGGTTACTCCCGCAGTTCCAAAAGATCATAAAGAACTGCTGTACTACCAGCAACAGGGAAAAAAAGTATTGAAGCGGAGTGATGTGTTGCAGATCATAACTGAGAGTTCTTTTTAATATCTGTATAGCCGGAACACATGGTAAAACCACCATCACCACCATGGTAGCACATTTGCTGCGTGACAGTGGTTTTGGATGCAATGCTTTTTGGGTGGGATATCGGTAAACTATGGTACCAATTTCTGGAGCGATCCAAAAATGTTTGCGTGATAGAAGCTGATGAGTATGACAGAAGCTTTTTGAAATTAAGCCCCGATATTGCTATCATCACGGCAATGGATGCAGACCACCTGGATATTTATGGTGATGCTGCTTCAGTTGAACAGGCATTTATTGATTTTAGCATGAAAGTAAAGCCAGGCGGATTATTGGTGAGACAGTTTGGATTGAAAAGAGGAAAGGAGTTAAAAGCAGATCGGCGGATCACCTATAGTTTGCAAAATGAAAGTGCCGATGTATATGCTGCTAATATCAGGATGATGGATGGCAAGTTATGAATTTGACGTAATGATGTCCGCCGGCTGGCGGACTCTTTGGAGAAGAGCAATATGCTTGACAATGTGGTGCTGAACATGGGTGGAATGCACAATGTGGAAAATATGGTGGCAGCGATAGCAGTGGCTAGTTCTTTGGGAATAGAAAATGAAAAGATCAAAGCGGCAGTGGTATCATTCAGGGGTGTAAAAAGAAGGTTTGAGTATATCATCAAAACAAGCAACCTGGTTTTTATTGATGATTATGCACACCACCCTGAAGAGCTGAGAGCATTGATCACCGGGGCAAAGACTTTGTTCAAGCAAAAAGGTGTACGATAATATTTCAACCGCACCTGTACACAAGGACAAGAGATTTTGCCGATGACTTTGCCGAAGTGCTCGACCTGGCAGATGAAGTTGTTTTGCTGCCGATCTATCCCGCCAGAGAATTGCCGATAGAAGGAGTAAGCAGTCAACTGATCCTGGAAAAAATGAAAAACACGAATAGAAGTGTAAAAACGAAAGAGGAATTGATGGATTGGATAAAGAACGATTATTCAAAAAGAATGGATAAGGAGGTTGGCAACGTAATAATAACCGCTGGGGCAGGGGATATAGATACGTTAAGCTTCCGGGAATTAAAGAAAGTCTGTAACGCCGGCCCCAAAGGGAGTAAAAATGAGATTTAATCAGAAGGTTATGTTAGCAGGCCGGGGCTATTTTGAAATGATGAGGTAGGAAGCGATATGTTTAACCTGATAAAAACATTGTAACGTGGACACAAAGAAAGTAATACGGAAAATATTATTTGTTACCATGTGGGTGCTGATCAGCGGTGGTGATGCTGACCCTGCTGATTGCGGCTGGGAAAACAAAAGAGAAATACATGCAAAGACTACGCGATTACTATAAAAGGTAATGACGAAGATCCTTTCTTGAGCAAGACGGACGTCCTGAAAACATTGAAGGCGGCCATGAATGGAAATATTAAAGGGCAGTCAAAAAATCTTTCAATCTTTTGCGTTTGGAAAACCTGCTGGAGGAAAATGAATGGGTAAAAGACGCGCAACTCTATTTTGATAATAAAGATGTTGCGTATGTATCGGTTGTAGAAAGGCAACCGATCGCGAGGATATTCACTTCCGGGGAAAGACATTTTATATAGACGATGAAATTCAAATGATGAAGTTATCAGGCAAGCGTACCGCAGTGCTCCCGGTATTTACCGGCTTTCCCTGATAAAAAATACAAACCAAAAAAGACAGCGTGCTGCTGAATGATGTAAAGATTACGGCCCAGCTCATCAATAACGACTCATTCTGGACGGCCCAGGTGGCAGCAGATTGATATGAAGCCCTCTGAATCAGATGAAGGCTGGGAATTTGAAATGATACCTGTTGTGGGCAATCATATTATTAAGCTTGGGGATGGTCATAACATACTGCAAAAATTCAATCGCTTATTTATTTTTTATAAAGAAGTGCTTTGAGCAGAACGGGATTTAATAAATATAAAACGATAGATGTGCGGTATGCCGGGCAGGTGATAGGTGGTAAAAGTGAAAATCCAAAGGTGGATTCTGTGCGATTGAGAAAAAGTGTGGAAAACATGTTGGAACAAATTAAGAAGTTGGAAGCGGATAGCACCGGCATTTTAGTCAACTTCTCCTGCAGGCAGGCAAAAAAATAATCTAAACGCTTTCGATAAAACAACAACTAAAACACAAATTTATGAACAACTGAACAACCCATTATTGTAGGCCTTGACATTGGGACAACCAAGATTGCTGTCATTGCCGGACGCAAGAATGAATTCGGCAAACTGGAGATCACTTGGGCTTTGGAAATGCCAACTCCAACGGTGTCAAGCACGGGCAGGTGCTCAATATTGATGAAACGATCAAAGCCATCAAAACCGCATTGGACAATTGTTTTGCCTCTAATCCAAACCTCGATATTAAAGAAGTGTATGTCGGGCATTGCCGGTCATCATATTAAAAGTTTGCAGACACGTGGCGATATCGTTCGTCACAGACTACGAAGAAGAGATCACACAGCAGTGAAATTGATCAGCTGGTAAACTGATCAATATAAAACATATATACCTGGCCGGTGACCAGATCATTGATGTGATACCGCAGGAGTTTACGGTTGATAATTTTCAAAATATTCCTAACCCCATCGGATATGGCGGTGTAAAAGTGGGAGCCAATTTTCATATCATCACAGGCGATAAAAATGCGATCCGAAATATTAACCGCAGCGTTGAGAAAGTCGGGATTGCATACAAAAGACCTGGTGTTGCAACCATTGGCTTCCTCTTCTGCCGTAATGGGCACAGGAAGATCTGGAAGCAGGTGTAGCCATTGTAGATATTGGCGGCGGTACTACTGACCTTGCTGTTTTTTATGAAGGCATTCTGAAACATACTGCAGTTATTCCTTTTGCAGGTGAAAATATTACCAATGATATTAAAGACAGGACTTGGCGTTTTGAAAACGCAGGCGGAGCAAATGAAAGTGCAGTTTGGAAGTGCATTGGCCAATGAAGCAAAAGCCAATGCCTATATCACTATTCCCGGATTACGTGGCATGCCTGCAAAAGAGATCAGTGTAAAGAATCTTGCCAACATCATACAGGCGACGAATGAGCGAGATCATGGATTTTGTAACCTATCATCTGAAACAGGTTGGTCTGGATAACAAAGCATTGAATGGCGGTATCGTATTAACCGGTGGCGGCTCACAATTGAAACATCTTAATTCAACTTACAGAATATGTCACCGGTCTGACCTGCAAGAATTGGTTTCCAAATGAACACCTTGCTGCAGGTCATATTGAAGAATTGGCAAAACCAACGTATTCAACCTGCATCGGTCTTATACTAAAAGGGTATGATGATTATGAACATAACCGCAAAGCAATTTGAAAGAGATTATAAGAAAGTGGAAGTACCGGATAGCATTGAAGAAAGCAATTGAAGATGAAGAAGACGAAGATAGAGGTTGAAGAAGTGAGTCCTTGAAAAAGTAAAAACAACGCAGAGGGTACTGAATAATTTCTGGGGCAAATTCAAAGACAGGATTATTGATCTTTTCAAAGAAGAAGAGGATCAGAGCATCTATAACGTAAAGATTCATTCATTTTAAGTTCTGTAAATAATACTAACCTTAATTTCTCAACGGCTTCAAACTCTTCCGTACGTTGTGGAAGGTTGGAGTGAGGCTAAATTCAATACAACTATGATACATTTTGATCTGCCGAAAGAAAAATCATCCATCATCAAAGTAATTGGTGTAGGTGGTGGCGGTAGTAATGCGGTAAACCACATGTTCAGCCAGCAGATTAGAAGGCGTGAACTTTATTATCTGCAATACTGATGCGCAGGCATTGGCCTAAGCAGTACCAAATTCAAACGTATCAGCTTGGACCGCATCTTACCCAGGGGCTTGGCGCCGGCGCCAATCCTGAAATTGGCAGGCAGGCTACGGAAGAATCGCTGGAAGAGATCAAGCGCATACTTGGAAGTAAATACCAAGATGGCATTCATTACTGCAGGTATGGGTGGCGGTACCGGAACAGGAGGTGCACCCATCATTGCAAAGATCTGTAAAGACCTCGGCATACTGACCGTTGGTATTGTTACCACGCCTTTTGCTTATGAAGGGAAGAAACGGCAGATGCAGGCGGAAGAAGGCATCAAAGCATTGAAACAGTATGTTGATACGTTGCTGGTGATCAGCAATGATAAGCTGCGTCACCAGTTTGGTAATTTAAAAATGCGGGAAGCATTTGAAAAAGCGGATAATGTATTGGCCACTGCTGCAAAATGTATCACCGATGTGATCAACAGTACCGGCCAGATCAATGTTGACTTTGCCGATGTATGCACCGTGATGCGCAATGGCGGGGTAGCTATCCTGGGAAGTGCAGCCGCAGCAGGTGAGAACCGTGCACAGAAAGCGATTGAAGAAGCATTGAATTCACCATTGCTTAATGACAATGATATCAGCGGTGCCAAATGGATACTCGATCAATATCAATTCGGCTGAAGGCGAAAATGAATTTACCATGGATGAGGTGGAAGTGATACAAAATCACCTAGTAGTCAAGAGCTAGGTGAAGGCACCGACGTGATACTCGGTCTTGGGTTATGATAGTTCTTTGGGCAATAAACTGGGCATCACGTCTTATCGCAACTGGCTTCCAGCATAAGGATCCGTTTGAATAAATCGGAACCTAAAAAGTGGAACCTAAAAAGATGAAAAAGATTGTAATGGTTTTGGGTCAACTGAAATTGATGAGGCTTCCGCAGTAAAACTGGAAGCCGAAAAGAAAATAGTTATTGAGGAAAAGATCGATCCGTTAGCTCCTAAGCTTGTTGATGAACATCTCCAGGATACACCCATGCCAATGGAAAGGGATATTATTGAAGCAGATCACATCAAAGAAGAAGAGCCTCTTCTGTTATGGCAGTTGCAGGAAGAGAAAGTGGAAGATAAACACGAGGGAAAATTACTTAGTAAAAACCCTGTTGAAGAGAGGGAAACTACTGTTGGCAAAATGTTAACGCAGGAGAAGAAGGATGACTTACATTCGGTTAGCAAAGCCACTATCAATATCACCGGAGAGAAACCCCGCCTTATCCACCGATCCCAAAAAAGAAGACAAAGACAGTACCATCCCGTCGCCTGCAGCTTCGGGGGGTTATCATCTGGCCAGACCTTCCAATATCTACGCAGAATCACAAGCAGAGGTTTTTGCCTCAATCCCTTCTGCCGAAAAGCCGGTTTCTGCCAGCTTGATGCCGCAAAAACCGGGGAAGATATCTCCCGAATTGCAAATGCAACTGGTGGAAAGAGATATTCCAGCGGCGGATATGCCGTTAGCCGACCATGCTCAGTCACATTTGTCCACTGAGGTTGAGGATCCCGCACTGCGGGACGAAGCCGATGAGCAAACAACGTAGGGCTGCCGAGCGACCTGCACAAGTTGCGCAACTTGTCATTTAATGTCAACTCGGCCGACCCCAATAATGAGTTTGAAAACTGTGCCGGCCTATATCCGCCGTAATATGGAATTGTACAACAGCAATTCTCACATTGAAAACCTTCTACAGCAATTACGAAGTGAAAGCCGGCAAAGACAACCAGGCGCAAATCAGCACTATCAATACATTTTTAGACGGTAAGAAACCTGATTAAATCTTATTGCGTTCAGCAAGTAACAGCAAGTTCATGATCGTTTCCACAAAAGCCGCCCATGGCTTAGTTTTAGTTGTTCCCCGGTGTTCGTTCATCGGGGGCTTTTGCTTGTGCAGTGGTGATGATGTAGCGAGCGTTCTGTTCTTTGGGCATCGTCTGTTGTGTCTGCCGGGCACTCACTTGTACGTTCAGTTCGTTGTTCAGCAATCGCCAGAGGCGATAGAATAAAACTGCGAAATCTGGAAGCCGCGCGAGCACTGGTAAAAATCTGGAAACACCTCTCGAAATGATAAATTAATTCCAGTTATCAATTTTCAAATCATGAGGTGAGGGTTTTCCTTTTCCTGTTTCTACATACTCACGAAGGCTTAAAGGAACACAGCCCACTTCATACTGCAGTGAGCTGTAAACTCAACTGCCTCACGCCAGTTTCTGTGACCGAAGATGATAATTGTTTGGTTGTCCTGTTGTGACAACTGGAAAGTAATGTCGGTTCCAATCCATTCAGCGGGCCCGTCTATGCAGCGCCACCTGACATCTTTTTGAGGATTGAGCTCCTGTACTTCCATCAACATTTTACCTATTTCTTCGCCTGTCTCCGACCGAAACGTGAATTCGATCTTTCCTCCAATTCGTTCATCTCCTTTGACGTCGTCGGTCCACCAGTTGGCAAGACCTTCTATGGTTGATAAAGCTTTATAGACTTGAGCTGCAGGGGACTTAATACCGATGCGATGAATAATGTCGACCATGATTGTTATTGTTTTATTGTTATGAATATATTCTCAGTAGCCACGAAAAATAGCGATTGAGCATATGTAAAATCTACCAGGCACTGAATTATTGTTGCCCTACATAAAATCTAAATTCCTAATTGAAGGTACTTTTATCTTTAGTAATAAAATCCCGCAAACTACTATTAACATAGGAACTCCATGCATTTGAACAATCGCCGTAACATTCAATATCGGGAACTAAGCCCACATGGGTGAAGCGGACCTCGGTTTTGTCACCCTTTTAGTGATATCAAAACTAATTTTTGTGCCTGTCCATTCTTGTTTGTCTTTAATAAAATTGAGGTTACTTTCAGTCACAAGCCAAACAATTTTTTTGCCGGGAATTAATTCTGTTACCCTTTGTTTGCTGTAATGAATGTCTTTATAACGATAAGTAAACTCATCGCCGACTTTGTCTGCGCTACCTTCAACTCCAGGTTCTCCCTGTCCACCATCCACGAACGTTTTTGATGGCATTGAATGCTTCTTCCGGGGTTTGCTCTACCAACAGCATGGATAGTGAAATCTTGATTATCCATGTTTTTATTTTTTAGTGAAATGTTTCTATCAGGAACCAAAACTATTGTCTAAATATTACTATTCCGGGGTGTGAAATGGACTTTGTAGTGGGTTGATTTGGACATGATGATATTTCTATCTTTGCCAAAAGAATTTCAATGAAACATCTTACCATATTAGTTCCTGACGGAGCAGAATAACCTAAGCAGTATAGTAGGTGCTTACAAAATATTTACAAGAGCCAATGAGTACTGGAAGGAAAACCGGCAGAAGAGAATTGTTTAAAATTGAATTAGCAGGTATTTCAAAAAAGTGGAATTCTATAACGGCTTGTTTACAGTGAAGCCACATACCAACATTTCAGCTATAACCAAAACCCATCTCATCATTATTCCTTCATTGAATCATAATTATCAAAAAACCGTGAAGGAAAACAAATTGCTGATTGATTGGATCGAAAAACAATATAAACACGGTGCTGAAATAGCAAGTATATGCACCGGTGCATTTCTGCTTGCATCATCAGGTTTGCTGGATGGAAAAACCTGCTCTACACATTGGGCTGTTGCGGATAATTTCAGAACTATGTTTCCAAAAGTGAATTTACAAACGGATAAATTGATCACTGATGAAAATGGAATTTATACCAATGGTGGCGCTTATTCTTTCCTGAACCTGTGATTTACCTGGTAGAGAAATATTATGACAGGCAAACAGCCATTTTTTGTTCCAAAGTATTTCAGATTGAAATGGACAGGCAAAGCCAGTCAGCATTTACAATATTTACGGGACAGAAGTTACATGGAGATGAAATGGTGAAAAAGCACAGGCATATATTGAAAGTAAACTGGATGAAAAAATATCTGTTGAACATTTGTCTTCCAGGTTTGCTGTCGGCAGGCGAAACTTTGACAGGAGATTTATCAAAGCAACCGGGAATACTCCTGTTGAATATTCACAACGAGTAAAAATTGAATCGGCAAAAAAGCATTTGAAACCAGTCGCAAAACAATTAATGAAGTAATGTATGAAGTTGGTTATTCAGATGTAAAAGCGTTTCGCGAAGTATTTAGAAAGATTACAGGAATGTCGCCATTGGAATACAGAAGTAAATACAATAAAGAGGCTATTGTATAATCGAGCCCGGCGAACAACATGGAAAGGTCAAATGGGCTGTGCTTAACGATCTTTTATTCAGTTACTTTTTCCACAATTGAGAAAACCGCAATTTCTTCGAGGTATTCGTGAAAACCCGCAGAGCTGGTGTGCCAACCTTTCCGTAGTCATCTATTCTTTAAAACTACCATCAACAAAACAATTTCAATAATCCCTGTTGGCTGATCAGTTTTGGAAACGGAGTAACGATCGTCGAGCGATGATAAATCTACGTAGCTTGTTAATTCCGGTCAACTCGTTAAATTTCTCCGGCGTTAATTTAGAATAGTAGGTTCCTGTAAACTATCAGCAGGATTGGAAGTAGGGCTTGCTGGATCTGGTGGCTCAAGCGTTGCGTTTAAGCAAATTATCAAGCATTATTTTATAAACGGGACAGCCGCCCTGGCATCCTGTGGAGCGGTAGTGTAACATGGAGATTTTCCTTGCTTAACGGGAGGAATTGTATTTAAGAAACACTCCATATTTATATATGAGTGTGTCGGACCATTTCTTAGCACTAACCGATCTGTTGAAGCAATATCACATTGTCGTTACCAACGCTTTTGATGACTGATACGGGCTTAAAATAATAACCACCAGGACTACATCGTTTAGTTTATATTGATTATTTCCTCCTGCAAGTATCACGAAAGCTAAATTTTTAATACCATCAATGGTTCCCGTTATTAAGAGATCGGGTTTTCCATTTTTGTCAAAATCCGCTACATCCATTTCTTGTTTTTCGGAAAAATCACTCGCTGTACTTTCCGGATACCGAAGCTGTCCAATGCAGGAAATTATTTTTAAGAAAGGCAATTGCATCTATCGGACTTCTTATCTGTTCGATGGTTTGCCCAAAAGAAAAGTATGAAAGGAAATAATATGATTAAATAACTGAGTTTCGTCATGGCGTAATTTATTTTTGCTCTTCATATGCTTGCCTAAGGTAGTATTTTACATTTTTTCCTCATCAGTGTTATATTGAAAATTTAATTTGTTCGCTACTATTTTTGCCAGCTGTCCGAACAGCTCTGTCATGGTAAATAATGATTTCCAGTTGTTTTCTGGCTGGTGATCTGAATATGTTGACAGTATCTTTTCGTAAAGAGTGCCTGGCAAATAGGCTTTCATATACTTTCCGGCTTTCCCAAATGAGACCAAAAACCTGGTTTCCGCACCGATATGCCATTCAATAATCTCTCATGAACATGGGCCTCACAACAGTTTCCCTGCATTTCTTTAGCGTAGGTTATTTCATTTCTTAGTAATCCTTTTGCCACGTTGGTGCTTGTCCACCAGAATTCGTTGCATGTTTCTAAAAACTCTGTTTCCGACGGACGTTTTTGCATGGTAGTCGGCATCAGAGGGTTTATCCAGATCGCCAAAAACGTTGTCCTTATCCAGCCACGACGGTCAGGCTATCACGATGAAAATTGCTTTCCATTTTATTTTTGGGAAGAGCGTCAAATCAATTCTGCTGCCGTCTTTAACAACATTAAATAACAAAACAAAATGTTCGGGAGCGCCTGGTACTTTCCTACTACCATCTCATCGGGCAATTGCCTGATAAGTATATCGCCAAAAATATTTGTCCAGCTATGGTCTGATGTAAGCTTTCAATTTCGGTTGCGATAAATACTAAGTCAAAATCCTGGTATTTGTCAGGAACGACATTTGCGTTGGCTCGTGAACCATTTAATATAACAGCTCGTATCCTGTCGTCAGAAATAGCGATGTCGGTGATTAGCTTTTGTATTTCGTCGCTGGTCCTCATTTATGTCTGAGGGCTGGGATATTACAGATCGTCAATTAAAAATTTCTTTCTTGCGAAAAACACATACAACGTAATATAGGCAAGCACCGCAAAGATGAGAATGCTCGTGTCAGGGCTATCGGGGTAAAATCACTTTCTTGCCAAATGGAATCGGGATCAATACATCTTGAAGCCTGCAAAGGAAGAAAATAACCCGCCGGTGAAAGTTTAAACTGGAAATTTGTAAGAGCGGAGACCAGCCATTCGAAAATAATTCCATACAAAAAGAAAATGATAATTGCGAGGCCGCTTCGCCTGAAGAGCACTGCCAGCATCAGGGCAAAGAACAGGTAGGCCAGTGCCTGTATAAAAATATACAGGATAAAGCTGGTTCCGTCCATCGAAAAAGCTCGTATCTGAATGAATCCGAAAAACAGGCCGGTAATAATATTGATCACAGTGATCAGCAGAGGAAAAATCAACACCAGCGCTATCTTAACGCCAATAAATTGCTGCCTGCTCCATCCATCAATAATATTCTGACGATGGGTCTTGAAATTAACTTCATTGACCATCAGCATGATGATGATCATTCCGGGGAAATAAAGCAGCCAGCTACTAAGCCAGCCTACCGTTTGCCATACATTGGGAAAGCTGAAGGCGTGTCCCAATATCGCTGTTGATTCGGGTATCTCCGAGGTGGTGCGTCGTTCAATATACCAGGCGATATAATTTCACAGATAAAAATGCTGACGAGGTAAAAAACAGAAAATACCCAGAAGGCCCGGTAGTTTTTTATTTTCAGCCATTCAATCTTCAGAAGATGTAACATAACTTTAAACCTTAAACTTTTAAACATTAAACTTATTCTTTCATCGCTCACTTTTAGTACCTGTTATCTCAAGGAAAGTTGTTTCAAGGGATCTTCGTTTGTACATTCAGTTTGCTTAACACAATTCCTTTTTCAAAACAAAACCGGTTTACTTCCTTGGTTGCAATGCCGTTTGGAAAATACAACCTGTAGCTGGTGGTCTGCAACAGTTACTTCCAGCAGTTCATTTATTTGCCCGATGATGTTTTGCAGGGCGGGCAGATCATCTGCGGCAATTTCAATCACGGTTTCATCAGCTTTCTTTGTATCGAGAATATCTTTTACACTGCCGGATGCTTTTAATTCTCCTTTTTGAATAATGGCCACATGGGTACATACTTTTTCCACTTCGTCCAGGATATGACTGGCCGTGATGATTGTTTTCACCCTGGCTGTTCAGTTGCCTGATCAAGTCTCTTATTTCCGCTATACCGGCCGGATCCAGTCCATTGGTGGGCTCATCAAAAACCATAATGTCCGGGTTGCCCAATAGGGTAGAAGCAATAGCCAGCCTTTTGTTTCATCCCCAATGAATAGGTGTTGAATTTTGAATCTTTACGTTGCCAGAGGTTGACAAGCTGCAAAACTTTTTCAATATCATCCATGCCCCTTTGTTTTATTTCGGCAGCAATACGGAGATTTTTAAGTCCACTGAGATAATGATAAAAATTGGGGGTTTCAGTGAGTGTTCCGATCTGTGCTGGCGCATTTTTGCAGACCCGGGTTCTCCTTTCCATAAATAATTCCCTGGAGCTGGCTTTTCAAAATATCCATGATAATGCCAAGCATAGTTGTTTTTCCGCTGCCATTGGGACCGAGGATGCCAAATACACTTCCTTCAGGTACTTCAAATGATACATCATGGAGGGCACGGATGCGACCGTAGAACTTTGTTAAATTATTAATGGAAAGAACAGTACTCATGCGTATTTTTTAAAAATGGGCTTTTATGTAACTTCTATCTCATAATTATGAAAATCAGACCGGGTAAAACCCAGCTTTTCATATAATTTTTGAGCATTGAAATTATCGTATGCAGTCGACAATACAATTTTTTCTGTTAGTTTCTTTGCTGTACTCAATTACCTGATTGATCAAAGCTCATTGCACATACCTTTTTGCCTGTGAGGCAGCCTGCACAAAAGATCATTCAGGGATCCAAATCTTTTTCATACTTACGGATGAAAATGAAGCATATAATTGGGCGAAGCCAGCATATTTCGATTCATCAATAGCGACAAAAGTGACGCTTTCCTGGTTTGTTATTCTTTCCTGCAGAAATTGTTTCCCAGCCTCAGGTTCATAAGGCTGGTCATAAAACTCCCATGTGCTGCGCAAAAGAGGATCATTAGCTGCTCCAGGTCAGCGATTGTTGCTTGCCTGATGTCCATTTAATAATTTCGATTTGATCTTAGTTTATTTTTTCGCTGGAATCTTCGAGCCTCCCTGGTTTATTTCCAGTGCATCCACTTTACCGTCGTTATATAAAACGATAACGGTAACATCCGGAATTTCCTTCACAGAAAAATTCGGTGGCCGAGGTGAAGAGCATAGTATATCCGTTTGCCGGTTGCCTCGTTTTGTCGTATGCAAAGTTGTTCCCCGCATAAAGAAACAGAAAGAGTATCGTTGCCAAGAAGATAGTTCCCAATATAGGTTCTGATAAACTATCCCTGGGTACCAGGAATAATTTTTAAAAGTGAGGTGTGTAGAAATTCTTCCAATTATAACACAGTTGCTACATCTATTCAGCACTTCGTTAATGATAGTGAAGTCATCTGCATTGATCATTACTACGACGCCGTTGCCTCCTTTCAGGCTTCCATATAGACGTGCATAAAAAACCCTCGTTGCCCCCATTGTGATTAAAATATAAATCACCTGATTTGTTTACTATAAATACACCCAACGCCGCATTGCTATCAATATATGTGGTGAGGCGTTTTTCATAGTGGCTTGCGACAAAACCTTCTCAGCCCTTCCCTCATACTCCAATTGTGTTTCGATAATGTATTTGGCAAGGTCCGTGGGAGTGGTCCATAGTCCTGCAGCCGCCTGTTCAGGATAGATATGGTATTTTCGCTTTCACCTCTGCTCCTCCGTTATAAGCAGTTGCCAGGTCTTTTGTGGCTGCCGGCGGAGGCTGATCTAAAAACTGTTTTTCATTCCGATCGGTTGCAATACTTCAGTTTTCATGTATTCCTCATATCGCATGCCCGTGATGTCCGTTAGAATTAATTGTTGGATCGTAGTGCCACCGCCTGAATATTCAAGTTTTTTAGATGGTTCAAATAAAGAGCGACGACGGGCTGGGAGTTGGCAGGTTTTGTGCCATCCAGTATTTGCACCAACGTAGGTATGGAATCGCCGGGAGTGTATCCGCCAAAACCGTGAACGCTGTAAGCCGGCGGTATGACTTAACAAATTGGCAAGGGTGATTTTTTATTATTCGACAAACTGTCATAGGGAAATTTCCATGTTTTGAGGTAATCATTTATATCCGTGTCCAGATTTATTTTTCCTTGTTGTACCAGTTTCATCAATCCCAGGCTATTTATGCTCTTGCTAATGGAAGCCGCCTGGAATCTTGTGTCAACGAGTAACAGGTCTTTTTTCCCCAACGTCAGCCCAGCCTATATCCTTTGGCCCAGTCAATTTTTATAATCTTTTAATGACTGCAATGCTAAGACCATTCACTTTATAAGCAGCCATTTGTTTTGCAGGCTTAACCGCGGAATGGTATCACCATACACGATCCCGGGCTGAGATTATTTTCTACCGCCTTTATTCTTTCATTACTTTTGCTTTGTTTATCGTCTTGCGGTTAACGTTCAGCAACAGCAACATTCCAAAAATGCCTAATGAAATCTTCATTTCTAAAATTTTATTTTATGAGATGTTTGTCTACGCCTATCACTGGTGATGACAACAGGTTTAATAAATCCCTCGCTTGTCAAAATACATTCGGTCGATGCAGGTTTCGCGGGAATTTACCATCTGTTTCCGTTAAGGTACCTGTGGTGATAAATAATATACGCAATTGGTCCCTATTCGGAATTTGAATTACAGAATGATGTCCTGCTCCCGTTGACAATCTTTGGATCCTGCTGTAAAATCTTAGCTCTACCCGATTTAAAAGGGCCAAGAGGTGAATCGGATGTTGCGTAAGCAACGCTGTAATCAGGCCCTGTCCATCCGCCTTCCGACCACATAAAATAATACTTGTCGTTATCGTATAAACATGAAAGGTCCCTCCACGCATCCTTCGGTGGTGATCTCTTTAAATTTTGTTCCGTCTGCAAACGTGATAAGCCCTGTAAAATCATCGTTGAGTTTTGCAATATTGCAATGCCGCCATCCGCCGTATATTAAATAGTGCTGCAACCATCTTTGTCTCTGAAGAAACAAACTGGTCAATTACGGTTTGCGCTCGCGTTATGAACTTTATCAATCAGCGGTTTTCCCAAATGATCTTTGAAAGACCTTCGGGCCTGGTCCACGCGACGGCAACGCCAATGCCGCCCGTTTCGTTATCATTCTCGAATCGTCGTTGGCGCCAAAGAACGAGGTAATATTTCCCTTCTTTCTCGATTGTCGAGAGGTGCCCACATGGCCCTCTCGCGCCCATTTAACAGAAGCTGTATCCAGTATTTTGAATGTTTGGTCCAGTTTACCAGGTCGGGCGACGAAAAGGCGTCCAGGAAAACCTGTTTATCAAAAGGGGCTGAATAGGTGGGATAGATGGAAATAGCGATGACCAAAAATTATTCCTTCGGGATCTGCATACCAACCGGCGAAAACAGAGTTGCCTGCTTTGTTTTTCGGTTTATTTTCCTGCGCATGCACAGGCTGTACTATGAAGCTAACAAACAGATCGGAACAATAATTGCCGGACCATGAATAGAGCTGTTATTTTTTGATAATTCGGACATTTTTTCCAAATCCTATTCAAGCAATGATATCACTATGTTCGCAATGAAGATATTCTTTGTGTAAGTTGCATCGTGAAAAAGATCCATTTTTTATTCATCTTATTATTCAGTATGATTGTAAATGCTGATGGACAAACTGCGGTTGCCGGTGAGGTACTATCTCCGGGGCGTAACGGAAGTAGGTTCCGGCTTTTATTAAAACCGGACTCAACTTTTCAATTTTTCTTTTCTTATGGCGCTTTGGACAGGAGGCTCAGGAACATGGGTATTAAAAGATAAGACGATCACTTTTAACAGCAGGAGAAGACCTGATCACTGATTTTGCATTGAACAATAGCAAAAGGCAGATGACAACTTCATTACGGTTCAGGATCACGGACAATAATACTTTGCTTATGAAATATGTGGCATGCTAAAATGGAATTTACGGATACCATTATGGAAGGAATGACCAATGAGCGGAGGAAATTCAGTTTCAAAAAAAGAAATGAAAAGCTTGTCTCTTATTTTTCAATTTTGCCCTGAGAAAATTTCGGTGTTTGATTTGAATAAGGAACATAATCATTTTGAATTTGCTTTAGCCCCTGTTGCGGAATATTTTGATTATCGTCCAGCGCGCCGGCCCAGTGACGTTCGCCACCGTGATCCTGAAACGCGGCATGACCAGCACCAGAACATCTTTGGCGCTGGTTTGAGGCCGTGAACCGCAACGGAGGGTACGCCCACCGGTTGGCGGTAAAGGTAACGATGATGAATAGCGCGGGCAAGTCAATGATCAGTTGGAAGCTGGAGAAAGCAATGCCAATCAAATTCAAGGCGGCGGATCTCAACGCCAAAGGCACTGAGGTTGGTATCGAAGAATTGCACCCTGGCCCATGAGGGGCTTGAGTCTGATCCAGTTCCCGGCGCGGAGGAGGCGAGATGGTTCAGTGGATTCACGGACAAGACGCCCGGCTACTTCTTCAAGCTGAGTACGCGGAAAGAGCGACATGAGCATTCCCGACAACTTTGAAAAAGCGTTCTTCGTGGTCCGTGAGAATGATACCGGTCCGCTCAGGCGAGGTGCGAAACCGAGCGACGCCATCAGCGTTCATTTCAATCCAACTTCACTACAGCATGTGGTGAGTAACACCATGAAAGAAACGGGACGCGGCAGCAGCGCTAAGCAGTACGTGAGCCAAAGCACCGCCAAGCTCACCATGGACCTGATTTTCGATACCACGGATTCCGGCCAGGACGTGCGCGCTCTGACCAGCAAGGTGGCCCAGTTCATGAAGCCCACTCGGGCGGTCAGTTCCAATAATCAGGATCGGAAAGTGCCCCCGGTGGTCCTGTTTGCCTGGGGCAATTTCATGTTCCAGGGAATGGTCGAGTCGTTCAGCGGAAACGATCGACTTTTTCTCGGGCAACGGCGTTCCGCTGCGCGCCAGTGTGAACGTGACCATGTCGCAAACAGGACCGTGTCTTTGACGATCCGGACACCGCTACCGCAGCTATCACGAACGCGTCGTTTCAGCCGGACGCGATCGAAGTGCCCGCCTCCGCGAATCAGAACGCCACCACGACCGCGGCGCAGGGAGGAGATCCAGGTGCCGGCCGCAGTATTGCCGCCGCTAACAATCTGGACAGCATGAGGTTCACTGCCGGCGCATCATTGACGTTGAATGCGTCGGCCCAACTGAAATCGGCTGCGGGATTTTCATCAGGAGGCGCGGGCTTTGGTTTCCTCGGGCGGCGGCGGCCTGAGCGCCGGCGCGGAGTTTCAGCTCCGTTTGGCGGCAGCGCTTCAGCCGGAGTTTCTGCGAGTGACGGGGCATTTCCAAGGCTTGCGCGTCACCTCGGCAAGTCAGGGCAGCGGTCTGCTCAACCCAAGCGCGTTTTTGCGGACCAACGATTCGGCGGGCATCGCGACCGATAGCGGCGCCAGCTTCAATGTAGGCGGCAAGGCCATGATCGAGGGCTCGCCGAGCTTGAGCGCCGACGTCGGTGCGAAAACGCGATCTCCGGCGCCAGGATTCAGTTTGATTGAGAAAAATCATGAGGCGTTGTATTCGATGAAGTGGTAGGGCACGATCGCGCCGGAGCCAATGCCTATGGAAGAGACGGAAGGCAATCAAAGCGCTCCCGAACAGGCCGGATACGTGCGCGAGGAAATTCAAAGGCTGGAGCATCGTATGGCCAGGCTAAGCGCGGATTAGCGCTGCGCCTCGAGATCGAAGGACGACTGGAAAAAATGCCGGAGCAACCTCTTTCCAGACAGGCTGTTTACACCGCGACTCCGCAGGTGAAGGTCGATTCGCAGGATGCTCCGAAAGCTAATCAACTGTTGATCGGGATGGAAATGACCGAAGCAGAGGGCGGCATGTCGGCAATGGAACTTCGATTCAGTAATTTTGCCAGCGACGCTCAGGGCAGCGCGGACCTCGCGTTTGAAGATGACAGTCTGCTTGCTGGGCGCCAGTGAATTGGCGTCTACTGCGGTGCGGCCAGCACGCAACAGGAAATATTTCAGGACTCATCACCGGAATCAGGGGATTTCCGCGAGGTTCGCCACCGGAACTGGTGGTGCTGGCTGAAGACGTTTCTTCAGCGTGCGCGGATGTCGCGCCGCACCAAATCAGCAACTGAAGATGCGACCATCGCCGCCCTGGCACAGCAACCTCGCGGGCCAATTGTTGAACCTCCACCGCGAAACGTGACCGGTTTCACCGAAAACATCGCGCGGCACGCAAGCGCAACTGAACGACAGCGACCTTGCGGTTTCGCGACGCATTCTTGCGCCGTCGCGATGGCGACCTCCAGGTGGTTGGTTCGGAGCCGCAGGTTTCAGCCCCGTGGGTGATGTGAGGCGTGGCACAGAGCAATACGTAACTGAACGCAGCACACCGAGCTATTGCTGTACGAGGTGAGGATTTCGACCCGCTGCACGACCTCGTCGTCGCCAGTGCTGACCGCGGTAATTCCGGTGCGTCGTTGGCGGCTAGGGCGGCGTTAGGTAAGGATTAGCGGTGACCTTGGAGAAATGCGCATGCTTTGATCTCCAACCACGCGCATCTGCCCATGTCAGCGCACGAACACCCGTGGCTGCGCGACAACGGCGCGGTTTCGGCAGCGGCGACGCCCGTAGCAACGGCAGCGCGGCGTGGCAACGGTGGCAACGCGACGGTAGCAACGACGGCGCGCGTAGCGACGACAGCACCCATGCCGCGGTGCGTGGTCAGCGCCCGTGCCGCGGTGCGGTGGAATAGAAGCGCCCGTGCCGCGGTGGGGCGGCACGGGCGGGTGGCGAGTCGACTGGATCAGATGCGGCGCAGACCGCGACCACCTTGCCGGTGATGGCTTCGTCGCCGGGGATTGGCTCGAACGCGGGGTTGTGCGGCATCAGCCATACGGTTGTCCCGAAACGGTAGGTCTTCACGCGGCCTCGCCGTCGAGCATGTGGCCGCCACGATCTCACCGTTGCTGGCGGTCGTATGCCGCTGCCGGACGATGACCCAGGTCACCATCACAGATCGCGGCGTCCAACATGGAGTCACCTTTGACCGCGAGCAGTGGCGATGGGTGCCCTCGCCGACAACTCACAGGGGAACACGCCCTCCACGGCCTGCTCGGCGAGGATCGGGCCGCCAGCCGCGATGCGGCCGAGCACTGGCACGTAGGCCGGCGCCGGGCGCGCAGCCCGGATGGCCTCCTCATCGTCGAGGGCGAGCTCGCTCGGCGGCCGGACGTCGACCGCGCGGGGACGGTTCGGGTCCTTACGCAGGTATCCCTTTCGCTGCAAGACACCCATCTGGTAGGCGACGCTCGACGGGGACACGAGGCCCACCGCCTCACCGATCTCGCGCACCGTTGGTGGGTAGCCACGCCGCTCCACGCGTCTCCCGGATGAAGTCGAGGATCCGGCGTTGCCGGAGTGGTGAGATCGGCGGCGAAGACCTCTGGCAAAGCGGTCATGACCGCCTCGACCGCACGGAGCTCGTCAGTCCCCGCCGCGGCGTCGATGCGCGCCTGACCGGCGCCGTTGGCGTCCTCGGTTGGCACCTGGATCCTCCTCTGCCTCATCATCCCGTCGCCGGGCCGTTCGCTCGTATGTTCTGTGCCTCGAACAACCGTATCGTCAATGCGTCGAATTATCAAACAGCTGTTCGACGCGTGTCGTCGTGTCGATTCCCGGCACGTCGGCCCACGGCTTGCCGAGTAGGTAAGAGGCGGCTAGGCTTTACCACTACATGTAGTAGTTTCAGTCGTGCAGTTCTACCGGATAGGGGCGTCATGCGGTGCCCGTACTGCCGCCACCCCGATTCGCGGGTCGTTGATTCCCGGGAAGCCGATGATGGCGCGCTGATTCGCCGTCGGCGGTCCTGCCCGGAATGTGGCAGGCGTTTCACTACCGTGGAGGAAGCCGTACTCGCGATTGTGAAGCGATCCGGCGTGACGGAGCCCCCCAGCCGTACCAAGGTCATTTCCGGGGTTCGCAAGGCCTGCCAGGGTCGGCCCGTGGACGAGGACGCCATCGCGTTGCTGGCCCAGCGGGTCGAAGAGACGATCCGGGCCAAGGGCGCGGCCGAGGTGCCGAGCCATGATGTGGGACTGGCGATTCTCGGGCCGCTGCGTGAGCTGGATGAGGTGGCGTACCTTCGGTTCGCGAGCGTCTACCGCTCGTTCGACACGCTCGAGGACTTCGAACGCGAGATCTCCGTACTACGCGCCAAGGCTGACATCTAAGTCAGCGGGCGGCAGGATCTGTCCATAGTGGAGTACGTCCGCAGCGAACAGGTCGCCCTTGTCTTCGATGCGGGCCATGACATTGTGGATCGTGAAGCGGTCCGGCGATAGCGACGGGTCGTCGAGCTCGCGTCCCACTCGATCGGCGCCGACACCGGTGCACCCGGCGCGGGCCGGGGACTGTACGGCGCGACCAGGGTCTTGTTGATCGCGTTCTGGGTGTAGTCCAGTCGGGCCAGACCACGCACGCTCGTTGACCTGCCAGCTTCCAGCTGACCAGCTCGGGTACCACCGCGCCCACGCTCCGCGACAGCTGTCTCCACCCATCGCCGGGTGGCGGCGAACGTCAGGTCCGGGCCAATCGGCACCCAGATCTGGATGCCGCGCCGTCCGGTGAGCTTGGGCCGCGCCGTCACACCGACGTGGTCGAACGCGGTGCGGTGCAGGCGGGCGAGTCGCTGAGCACGCTCTTCCCACCGGGTGTTCGTCGCCGGGGTCGATGTCGATGAGGCGCGTACGTCGGTTGGTGCGGGTCTATCCACTTCGCGACGTCCAGGCATGCCATTCGAGCGGCGCCGAAGTTGGCCGCCCACGACCAGCGCCGCCGGGCTCGTCAACGACGAGGTAGGTCCGCGTTCTCGCCGCGATCGGCGCTCGGGATTGTCCCAGCGAGGGCAGCCATTCCGGGGCGTGGTCCGGGCAATTCCTTGTGCCAGAAGCCTTTGGTACCGAGCACCATTTGGGAACGCGGTGCATGTTGAGTGCCCGGCGGGTCAGGTACGGCGGACGCGGATCGGGTGCGACCTGGGCCGCATACCGCACGAGGTCCCGTTTGGTGACCGGATGCTCGCACCCGCCTGGGGGGAAGAGCACCTTGTCGAGGTTTGTCACGCCGCACGCTCGCGGCCGAAGATATCGCCGACCGGCCGCACCGAGGCTGTCGAGGTCGTCAGAGCCTCGAGCCTCATCAGGCGATCGGACCTTCCGACAGACGGTTTCAATGGCGATCGCGGCCTGCGCGCCGCGGGCAGGTCCGACCGCCAGAGCCGATCGGGATCGGCCTTCACCTCCTCATTGCGTTCGTCCGACTGAGGACCGGAGCGCGGATGGCCCTCCGGATCCCAACCCGGCGGCGGCGAACTCGTCGTGCTTGTGTAGCCAACAGCCACTGCTCCCTGCGACGAGGCGTCTCGCCGACGTGCGGACAAGGACGAAGCGTCCCGCGCAGCTTCTCGCCGGCCATGTCGACGTGGAGTTCGCCCTGGCACCACCGCGCCGACCAGGGTCGTCCTCGTGCTCGGTAGTAGGTGTCCAGGTACCGGCGTCCCACGACGATGACGTCGCCGCCGCCGTACTCGCCGGACGGAGATGACGCCTTCGAGAGTCGTATGTACTCCAGCGGATGGTCCTCGACGTGGAAGGCCGCCGCGCCGTACCGACGGGATCGAGCGTGCGGACCCTTCGGGACAGCCGCAGCTCGCGAGTACGCCGGTCGATCTCGAAGCGTAGGTCGTAATGCAGCCGCCGGGCCCGATGCCGCTGCACGACGAAGCGGCGCGAAGCACCCGGTTGGCCAGCATCCGGCGACCCCGACGGTTCCGCGGCGGGCCGAAGTCCGCTTCTTCCGGTACGTCGCGAGCTTCTCGTGGGCGCTGGGCATGCAGATCCAGTCAAGCTCGCGTGCCGCCTCCCCGCAACGACTATGCCTCACACGCCAAGAGCCCGGGACAGCAGCGACTGGCGAGTCCGGGTCGGCGAGGTCTTGGCGAAGATCGACTTCAGGTGGTCCTGCACCGTGAAATGCTGAGGAACATGTGTTGGGCCAATTCCCGTGTGCTGCCGCCGGTGGCGAGGAGACCAAGCAGCTCCGTCTCCCGGGTGCTCAGGCCGAGCATCGGGCAAACAGCGCGATCCGCAGGGCCGCCGCAGCCTCTTCAATGGTGACGGCGATGTTGGATGTCGTGCCTTCACCGAGACGGGCTGCGCGCAGGCTGAGCCATCGTCCCTCCGCCAGGTGACCCTTGCGGCGGCAGGATTCTGGTCGACCCCAGCCTCGATGGCCAATAGTTGCGCTGCCACGTTGCATGCACCGGCCGGGACGGGCGCCTGACCGTCCTCGCGGGGCACGAGCACCCGGAGGTATTCACGGGCTTGCGGTGTCTGCCCGACGACCTCCAACTCCGGCGAAAGCAGGAGTACGACCGGGCCAGCAGGCGCGGCTGCGGCCTCGGACGGGCGATGAACGTTTCTGCCTGGCAGCGGCGCAACGCCGTCGTAACCGGGGCGACGATACCTTCGAGGAAGGCGGCCTCGACCAGTTCGAACGGACCAGCCTCACCGGCCCGCCATGGGTCCAGGAACCCCCAGCAGCCGAACCGGTCCCGGAACGACGATGCTGAGGATGTCGACAATGGAGTGATCGCGTAGCAGCGTCCGCCAGAGCAGGCTCTGGAGTAGGTCGCCGCCGGTCGCCCGGTGAAGCGACGCCGGCAAGAGGTCCACTGTGGTCCAACGGTTGACCTGGGTGAGGTACTTGAGCCCGATGAGCCGAGGCAGTTGCGCCATCAACGGGGGCGGTACGTCGGCCAACGGGGAGGCGCCGACGGACGTCTCTGGATCTGTGGTAGCCACGCGTACGCCTGGAAGGGAACGACCGTGCGGATCACCGCAAGCAACTGCTCCCGAAGGGTCCGCCCCTCGACGGCGCCCGCATCACGCACAGGCGCACAATCCGGCCAGCGGCATCCACGCCCCGAGATTACGCGCGGCCCGAGATCCCGATTCTGGGATGTGCGGCCGTCACCGGCGCTCATAGGGTCAGGGCATGCCTACGCTTCACATCGAGCACGCGATCGTCGACTTTGATTTGTGGAGGACGGCGTTCGATCGTTTCGCCGAGATCCGCAAGCAGTCTGGCGTACTTTCGCATCGCATATTGCAGCCCATTGACGACAAACGATATGTCATCATCGACCTCGATTTCGGAACGCAGGAGGCGCAACGCTTCCTGACCTTCCTCCACGAGCAGGTATGGTCCTCGCCCGCGAATGCGCCCCGCGCTCGCCGGAACGCCGCGAACACGATTCCTCGAACTCGTCTGAGGAATGCTTATACGCCCATGACGGCCTCGACGCGGCCGGTGCGGGCAGCCTCCTGAACGTGGCGTAGTCGCGCTCGGTTCTGGTCGGCGTAGGTCTCGGCGAAGTCGGCGATGGCCTGGTCGAACCGGTCCGAGCGGCCCAGATAGGCGGCGATGCCGACCCGGTCGCCGGAGCGGGCGTGTGCCCGGGCCAGGGTCCAGCCGCACAGTTCCGCGTAGACCGTCAGGCCTTCCAGCATCATCTGATCGATCGGGAACGAGAGCTTCCAGTCCCGCAGCTGGCGGACGTAGAAGTCACGGTCCACCCCGTCGGGTCCCTTGTTGCGCGTCCATCCGAGGAAGATGTCGCTCGCGGCCTGCATCAGATGTTGGCCGGCGACAACGCGCTCACCCTGGTGGCTGTACTTCGGCTGCGGCCCGCGTAGTCGGCCAGGACGGAAGCCTGGGCCTCCTTGGCCTGGAGGAACAGGGGATCGTCGCCGTCCCCGCGCCTCCAGTGAGCAGCATCCACGCCCGCTGACCGACGCTGCCGACGCCGACGATCTTTCGGGCCAGCTGGACGAGGCGGAATTGTTCCAGCAGGTGCCTGCGGTCGGACTGCAAGGCTCGCGGCCGTACCGGGTGATGACCGCGCGGAGGAGCGCGTAGATGGCATCGGCGGTGTCCGCGGAGAACAGTTCCTCGACCGGGACGGTGACCGGTGGATCGCTGATGATCTGAGCCCGCCCGTCGACGACCTTGGTGAGCTTTCGCATCGCCTGCTTGCTGTCGTGGGTGCGCGCCTGGGTCAGAATCGTTCCACGATCTCCGCGGCGCTTCGCTGGGATCCGGAACGGTAGCGGGTCACCGCGTCATCGAAGTCGAGGCGCGCGTACCACACGTCCATGATGGACTGTTCGGCGAAGTGCGCGCATGGCTGTGCGGTATGTGCTCGCAACTTTCAGTACGATCCGTCGCCGGTCCGCGACGGCCAGGCCGTTCGTGCCGTCCGGCCACGGCGAAGCTTGCGGCCAGTCGCTTCACATCCCACTCGAATGGACCGGGCAACGTCTCGTCGAAGTCATTGATGTCGAAGACGAGGCGGCGGCCGGGCGATGCGTAGGCACCGAAGTTCGCGAGGTGAGCGTCGCCGCACAGCTGCACCCGCAACCCCGACACCGGCGTCGTCGCGAGGTCCGGCCGCCATGGGCAGCGCGGCGCCGCGGTAGAACGTGAACGGTGAGACCAGCATCCTTCCGTGCCGGATGGGCGACCAGGTCTGGCTCTCGCGTCACCGCCTGCCCAAGCAGCAACCCGACCGGATCCCGCGACTTGCTCGGGCTGAACTCACGATGGGACTCGAGCGGGGTGACCTTTCTCGCCTGCTTTCCCCGGGCCGCCCGGTCAGCGCGGCTGGGAGGTGTGCCGTGTCCGCCGGCGGCCGGGCAACGCGTTCAACGGTCTGTGTCCCCATGCGTGCCAAGGTACGCCGACCGGGCGTTGGACGGTCCGGTTCTAGCAATCTCACGGCCTGAAGCAGGACCCCCGGCAGTCCGATGTGGGATAACCAGGGCAATGTGATCGGAGATGTAGCCCGGTGGCCCGTCGCCGTTGTCCGCTGGTGTTAGGAGGGGCCCTTCCTATGCAGAAAACGTTAAGAAGGGGACCCTGCTAAACACAGCCGGATCAGGTAGGTTCACAACCGTGAAGGTCGGATTCGCGTTGCCGGTGTCCGGGTCTGGTCGACGCCGGAGACGTGGCGCACGTCGCCAACCGAGCCGAGTCGCTGGGGTACCACGAGCTGTGGACCTTCCAGCGGCTACTGTCCGCTGTGGACGATTCGTGGGGTGAGGTGTACCGACGTGCGTTCGACCCGTTGACAACGCTCGGGTACGCGGCCGCGCTCACCAACCGGATCCGGCTCGGTGCCGCGGTGGTCAACATGCCGTTCGTGACCCCGGTGCTGCTCGGCGAAGCAGGCGGCGACTGTGGACGTACTCTCGGGTGGGCGGTTCGATCTCGGGCTCGGCCTCGGCTGGTCCGATGAGGAGTACCGGGCCTCCGGAGCGAGCAAACGTCACCAGGGACGAAGGGCGGAGGAGTTCCTCGCCGTCATCCGTACACTGTGGACGGACGAGGAGCGTCGCCCACGACGGCGAGTTCTACCGCATCCCGCCGAGCAAGGCCGAACCCGAAGCCGGTGCAGCGAGCGCGCCCGCCCATCCTGCTCGGCGGTACGGCCACCGACCGCGCTGGCCCGGGCCGGGCGTCTCGCCGACGGCTGGGTCAGCAGTAGCCGCGCGCGATCTGCCGCGGATCGGCGAGTCGATTCGGATCGTGAAGGACGCGGCTGCCGAGGCCGGGTCGGGATCCCGGAGGCGCTGCGATACGTATGCCGGGGCGTGGTGAAGGTGCGTACCACGGGTGAACGGGCGCCGCTCATGGGCACGCTCGACGAGATCCGCTCGGATTTCGACCTTCTGGCCGAGCACGGCGTCACCGAGGTCTTCGTCGATCTGAACTTCGACTCCGAAATCGGCTCACCTGATGCCGACCCCGTCGCCTCCTGCCTCAACGCGCTGACGAGGCCTTGGCCGCCTCGCCCCTAGCGCCGGCCGGAACGTGCGGCGATAGGCCAGCGGTGTCACGCCGACGGCGGCCCGCAGGTGCTGGCGCAGCGATACGGCCGTGCCGAAGCCGGCCCGCCGGGCGACCTCGTCCACGCCGAGGTCGCTCGTCTCCAGCAGCAGCCGGGCGTGCTCCACCCGTTGCTGGATCAGCCACTGGGCCGGGCTCACGCCGATCTCTTCCCGGAACCGTCGGGTGAACGTCCGGACGCTCATCGAGGCCACCCGCGCCATCGCCGCGAGGTCGACCGGTTCCTCGAGCGCGCGCCGCCGCCCACTCCCGGGCCGGCGCGGTCGATGACTGAGCCACAGACGGAAGCGTGCGGACGATGAACTGGGCCTGCGCCGCCGTCGCGCCACGGCGGCATCACGCTTCGCCGGGCCGACCAGTTGGCCACCTCGCTGCCGAAGTCTCGGCGCACCAGGTGCAGGCAAAGATCCACGCCGGCCCCGACGCCGGCCGACGTCAGCACGTCACCGTCGTCGACAAACAGGACCTCGGGATTCAGCCGCACCCGTCAGGAAACATGGCTCCGGAATCGGTCGGCGTATGCCCAGTGGGTCGTCGCTGGCCGGCCGTCGAGCTTTCCGACGAGAGCGAGCGCGAACGCGGCGGTGCAGATCGACACCAGCCGTGCTGTGGCCGGGATCCGTTGCAGCGCCGCCACTTCAGCCTCGGTCAGCTCCGGCACGCCGTCGCGCATCAGATCGCCGTGAACCCGGGAATGATGACCGTGTCCGCGGCGTCCAGGATCTCCGGTCCATGGTCGGGCAACACTGTGAACCCGCCCGACGACCGCACCGGTCCTCCGTCGGCCGTACAGGTCCGTACCGCATAGAGCGCGCTCGCCGGTGTTCGACCGCGCGGCTCCCAGGATCTGGCCGGGCGTACCGAGGTCGAACGCCGCCACCCCGTGCAAGACCAGCACCGCCACCTGATGCCGCACATGGCCGGATTCTTTCACATAGTGTCTCTCCGGCCACTGCCCTTCGATGACGATTGTGGCGCACGATGGACTGCCGTGACGACGACCGCGCCGAGCCGTACGGCCGCGCCCGCCAGACGATCGAACAAGATCCACCGCGCTTGGCTGGTCGCCGGCGTCGCCTTCGTGGCGATCATCGGTGCCGCCGGCTTCCGCGCCGACGCCCGGCGTGCTGATCACCCGTTGCAGGAGGAGTTCGGCTGGAGCCGCGGGCACGATCTCGCTCGCCGTCTCGGTGAATCTGGTGCTGTTCGGACTGACCGCGCCGTTCGCGGCGGCGCTCATGGATCAGTTCGGCGTACGGCGGGTGGTATCCATCGCCTTGCTGCTGGTCGCCGCCGGCAGTGGCCTCGACCGTCTTCATGAGGACCGAGCTGGCAACTGATCCTGCTCTGGGGCGTGCTGGTTGGGCTCGGCACGGGATCGATGGCGCTCGTCTTCGTGGCGACGATCTCCGACCCGCTGGTTCGTGAAGCATCGCGGTGTCGTGACCGGCGTACTCACTGCGGCCGGTGCCACCGGCCAACTCATCTTCCTGCCACTGCTCGCTGGCTGGCTGGCCGGCGGCGTACGGCTGGCGGCATCGCCGCGCTCACGGTCACGGTCGGCGGCGCTCGCCGTCGTACCGCTGGTGGTAGTGCTCATGCGGGACTACCCGGCCGACGTCGGGGCCGCCGCCCTACGGCGAGACCGCAGTGGTGAGCGCCGCCGACGCAGGTGTCCGGCGCGGCCCGGAGGACGCTGCGGTGCTCGCGCACCGCGTCGCGGATCGGGCACGTTCTGGCTCCTGGTCGGCGGCTTCGCGATCTGCGGCGCCGAGCACCAACGGGCTGATCGCAGACCCATTTCATCCCGGCCGCCCACGACCACGGCATGCCGGAGACCACCGCGGCCGCGCTGCTCGCCGCTGGTCGGGCATGTTCCGACATCGTGGGCACGATCGCGTCCGGGCTGGCTGACCGACCGGTACGACTCGCGGGCGCTCGCTCGGCGGCTACTACGCGCCTGCGCGGCGCTGCTCGCTGCTCGTGCTGCCCTCGCCTCATCGCGGCCACCGCGCACCCGAGCATCCTCGTGTTCATCATCTTCTACGGGCTTGGACTGGGTGGCCACCGTGCCACCGACGATCGCGTCTGTGTCGGCAGCACTTCGGTAACCGACGGGCCCGATCGTCTTCGGTTGGGTCTTCGCCTCGCCACCAGGTCAGGCGCGGCCGTTGGCCGCGACCGGTGCCGGTCTGGTGCGCGACATTCACCGGTGAGTACAACCCCGCCTGATAACCGCCGGAGTGTTCCGCCTCGTTCGCTGCCGCGGTCATGTCGGTTCGGATCCGGCCGACTCCCTGCGCTCGCCACCCCGTGACCGGTCAGCCGAACGCTGACCGGTCAGTTAACCTCGACGTGCGCGCTCGGCTCCCGATGGCTGGTCTGCCTCGTTGGGCTCGTCCCGGTGGTCGATCGGAAGAGTCCAGAGAGGACGGTTGCGGCCACCGCGTGATCGTCCCATGGTCGAGGCACGTACCGATGGGCTTATGCCTGCCGGCGGCGGAACTCATCGAATGGCGTGCGATCAAACACGAACCGGTTGTAGACGATCTTTCCGTCGCGGACCGTCACACACTCTCGGCCGCCGGTGCGCCTCTTGGCCGGGATCGTTTCGGCGTCATACATGAGCAGAGCCATACCCTCGTCCCCGAACGCGGCGATCATCTCGTCCGGAGGAGGAGCCGCTCGGCGAACGCGTGCCAGAAACTCCCGATACGCCTCGATGCCGTCGATCCGTTCCCGCCGGAGCGTGTCGCGGCAATGTCGTCGGCGAGGTAGCTCATCGCCAGGTCGAGGTCCTTGCCGGCCCAGGCGCGGTGGTAGGCCAGCGCGACCTGCAATGCTGTGCTGGTGCATGGTGTCTCCCTTCCGGTATTGCTTGCGTATGACACCGAAGACCCGCGGAACGGAACGGTCGTGGCGGAAACCGCGTTCGACGAGCTGATCAAGCCCTACCGGCACGAACTGCTGCTGCACTGCTACCGCCTGCTGGGCTCACTGACCGACGCCGAGGACGTGCTGCAGGAGTCGCTGTTGGCGGCTTGGCGCGGCCTGGACGACTTCCAGGGCCGGGCGTCGCCGCGGTCGTGGCTTTATCGCATCGCGACCAACCGGTGCCTCAACGCGCTACGCGATCGCGGCCGACGGATTCCTCCCGCCCAAACCGCCCTTCCAGCCGCCCGGCCCAGCCGCCACGGCGACGTGCTCCTGGTTGCAGCCGTTCCCGGACGCGCTCTGGTACACGTTCCCGATACCGCGCCCGGCCCTGAGACGCGCTACACCGCCCGGGAGGCGGTCGAGGTTAGCGTTCATCGCCGCGCTCCAGCGGCTTCCGCCGAGGCAGCCGCCGCGCTGGTGCTCTGCGATGTGCTCGGCTATCCGCTCGGTGAAGTCGCGCCCATGCTCGACACCACTCCCACCGCCGTCAAAGGGTTGCTACAGCGGGCGCGAACCTCACTCGCCCAGCACCGCGACGCCCCACGAGGCGCCGCCCGTCCCAGGGTCGGCGCAGGAACGGCACCTGGTCGCCGCTTCGCCGAGGCATTCACCGCCGACGATATCGACACGCTGGTTGGTCGGCTTGCTCACCGACGACGCGTGGCTGGCCATGCCGCCCGCGCCGCACGAATACTTCCACGAGTGTCGCGGCGATCGCCCTCATTCCTGCACGCGAGTGCCACTGGCGCGCTGGACGGCGCCTGCGCGACTACGGCCCACTCGCGCCAACGGGCAGCCTGCATTCAGCTGCCACCTCGTCGACACTGTCGAACAACCCGCCGGGCTGATCGTGCTCACGCTCACCGCCGATCACCTTCACGGCATCACCCGGTTCCTCGACAACCAGCTTCAGGAGCATTTCCGAGGAGTGAGCGCCAGCGAGCCCCGCAGTCGCGAGCCAACGGGGGCTAGCTGGATCTTGCGGGCTGGCCGCCGTAAGCTACGGCCGTGGCGCATTACGTTGTGGTCGGTGGGGGATCGTCGGCCTCGCCACAGCGCACCGGCTAACCCAGGATCATCCACATTCGACGGTTACGGTGCTCGAGAAGGAAGACCGCGTCGCCGCCCATCAGACGCGGTCACAACTCCGGAGTCATCCACGCCGGCGTGTACTACAAGCCCGGCAGCCTCAAGGCGCGAGCTCTGCAAGGCCGGCTCGGCGTCGATGGTTGCGTTCTGCCAGAGCCACGACATCCCGTACCGCATCTGCGGCAAACTCATCGTGGCCACCGACCAGGCCGAGCTACCGCGCTTGGCCGCGCTCTACGACCGCGCCACCGCTAATGGGTTGCCGGTGCGACAGATCGGGCCCGGAGGAGGCACGGGAGCACGAACCGAACGTCGCCTGCGTCGCCGCCCTGCACGTCGCCTCCACCGGCATCGTCGATTTCACGCTTGTGGCCCGGCGGCTCGCTGAGCTCGTGGAGAAGTCCGGCGGCACGGTTCGACTCGGTGCCAAGGTGACCGGATTGCGGCCCGATGGGTCGGCGATTGTCGTCGGGTCGACTATCGGCGCGTTCCGGGCCGACTATCTGATCAACTGCGCCGGCCTGTTCTCCGATCGGGTAGCCAAGATGGCCGGCCTGATCCCACCCGCTCGGATCGTGCCGTTCCGGAGGCGAGTACTACGAACTGACCGAAGACCGGCGCGACCTCGTTGCGGGCCTCATCTACCCGGTGCCGGATCCGCAGTTCCCCTTCCTCGGCGTGCACCTCACGCGGATGATCGACGGCAGCGTCCACGCCGGCCCGAACGCGGTGCTCGCAACCGCCCGCGAGGGCTATTCGTGGGGCCGCATCCGCGCCGCGCGACATGGCCGAGGTGGCCGCTATCCCGGGCTCTGGCGCTTGGCGCGCAAGCATTTCCGGTACGGCATGACCGAGGTACGGCGATCGCTGTCCCATAAACGATTTGCGCAGAGCCTGGCCCGGCTCGGTACCGGCCGTCACCGGAGGATGACATCGTGCGAGCTGGAGCCGGAGTTCGCGCGCAAGCGATCGCACCCGGACGGGTCGCTCGTCGACGACTTTCTGATCGTGCGCGCCCGGCGACAGGTGCACGTCCTCAATGCCCCGTCCGCCGGCGGCGACCAGCTCACTGGAGATCGGCAAACACATCGTGGCTGAACTGCACCGTTAGGTCAGGGGCGGCGCGCCTGCACTACCGTTGGCGGCGCTTGGTTGGGATCGCGACTGGGAGGGCGGGCGTGCGCCGAGGCGTGCTGGGATTGCTTCGTGCTCGCCCTCGTCGCGGCCGGTTGCAAGCAGTGCCGCGACGGTACCGGTCCGATTGCCGCTACCGAGGGACGGGCGTGCCAGGCGGTCGAGTTCGAGGCCGTCGAAAATGTGCTCGGTGTACGGTTCGACACCGCCGGCGGCGCGCGCCACGACGAGACATACACCTGCGTGCTGGGGCAGGAGGGGCATCCCTTCCGGACCTCACGCTGGCGATGTCCGCCACCGACGCGGATGAGCTGATGATTCAGGGCCACTCCTTACCCCCAGCAACGCCGACGGCCGTGCCCGACCTGGGGCGCATCGCCTACCAGGTCGGACTCCCCGCGACCCACCACCGCTAACGGCATCGCCAGTGGCCCGCGAACCGAGATCGGCTGGCTCTCGAGCGAAAGGAAGCGTGCTGTGGCTGCGCTATACCCACCCCTCGGGGGTGGTCGATGCCGACGTCGCCGCCTTCACTCCCAAGCTCATTTGCCCTCGCCCACCAGGTCGAGGGCGACCCTCGTTGGTGCTACGCCCCAGGCTCAG
>ERZ1370068.9043-contig-7850_pt1 | contig 48884 bp, 50 predicted proteins | sample MGYA00561227_ERZ1370068 | MGnify/ENA primary metagenome ERZ1370068 (study PRJEB38410, sample SAMEA6850437) | metagenome | study: Metagenomic assessment of the ecological functions of the soil: analysis of the soil microbiota associated with the... | reverse complement strand
TTGTACTTCGATTCAGTTACGTATTATCCGCGTCAGGAGTACCTCCGGAAGCTGTACGACGACGGCGACCCCGTCCGGCTCGAGATGGAGGAGATGGCGCGCGCGCGCCGCTTCCCGATCGTGGGGCCTTTGGTCGGCCGTCCGCTCGAAGTCCTGACGCGCTCGATCGGCGCCCGCCGCATCTTCGAGCTGGGGTCGGGCTACGGCTACTCCGCGCCTGCACTCTTCGCGCGGGCGGCGGGGCCGGGGCGAGCGTCCACTGCACGGAGCTGTCCGAGGAGAACGTGCGGCTGGCGGAGGGATTCCTGACGCGGGCCGGCGTGTGGGATCGCGTCACCTACCACCGCCAGGAAGCCACGGCCGCCTTTGCAGGCGGCGGGCGGAGTGTGGGACATCGTCTACAACGACATCGACAAGGACGGCTATCCGGCCGTGGTCGACCTCGCCCACGCGCACCTGCGGCCGGGCGGGCTCTTCATCACCGACAACGTGATCTGGTCCGGCCGCGTCCTCGACGGGGAGGACGACGGCAAGCCGGCGACGGCCGGAGTCAAGGAGTTCACGCGGCGGTTGTTCGCGCATCGCGGCTTCCTGACCAGCATCAATCCGACCCGGGACGGAGTGGCGGTGGCGATCAAAGCTTTAGGGGCGCAGCCGGTCCGCGTTTCGCGTCCGTTGGCCGGCGGTCGCAGGGGCACAGCCGACCTGGTCACCGCCTCTCTGGGCTTGCTAACCGCGGCGATCGCGCAGCGTGACACTGCAGCACATTCCCGATGGCACGAGTCCTCGTCCGCGACGGAGTCTCCGTAGCGCGCGATAGCCGTGGTGGTTCGTTGACCGGCGGTCGTAGGAGACAGCCCGACCTCCGACCTCATCGTCTTGCTAACCGCGTCGATCGCGAAATATTTCGCGTTCGCTACGAAAGTTCTTGACAGAGTTTTCACGCCCGTTCCGCGGGACTCCGCGCCTTCGCGCGCAGGCCTCGTTGTGCGACGCACGTTCGCTCGCCGCTGTGCCGATCGCCGCGCGCGAGACGACGCGCGCAATCCATCCTCGCCGTTCTTCCGCGCTGATCCGCGCCAGAGCCCTCGAAAATCGCCGTGATAGAAGAGTCCATGTCGAATCCCCACTCCATCCCACCTCACGAACACCGAGCTGACCGAAGAGCTCGCTCGCCTGGCGCGCTCCGGGCGTGACACGACGGTCTGCCTCGTGACCCATCTCGCGGAGTTCGAGGCCCGCGATCTCGCATCTCGCCGCGGGCTTCCCTTCGCTCTTCGGCTACTGCACGGAGGTTCTGCGCCTCTCCGGAGCACGAGGCCTACCACCGGATCCTCGCCGCGCTACATGGCGCGCCGATCCCACGCATCCTGGTCATGCTGGCGGACGGGACGCTGAACCTGACCACCGTGCGCCTGCTCTCGCCGCATCTGACCGAGCCAATCGCCGACCAGCTGCTCGGACGCCGCCGCGGGCCGAAGCTAAGCGGCGGGTCGAAGAGCTGCTATTCGTCACTGTCTCCGCGCAGCCGGATCGTGCGTGCGTCCGTGCGCAGGGTTCCAGTGAGAGCCCTCTCACCCGCCGGCGCCGGTCCCCGCGGCCACTTCGCTCGGCGCAGCCCCCGTTTCTTCCGGTGAGTTCACTCCCAGCCGCTCGCCTCCGGCTCGCCCCGCGGTTGTGCGTCCTCTGCTCCGGAGCGTTACGAGGTCCGCTTCACCGCCAGCGCGGAGACCTGCGCAAAACTCAACGCGCGCGGGATCTCCTCGTCATGCGTCCCCAGCGGCGACACCGCCGCCATCGTGGACCGTGCGCTGACGCTGCTCGTCGCGGATCTCGAGCGAAAGAAGTTCAGCGCGACCGAGCGGCCCGCCGCCGCCGGACCTCTGACCCGCGCATTCCGGCGGCCGCGGTGAAGCGAGCGGTCGTCCCAGGCGTGACGCGAACCGCTGCGCCTTCGTCAGCAAGGACGGGCGCAGGTGCGGAGCGAGCGCGGCTTCCTCGAGTTCCATCACGTGGTTCCCGCGGCGATGGGCGGCGAGTTCCACGGTCGAGAACATCCAGCTTCGCTGCCGCGCGCACAACGGGTACGAGGCGGATCTCTTCTACGGCGCCGGCCGCGCATGACGAGGGTGATGGACTGGTGCGGGAACCGCACGCCCGACTATGGGAGACAACTCGGCCCGGACCGAGTTCGCGGCCAGTGACGAGGGGCGCCGGGGCTGCTGCCGGTCTGCAGGCCACGTAACCGTGGCAGACTTTGCGTCTCGGGCGGCGGATGGCGATCAGGGCGCCCGGCGACCGGATGGCACGACGGGCGGCGCGATGATGCGCACGATGGCGTGATGATGCGCGATGATGAACTGAATCCTCCTCACCTGCTGGCACTCGTCGTCGCCGTGTTCGCGTATTCGGCACCCGGCGCCGTCGAGGCACCGCTACAACACCGTGCCCGCGCGGGCGCACCTGACGCCGTCCGCGCGTGCGCTGGCCCTGCACCGGCGCCTGACCATCGTCGATCTCCACGCCGATTCGCTGCTCTGGGACCGCGACCTCGGCCAGCGATCGACGGCGCGGCCACGTCGACGTCCCCCGGCTGATCGAAGGCGAACGTAGCCATCGAGGCCTTCACCGTCGTGACCAAGAGCCCCCTGCGGCCTCAACGTCGAGCGCAACGACGACAAGAGCGACCTGATCACGGCCCTGGCCATCGCCCAGCGCTGGCCGCCGCGTACCTGACGTCGCTGCGGGAGCGGGCCCTCTATCAGGCGCGCAAGCTGCAAGACACGTCCGCGCGATCGGACGGTCGCCTGACCCTGCTGCGTACGCGTGAGGACGTGACCCGCTACCTCGAACGGCGCCGCACGCAGCCTCGGCATCACCGCCGGCCTCCTCGGCCTGGAAGGTGCGCACGCCCTGGAGGGCGACCTCGGCAGCGTGGACACGCTCTTCGACGCGAGCTTCCGCATGATCGCGCCCACCCATTTCTTCGACACCGAGTGGGCGGGCTCGGCCCACGGCCTGACGAAGGGCGGAGCTCACGGAGCGCGGGCGCGAGCTCGTGCGCCGGCTGGAGCAGCGGCGGATCCTGCTCGACCTAGCCCACGCCTCTCCGCGCACCATCGCGGACGCGGTGGCTATGGCCCAGCGGCCGGTGGTGGTCTCGCACACGGGGTGAAGGGACCTGCGACAACATCCGCAACCTCTCCGACGACGAGCTGCGCGGGGTGGCGCGGACGGGCGGGCTCATCGGCATCGGGTTCTGGGGCCCGAAAGGGGCGGGCGCGGTGTGCGGCGACGACGCGACCGGCGGTGGCCCGCGCGATCCGCTACGCCGTCCAGATCGCCGGCATCGACCACGTCGCGCTCGGCTCGGACTGGGACGGCACCGTCTCGCGCCCCCTTTCGACGCCGCGGGCCTCGTCAGCTGACGGACGCGCTGCTCGAGGCCGGGCTTCTCCGACGAGGACGTGGCGCAAGGTCATGGGCGGCAACGCCGTGCGTCTGCTCTCCGCCCAACTGCCCTGACCCGCCGCCTCACGCTGATCGCGGAGAGCTTGCGCGTGGCGAGGACGGTATAGACGTTCCTGATCCGGCCCTTGTCGTCGAAATCGACCTGCGTGACCCACCGCGGCCCGTACCCCGCTCTCGGCCCCGCCCGCGATCACGGCGGGTGTGGCCGTTCAGCAGGCGCAGCCCGCCCGGCGCAGCCGTCCGATCCCCTTCACCACGCCCACGAGGAGCGCCGCCACCTTGCTCCGGCCGGACAACGGGCACGCGGTTGAATGGAACTCCCGCGCGAGTCGCTCACCGCCCGCGCGTCCGCGGCCAGCATCGCCTCCACTCCGGCCACGTCTCCACGCGGTCACGCAGGCCAGGAATCTCTGCAAGGCCGCCGTCCCGCGCCGTGCTGGGCGCTCCGCGGTGAGCGGACGTCGCCGCGCGTCGTAGGCGGCGAGAGGCCCGGCGCGCCCGCAGGTGCGTGGTGCGCGCGTTGGCCTCGGAGAGGCCGAGGGCCCCGGCGGCCCCGCGCGCCGAGTAGTCGAACACGTCCCGCAAGAGGAGGGTCGCGCGCTGCATCGGGGTCAGGGCCTCCAGGGCGAGAAGGAACGCGAAGGAGACGCTCTGAGCAGGTCGTAGCGGGCGGCGGGATTGCCGCCCCGTCCGCGGGCTCGTGCGAGGGCGGCTCCGTCTCGATCGGGGAGGGCAGCCACTGCCCTCATACCCGCCGCGCGCCGGCGGCGCCGCAGGAGATCGCGGCCGAGGTTGACGGCGACGCGCACGAGCCAGGGGCGCCAGGGACGGTTCCGGTCCGCGGGCGGACGCTGGAGGGCGCGCAGGAAGCTGTCCTGGACGATGTCGTCGGCGTCCGCGGCGTTGCCGGTGAGCCGGTAGCTCAGCGCCCAGAGGAAGGACCGATGCTCCTCGAAGACGGGCGCGAGGTCCGCGGTCATGCGCCGTCACGCTCAGGCCGCGGAGGCGGCGCGCGTCGCCCTGGCCCGGATGGCGCGGGCGGCGGCGCGGGCGCTGGCCAGGCTCGCGTCGGCGAGCAGGCCTTCGGGTCCGACCCAATCGCCGGCCACGTAGAGGCCGGGCACGTCGGGCACGCAAGCGGCCTGGATCGTCCGCGCCTGCCGCCGAGGGCCGCTGCAGGCTGCGTGCGCGACGACGAGGTCGGGCAGGAACCTCTGCCGGACCACGCTCGCGCGCCAGCCCGGCTGAAGCGCGTCGAGGAATCGCGCCAGCGCTGTCGCTCGACCGCCGCCGCCGTCTCGCCCGCGAGTCCGCCGTGGCGCATGACGTGCACGACCGCGCCGCCCTCAGGGCCCAGATCGCCTACCGCCGAGTGCACCGACGCGTAGAGCGGCTCGTCGATTCCAAGGGCGAACGTGGCCTGCGCACGCGGCAGCTCACGGAGCGCGACGTCCAGCGACGCGGCGCGGACGGGACGCGCCCGCGTGGCCCACTCCGATGCGAGGCCGGACCCGCCCGCCGCGGCGACGAGCCTCACCACGGTGTCCGGACTGCCGGCGACGAGGACCGCGCCCGAGGCGAGCGTGCGGCCGTCGTCCAGTCGCATCGCCCCGGACCGCGGCGCCCTGCTCGATCGCGACGGCGGTGTGGCGCTCGAGGATCTGCATCGCCCGCATCCTCCGCCACTCTCCGGAGTCCGTCCACGAGTGTCTGCCAGCCGTGGATGAAGGTACAGGACGCCGCTGGCCACGGCCCGCTGCATCTGGCCAGGGCGGCGCCCGCGCTCATCCGGTCGGGATCGTTCGTGTACGTGGCCACGCGAGCGATGGCTTCCAGCAATCTCGCGGACGGCGAGCGCTAGTGAACGCGGGCCAGCACATGAGGACAGGGTACGTCCTCGTAGGGTTCCCCGTCGACGTGCCGGAGGGCCGCGAAGAGCCGCGCGCGCTTCCATCTTCTCCCGGGGCGCAAGAGGCCCTGTGGTCAGGAGGGAAACGAAGCCGACGGGCAGGGTGTGCATCGCTTTGCCCGCATCGGCGCAGCCGCCCTGCCCCGTGGGCCGCCCGCCCGCCACCAGGCACGCCGAGCTCCTGCACCGGCCTGCCGCCGCTCCCCGGCGGTACAGCGCGTGCGCGCCGAGGTTGAACTGGAACCCGTCATCGGATTGCGTTCGCGCGCGGCCGCCGACGGCCGCGGCCTTCTCGACCAGCACGACGTCCCGGCCCTCCCGCGCCAGGTAGGCCGAGGCGGCCAGGCCGGCCAGCCCCCGCCGACCACGATCACGTCCGTCCCGCGCTCTCCCGCCATCGGTCACCTCCGTCCCTGCCCTCATCACGCGCGAGGGGGTCGGTTCGTGACAACTCAGCGGCGGCTAGGCGATCCCGGAATCGGACACCTCTGAACCCCGTCTTGAACTCGATGTCCTGGGCGCAGCGAGTGCCAGACCGAGCAGTACTTTCGTGCGAGAGCGCGATGGCGCGCTCGACCTTGTCCGGAGCGATGTCGCCCGACACCTCGAAGTGCAGGTCGACCCGCACCAGGCGGTGCGGATCCTCGGGTCGCCCGCTGCGCCCGCAGCGGGAAGCGCAGGCCGCGCAGCGGCTGCCGGCCGCGCTCCAGGATGTGCACCACGTCCACCGACATGCAGCCGGCCAGGGCCAGAGCGAGCGCCTGCACCGGCGAGGGTCCGGCGCTCCTCGTCGGAATCGACGACCACCGCCGCCTGTCCCGCGTGTCCGCGGAGAGCGGCGGTCGCCGTCCCAGGTCAGCTCGACCTCGACCGGCGGCTTGCCCTCAGCCAAGCTGGCCCTTCATGGCCATGCGAGCCGCGCGATTCGCTCCTCCAGCGGCGGGTGCGTGCTGAAGAGGCGCCCGAGGGCCTGGCCCGAGAGCGGGTTCACGATGAACAGGTGCGCGGTGGCCGGCTCGACGTTGTGCATCGGGATGCGCTCGGACGCCGCGCGCTCAGCTTGGCGCAGCGCGCCAGCTCCGTCCGGATAGCCCACGAGGCGGGCGCCGCTCGCATCCGCGCCGTACTCGCGCGACCGGCTGACCGCGAGCTGGATCAGCATGGCCGCGATGGGCGCGAGATCATGACGACCAGCGCGGCCAGCGGGTTGCCGCCGTCGTCCCGGCCTCGTCCGCGCCACATCATCGAATGAGCGAGGAACGAGATGGCGCCGCCCAGCAGGTGGCCGCCACCGTCGAGACCAGGGTGTCGCGATTGATGACGCGGGACAGCTCGTCGGGCGAGGACGCCTTCCAGCTCCTCGCGGTCCATCGCCTTGACGATCCCCACGGTGGCTGCGCACCGCGGCGTGCGGCGAGCCCGCGGCCGGTGGCGAAGGCGTTCGAATGCCGGATCCGGGATGAGGTACAGCTTCGGCATGGGCATCGCCCGCCTTCTGGGCCAGGCCCTGGACGATCGCGTAGAGCTCTGGGGCGCTTCGCTCGCGCCCCGACTGGCTGCGCGTTGTGCATCCGGAGCACGATCTTGTCGCTCCAGAACCAGGCCCCGGAAGTTCATCACCCCGGCCAGGATGAGGGCCAGGGTCACGGCCGCGTCGCGGCCTCCGATCAGCCCGCCCATGGCGAGCAGGAGGCCGGTCATGGCCCCGAGCAGGAACGTGGTCTTCAAGCATTCATGGCGCCGTCTCTACCTAACTCATGCGGCCAGATCCGGGCGGAGTCAAGAGATCGGCAGGGGCGCGGGACGTGTCTGACGCCCCTTACCCGGCTTCTGACAAGCCGCGCGGACGGCTCCAGAATCGCGTTTCTGGGCTGAACGGATGAGAATCGAGGCTGGCGTCCGACTTTCCATCATCACCGCCAATTACTTCTAACGGCGGACCGGGAGACCCGGCCGCCGGAGCGGAGCGGGTGTCCTGAGGGTCGGACGAGGAGAGTGCCTCTTCAGGGAACCCTGAAGAGGCTTTTTGATCTTTGGGGACCATGACGCCAGATCTGCGTTGCGCTGGTCGAAGAGACGACGGCCGGGATGGTTCGCATGGCGGAGCTTTCGCCCCCGTGGCCGACCTCTTCGAGATCCGCGCCGACCGCGTCATCGACCTCGACCTGCTCACCATCCTGCGCGCGCGCACGCGTCCCCTCGTCCTGACCTGCCGGCCTGTCTCCCAGGGTCCGGACGACCTGCCGACCCGCGCGCGCCGAATGACCCTGCTCGAGGGCGTGAAGCGGCGCTTCGACTAGTGGACATCGAGCTGCGCAGCGGTTTCCGGACGTGATGGTCGAGAAGGTGGCAGGGGCCTCATGGTCTCCCCACCACGACCTGGAAGGCGTTCCCCGACCTCGACGGCCTGCTACAGGGAGATGACGGACGTGGGGGCGGACATTGCGAAGATCGTGGTCACGCCCCAGTCGATCGCGGGCGGTCGCTGGCGCCTGAGTTCCCCGCCTGCGCGTGCGCGACGACGGCGGCACGCCGCTCGATCGCCGGCCGCGTCTGGGCCGCTGGGGACGCTCACCGCGCGTCCTGGCCGGCCGCTACGGCGCGCTCTTCACCTATGCCGCTGCCGCCGGCGGCTCGGAGTCCGCGCCCGGCCAGCTCCCGGCGGCCTTGATGGCCGACCTCTACCTGCGCGCAGCGTGACTGCCGGAGACGAAGGTCTACGGCGTCCTCGGCGCGCAACGTGCTGAAGAGCCTCTCGCCCGTCCTGCACCAACCGGGCCCTGGAAGCGCGCGGCCTCGACGCCGTCTACGTGCCGCTGCAGGCGGAGGCCCTCGCCCGTTCATCGAGGCGCTGCCCGCGCTCGGCCTGTCCGGGTTCAGCGTGACCCAGCCCTACAAGGTCGAGATCCTGCCGTACCTGCAGGAGGTCGAGGAGCCGGCCGCGCTCGCGGGCAGCGTGAACACCGTGGTGGTGCATGACGGGATGCTGCGCGGCTCGACCACGGACGGCACGGGCGTGCTCGTGCCCCTCAAGAAGAAGGTCGACGTGAAGGGCAAGAACGTCGTCATCCTGGGCGGCGGGGGAGCGGCCCGGGCCGCCGCCCTGGCCCTGATGGGCAAGGGCGCCCACGTCACGCTCCTCGCCCGCGACGTGGACAAGGCGGGAAGAGGTCGGGACCGCCATCGGCTGCGGATCCGGCGCTCTGCATGAGGCGTCCCTGCTGCCCGTGGGACATCCTCATCAATGCCACGCCCGTGGGCTCGGGGACACGATCCAGGAGACTCCGCTGCCGATGGATCTGCATCGCGCGGGCGGCGGTCGTGCTCGACATGATCTACGACCCCTGGAGAAGCGCGATTCCCTGCGCGAGGCGCAAGGCGGCGGGCGGCAAGACCATCGACGGCCTCCAGATGCTGCTGGCCCAGGCCGTCGCGCAGTTCGAGACCTGGACGGGCCTGGAGGCGCCCGTCGACGTCATGAAGTCGGCGGCCCTGTTCCTGGCCCAGGAGGAAGTCGTGACCGCGTCGCCGCTACTCCCGGCAGGAGCTCTTCGCGGGCATCGGCCGCGACGGGCGGGCGCGGCTGCGCACGGCGCGCGTCGCTGGTCGTGGGATGCGGCGCCCTCGGCTCCGTGGCTCGCGGAGATGATGGTGCGGGCGGGCGTGGCGCTCCGTGACCGTGATCGACCGCGACTTCGTCGAGGAGTCGAACCTGCAGCGGCAGTCCCTCTTCGACGAGGCGGACGTCGCGCTGGCCTGCCCAAGGCGGCGGCGGCGGAGACGCACCTGCGCGCGCTCGAACTCGGACGTCGCGGTGCGCGGGGTCGGTGACCGACTTCGTCGCCGACAACGCGGACTGCGCTTCTGGCCGGCGCCGACCTCGTCCTGGACGGCACGGACAACTTCGAGACGCGGTTCCTGCTCAACGACGTCTGCGTGCGCGCCGGCAGGCCCTGGGTCTACGGCGCGTGCGTGGGCTCGTACGGGCTGGCGCTGCTCGTCCGCCCCCAGGTCTCGCCCTGCCTGCGCTGCCTGCTCGAGGAGCGGCCGGCGCCGGGGTCAGTCCCACCTGCGACACCGCGGGGGTGGTCGCGCCCATCGTGCACGTCATCGCCGGCATCCAGGTGGGCGAAGCGCTGAAGGTCCTCTCCGGACACACGGACGCCTGCTGCCCGGCCTCGTGACCGTGGACCTCTGGCAGTCGCAGTTCGACGTGCTCGACCTGCGCGGCCGCGCGCCGTGGTGCCCGGCCTGCACCGCCGGGCAGTTCGACTACGCCGTCGGCGCGGCCCCGCAGGCGGGTCCGCCGTCCTGTGCGGGCCGCGATGCCGTGCAGGTCCGCCCCGGACGCGAGGCGCAGCGTGGACCTCCGGCGCCCTGGCCGAGCGCGTGGGCGCGTCGGCGGACGTCCGTGCCGTGAACGAGCACCTCGTGCGCTTCGTGGTGCCGGAAGGCGGAGCTGGTGGTGTTCCGCGACGGCCGGGCCATCGTCAAGAACGTGCGCGACACCGCGCAGGCGCGCTCGCTGTACGCAAGTACGTGGGGACGTAATGAACGGATCTCATCGTCTCGTGCAGGTTCCGCCCGGCGTGCAGTGCTTCGTGGGCGCGGAAGCGCGCCGCCGCCGCCGCATCGAGGAGGGCCGTGGTCTCGGTCTTCGAGGGCTGGGATTACGAGGAGATCATCCCGCCCCTCTTCGACTACGCGGACGTGTTCGCGACGCCCGGCCTGGCCGCGCGCACGTATTCGTTCGTCGGCCGCGACGGGAGCTCGCTCGCGCTCCGCCCCGACTTCACGAGCCTCGCTGGCCAAGATCGCGGCCGGCCGCCTCGCCACCGTCGCGCCGCCGATCCGCCTCTACTACTCCGGGCGAGGTGCTGCGCTACGAGCCGCCCAAGGCCGGACGCCAGAGCGAGCTGTTCCAGATGGGCCTCGAGCATCTCGGCGGGGACAGCCGGTGCGGCGGACGCGGAGATCCTCGCGCATCGCGGGGAGTGCCTGGAGCGGCTCGGCATCGGCGGGTGGGTGCTCGCGCTCGGCCACGTGGGCGTGTTCCACGGCCTGGTGCGGGCCCTGGGCTCGGCGAGGCGACGGTGGACGTGCTCGAGCAGCGGATGGAGGCGCAAGGATCGGCGAGGGCGTGCGCGCGGTGCTGGCCGGCGCAAAGGCGTCGGCCGCGCCGCGGACCGCGCTCGTGCGCCTGAGCGAGCCTGGTCGGGGATCGCGCGTCGCTCGCGGAGGCGGCGCGGGCGCTCGCAGTGCTGTCCGGACGCGGCGCGCGCGGTGGCTGAGCTGCGCGAGGTCGCGGACGCGCTGGCCGCGGCCGGCCTCGGCGATCGCGTGGCCATCGACCTCGGGGAAGTGCGCGGGCTGGACTACTACACCGGCCTCGTCTTCCGCGCTGTACGCGCGCGGTCTCGGGTTCGAGGTGGGCGGAGGCGGGCGCTACGACACGCTGCTGCGCGCGCTTGGCCGGCCGATGCCGGCGGTCGGCTTCATGCTCGGCCTCGACCGCGTCGCGCTCCTGCTCGAGCGGCAGCGGGCGCTGCCCGCGGACGAGTGGCGCGCCCGCGGAAGCCATCGCGAATGCGGGCCTCGGCGGCCGCGCTGACGCACGCGCGTGCGCGTCGGGCGGCGGAGCGCGCGTCCGCTTCGGGGGAGCAGCGCGATGAGCCTCACCGTCGCCCTCTCAAGGGCAAGCTCCTCGCCGGCTCGGAGTCGCTCTTCCGGCGCGCGGGCCTGCCGTTTCCCGAGGATCGCGGGCCGGCGCCTCGTAGTCGCCCTGGACGGCCTGCGCTTCCTGTTCGTGAAGGACATGGACGTGCCGACCTACGTCGAATACGGCGTGGCCGACTGCGGCATCGCCGGCCGCGACGTGCTCGCTCGAGACGGGCAGCCGACGTCTACGAGCCGCTCGACCTCGGCTTCGGGCGCTGCCGGCTCGTGGTGGCGCGGCCGCGCGGGCGTGATCGCGGACGGCGCGCTCGTCCACCCTGCGCGTCGCCACCAAGTACCCGCGGTCGCGGGCGCGTACTTCCTGGAGCGGGGCGTCTCGGTCGAGGTGGTGCGGCTGGCCGGCTCCGTCGAGCTCGCGCCCCGGCCTCGGTCTCTCCGACTGCATCGTGGACGTCGTGGAGACCGGCCGCACGCTGGAGGAGAACGGCCTGGAGCAGGTCGAAGACGGTGGCCGCCTCGTCCGCGCGTCTCATCGTGAACCGGGCCGAGCTACCACGCCCGCCGCGACGAGGTCGGGCGGCTGGTGGACACGCTGGGAAAGGCGCGGTCGTGAAGAACGCTCGCGCTGCGGCACCGCGGCCTGGAGCGCGCTACCTCGGCAGGCTGCCGCGCGCGGACGCGTCCGCGGCCGGCGGTGCAGCGCGCGGTGGCCCGCATCGTCCGCGAGGTCGAGCGCGAGGGCGACGCGGCGGTGGTGCGCCGGACTGGCGCGCTTGGACGGCGTCCGCTTGCGCCCCGGCACAGATCCGCATGAGCGGTCCGAGGTGCGTCGCCTGGCCGCCGCCGCCGACGGTCCCGTGCGCGCGCCCTGTCCGCGCTGAGCACGCGCATCGAGGCCTTCCACCGGCGCCAGCTCACGGGCGGGTTCCGCTTGCGCCTGGCGGCCCGGCTCGCGTGGTGGAGAGTCGTGACGCCGCTCGCGTCCGCGGGCCTCTACGTGCCCGGCGGCGCGGGCGCGTACCCTCGTCCGTGCTCATGAACGCGATCCCCGCCCTGGCCGCCAGCGTGCCCGACCTCTGTGATCGCGACCCCGCCGCGCGCGCTCGAATCCAGCCCGGCGGTGGCGGCCGCGATCGTGGAGGTCGGGTTCGGAGGACGCGCGTGTATCCGGGTGGGCGGCGCCCAGGCCGTGGCCGCTCTCGCCTTCGGCACGCGGACGGTCCCGCGGTGGCGAAGATCGCCGGCCCCGGCAACGCCTACGTCGCGGAGGCCAAGCGGCAGGTGCGCGGGCGCGTGGACATCGATCGCGAGGCGGGCCCGAGTGAAGTCGTGATCCTGGCCGACGAGACCGCGGATGCAGGCTGGGTGGCGGCGGATCTTCTCGCCCAGGCCGAGCACGGCAGCGGCGAGGAGACGGTCGTGCTGATCACGACTTCGGACGCGCTGGCCGCGGAGACCGCTCGCCTCGTCACGCAGGGCGTGAGCAGCGTCGCCAATCGCGCCGCGCGCCCGCCGGGCGCTGGCCCGTCACGGCGCCATCGTGATCGTGGACAGCGTGGACGAGGGCATCGAAGCGCTCAACGTCCTCGCTCCCGAACACGCCGAGATCATGACGCGGGGCGCGGAGGAGGTCGCCGCGCGCGTCGTCGCCGGCGCCGTCTTCGTCGGTCCCTGGGCGCCAGTGGCGGTGGGCGACTACGGCATCGGCCCCAATCACGTCCTGCCCACCGGGGGCCGCGCGCTACGCCTCGCCGCTCTCGGTGCGCGACTTCCAGAGGCGTCACAGCCGCGTGCGGCTCAGCCGCGCCGGCCTCGCCCGCGTCACCGAAGACGTGGTGCGCGTGGCGCTGGCCGAAGGCTTCACGCGGGCACGCCCAGAGCGTGCTGACCCGGTTCGAGGGCTGAATGGGCGATCCTCTCCGTCACGTCAAGCCGGCCGTGCGCCGCCCTCAGGCCTACACTCTGGCTGCCGCCAGGCCCCGATCAAGATCAACCAGAACGAGAACCCCTTCGAGCTGCCGGAGGCCATGAAGCGGCGCGTCCTGGAGCGCGCGCTGGCCCGGCCCTGGGGCCGCTATCCCGAGTTCGATCCCGCACGCGCTGACCACCGCCCTCGCGGAGTTCGCGGGCTGGCGCGCCGGACGGCGTGCTGGCCGGCAACGGCTCCAACGAGCTCATCGAGGCGCTGCTCCTGGTGACCGTCGGCCGGGGACCAAGGTCGGTGATCCCGGAGCCGACCTTCACCCTGTACGCGCTCCTCACCTCGATCCTGGGCGGGAAGCGATCCGCGTGTCGCTCGGGCCCGACCTCGAGTACGACGTGGACACCATCGCGCAGGCCCGGCGGCAGCGCGGGGCCTCCGTCACCATCGTCTGCTCGCCGAACAACCCGACGGGCGGGACGCTCGCGCTCGGAGAGGTCGCCCGCTTGTGCGCGGACGGGGACGGGCTGGTCGTGATCGACGAGGCCTACCACGAGTTCGCGGGGAGTCGGTGGTGCCGCTGCTGGCGGAGCACGAGAACCTGGTCGTCCTGCGGACGTTCTCGAAGGCCATGTCCCTGGCCGGCCTGCGCGTCGGATACCTCCCTGGCCCATCCCGGCCTCGTGCGCGAGATCGACAAGGCGCGCCTGCCCTACAACATCAACTTCTTCTCGCAGGTGGCGGCGCTGGCCGTGCTCGAGGAGAAGGGCGAGATGGAGGCGAACGTGCTGCGCCTGCGCCGCCTGCGCGACGCCCTCTTCGCCGGACCTGCAGCGGATCCGCGGGATCCGCGCCTATCCCTCGCGTGCCAACTTCATCCTGATCGAGCTCGAGGACCGCGAGGCCGCGCGCGGTGTTCGAGTCGCTCTACGCCGCGGGCGTGCTCGTGCGCGACGTGAGCACCTATCCGCAGCTGGGCCGCTGCCTGCGCCTGAGCGTGGGCACGGAGGCGGAGAACGAAGCGCTGCTGGACGGGCTCCGGCGGGCGCTGGGCGAGTCCCAGGTGCGCGCGGCGGCCGGGGCCAGGAGGGACGATGAGCGAACGCCGGGTCCGACGTCCGCAGCGGGCGGCGCCGGTGCGCGCGCGCCGGGCGCGCGTGGAGCGCAAGACGCGCGAGACGGACATCCGCCTCGTTCTCGACCTGGACGGCTCCGGCCGCGCCACCGTCGCCACCGGCATCGGGTTCTTCGACCACATGCTCACCGCCCTGGCCAAACATGGCCACTTCGATCTCGAAGTCCGCTGCAAGGGCGACCTGCACGTGGACGCGCACCACTCGGTGGAGGACGTCGGCATCGCCTTCGGGCAGGCCCTGCGCGAGGCCCTGGGCGACAAGCGGGGCATCGTGCGCTTCGGCCACGCCTACGTCCCCCTCGACGAAGCGCTCTCCCGCTGCGTGATCGACCTCTCCGGCCGTCCGTGGCTGCACTTCGGCGTGGAGTTCAAGGCGCGGCAGATCGGGACCATGCCCACGGAGCTGTTCGAGGACTTCTTCTGGGCCGTGGCCGACCACGGGCGGCTGAACATCCACCTCGACACCATCCGCGGCCGTAACGGGCACCACATCGCGGAGACGCTGTTCAAGTCCACGGCGCGCGCTCTCTCGATGGCGGTCGCGCCTCGACCCGCGCGTGAAGGACGTCCCCAGCACGAAGGGTTCGCTATGAGGAGCGTTTTCCGCAGCGGAGGTTTTCCTTTACCGCCGAGCTCGGATTCACTCCGAGCGAGGCGTTTGATGACGTCAGGCCGGAGCGAGGGACGCCAGAGATGACCACCATCGCCGTCGTCGACTACGGGATCGGCAACCTCGGGCAGCGTGATGAAGGCGTTCCGCCATCTGGGCGCGCCCGCCATCCTGAGCGGCGACGTCGCGGAGCTGCGGCGCGCGGACGTCCTCGTCCTGCCCGGCGACGGCGCGTTCGCCTCGACCATGGCGGAGATCGAAGGCCGGGGGCTCGTGCCCGTGTTGCGGGAGGCCGTCGATCAGGGCCGCACGCTGCTCGGCATCTGCATCGGCATGCAGCTCCTGTTCGAGGAGAGCGAGGAGCACGGCCTCCATCGCGGGCTGGGCTTCCTGCCCGGACGCGTGCGGCGCCTGGAAGTGGACATGCCGATCCCGCACATGGGCTGGAACCAGCTTCACCCACGCGGCCGCACCCGATGCTGCGAGGGCGTGGCGGACGGAGCGCACGTCTACTTCGTCCATTCCTACTGGTGCGACGCGCCCGCGGAGGTCGTGCTGGCCGAGACGGACTACGGCGCGCGCTTCCCCGCCATCGTGGGGCGCGGCAACGTCCTGGGCGTGCAGTTCCATCCCGAGAAGAGCCAGGCCGTCGGCCTGCGGCTCGATGGCGAGACTTCGTGCGCACGTTCGCGTCCGCGCCCAGTGGCGGCGAGGAGGCCGGCATGATCGTGATGCCCGCCATCGACGTGCGCGGAGGCAGGTCGTGCGCCTCAAGCAGGGCCAGCTCCAGGAAGAGACGGATCTACGGCAGCGACCCGGGGGCGGTGGCGCGCAAATGGGAGGAGGAGGGCGCGGCGGCTGCACGTGGTGGACCTCGACGCCGCCGTCTCCGGCAAGCCGCAGTTCGACGCGATCGCGGCCGTGATCGACGCCGTGAAGATCCCAGTCGAGGTGGGCGGCGGCCTGCGCGTGCTCGAGATCGCGCATGCGCGTATCGCGATCGCGGCGCCGACCGAGTCGTCTTCGGCACCGCGGCCATCGCCGATCCCGGCGTCGGTCCAGGAGGCGGCGCGGCTGTGGCCGGAGTCGGTGGCGGTGGCGCTCGACGCCCGCAACGGCAAGGTCGCGGTGGCGGGCTGGAAGGAGATCACGCGCGTGGACGCGGTCGAGCTCGCGCGGCGGGTCAAGGGATGGGGCGTGTCCCGGCTGCAGTACACGGACGTGATGCGGGACGGCACCCTGATCGGACCCAACCTTCCGGGCATCGAGACCATGGCGCGCGAAGCGGGACTCCGCATCACGGCCGCGGGCGGCGTCTCGATCCTGGACGACCTGACGCGCCTGGCCGCGCTCGAGGCGCTCGGCGTGGACGAGGTCATCGTGGGGAAGGCCCTCTACGAGAAGCGCTTCACGCTGGCCGAGGCCCAGGAGGCCTGGCCAGGCGGCGGCGGCTGGCCATGACCCTCGCCAAGCGCCTCGTGCCCTGCCTCGACGTGGACCGTGGCCGCGTGGTCAAGGGGTGAAGTTCGTCTCCCTGCGCGACGCCGGCGATCCCGTCGAGTGCGCGGCCCGCTACGACGCGGAAGGCGCGGACGAGCTCGTGCTTCCTCGACATCACCGCCTCCTCCGACGCGCGGCCGATCGTGCTCGACATGGCGCGGCGGGTGGCGGACACGGTGTTCCTGCCCGTTCACGGTTGGGGGCGGCGTGCGGTCGGTGGAGGACGCGGACGCGCTGCTGCGCGCGGGCGCGGACAAGGTCGCGGTCAACACGGCCGCGGTGCAGCGACCCGACGCTCCTGCGAGCGCCTCAGCCGCCGCTTCGGCGCCCAGGCCGTCGTGCTCGCCATCGACGCGCGCGTCGCGGCGGCCACGGCGCGGCCGCTGGGAGGTGTTCGTCCGCGGCGGCCGCACGCCCACCGGGCCGGCGACGCCGTGGCCTGGGCGCGCGAAGGGCGCCGAGCGCGGCGCGGGCGAGATCCTGCTCACGAGCATGGACCGCGACGGCACCAAGGACGGCTTCGACGTCGCGCTCAACGCGCGCGGTGTCGGAGGCGGTGACCGTGCCCGTCATCGCCTCCGGGGGCTGCGGCACCGTCGCGCACATGGCGGAGGTGCTGACGGAAGGGCAAGGCCAGCGGCGGCCCTGGCCGCGTCCGTGTTCCACTTCGGCGAGATCCGTCTGGCCGACGCCACGCCGCGGCTGCGCGCGCGCCGGGGTGGAGGTGCGGCGGATGAGCGATCACCGTCCCCCAGGGCGTGCAGTTCGACGCGGCGGGCTCGTGCCCGTCGTGGTGCAGGACCGCGCCAGCGGCGACGTGCTCGATGGTGGCCTGGGCCAACGCGGAAGCGCTCGACCTCACCGCGCGGACGGGGCTCGCGCACTTCTGGAGCCGCAAGCGCGGCGCCCTCTGGAAGAAGGGCGAGACCTCGGGCCACGTGCTGCACGCGCGCGAGGCTGCGCCGCGACTGCGACGGCGACACCCTGCTGCTCGTGGCCGACCCCGAGGGGCCGAGCTGCCACACGGACGAGCGGACCTGCTTCGGCGAGGACTCGCCGACCGCGGCCGGCATCGTGGAGGAGCTGGCGCGCGTGATCGCGCAGCGCGGACAGGCAGCGGCCGGACGGCTCCTACACGGCCCGCCTCGTCGCGAAGGGGATCGACGCGAGCCTCAAGAAGGTCGGTGAGGAGGCGACGGAGGTCGTTCTGGCCGCCAAGGGCGAGTCGGACGAGCGCCTGGCCGAGGAGTGCGCGGACCTCCTGTACCACGTGCTCGTGGTGCTGGAGCAGCGCCGGGTGCGGCCGTCGGCGGTGCTGGACGTGCTGCGGGGGCGGCGGGAGAGCCGGAAATGAAGGCGCTCGGGTACGACGACTACGATCGATTGTCTGCAGGCGGGCGGGCTGGTGCCCGTCTACCGCGAGATCCCCGCCGACCTGCTCACGCCGGTGTCGGCGTTCCTGGCCGTCTCCGCGCGCGCGGAGCGCGCGTTCCTGCTCGGAGAGCGTGGTGGGGGCGAGCGCATCGCCCGCTACTCGTTCCTGGGCCGCGATCCGGTGGCCACGCATCGAGCGCGCGCACCGGCGTGCGCGTGCGCGAGGCGGAGGGACCCGCCGCGTGGCCGGCGATCTCCTGGCCACGCTGCGCGAGGCGCTGGGCCGCACGGCGGCGGAGGTCCCGGGCCTGCCTCCGCTTCACGGGCGGGGCCGTCGGCTATCTCGCCTACGACGCGGCACGGCTCTTCGAGCGCCTGCCCGACCGCCATCCGCAGGACGGGCGGCCGCTGGCCTCGTTCTCGATCTACCACTCGCTGATCGCGTTCGACCACGTGCGCCAGCGCCTCGTGCTCATCGCGGACGTCGAGCCCGGACGCGCGCGCCGCGTTCGAGCGCGGGCCAGGAGGTGCTGGACGCGCTGGAAGAGGACCTCCGCGCGTTCCGTCCGCCCACGCGCCGCGGGGAGTCCCGTCCGCGACCGGAGAGGCCGCCCCCGCGGACGAGGCCGGCCTACCAGGAGGCGGTGCGCCGGGCCAAGGAGTACATCGCGGCCGGCGACATCTTCCAGGTCGTGCTCTCGCGCCAGCGCACGGTGCCCTGCGCGGTCGATCCGCTTCACGGTCTACCGCGCCCTGCGCATGGTGAACCCGTCGCCCTACATGTTCTTCCTGCAAGGACGGCGCGACCGCGGTGGCGGGAGCGTCGCCCGGAGATGCTGGTCCGCGTCGAGGGCCGGCGCGTGGAGACGCGTCCCCTGGCCGGCACGCGTCCGCGCGGCGGCCACCGCGGAAGAAGACGCGCGGCGCGAGAAGGAGCTGCTCGCGGACGAGAAGGAGCGGGCCGAGCACCTGATGCTCGTGGACCTCGGGCGCAACGACCTCGGCCGGGTGTGCCGTTCCGGCAGCGTCGCCGTGCCCGAGCTGATGCGGATCGAGCGCTACAGCCACGTCGCGCACATCGTGAGCTCGGTGGTGGGCGAGCTGGCGGAGGGCAAGGGACGCTCTGGACGCGCTGGTGGCGACGTTCCCCGCGGGCACCCTCAGCGGCGCGCCGAAGATCCGGGCCATGGAGATCATCGACGAGCTGGAGCCCGTCCGCCGCGGCGTGTACGGCGGGACGCTCGGTTACTTCGACCTGCGCGGCAACGCGGACTTCTGCATCGCCATCCGCACGCTCCTGCTGGAGGACGGCCGGGCCACGGTGCAGTCGGGGGCGGGGATCGTGGCCGACTCCGATCCGGAGACGGAGCTGCGGGAGACGGAGGCCAAGGCGGGCGCGATGATGGAAGCCCTCCAGGTGGCGAGGTCGTTGTGAGCGCGCCGCGCGCGACGCCACTCTGCGTCCTCCTCGTGGACAACTACGACTCGTTCACCTACAACCTGTACCAGTACCTGGGCGAGCTGGGAGCGGAGATCCGCGTCGTGCGCAACGACGAGCTGACCGCGGAAGCGGCGATCGCGCTCGCGCCGTCGCACATCGTGATCTCGCCCGGACCCGGCACGCCCGACCAGGCGGGCATCACGCTGGACCTCATCCGCGCGCGCGGCGGGACGGATCCCCGTCCTCGGCGTGTGCCTCGGGCACCAGGCGCTGGGCCAGGCCTTCGGCGGTGACGTGCGTGCGGGCGCCCAAGCTGATGCACGGCAAGACGTCCGAGATCCACCACGACGGGCGCGGCGTCTTCGCAGGACTGCCGGATCCGCTTCACGGCCACGCGCTACCACTCGCTCGTGGTCGAGCGGGGCTCCGTGCCGGAGTCGCTGGAGGTCTCGGCCTGGACGGACGACGGCATCGTGATGGGACTCCGGCACCGCGAGCACGCGCTGGAAGGCGTGCAGTTCCACCCGGAGAGCATCCTCACCACGGTGGGGAAAGATCTGCTTCGAAACTTCTTGAATCCATGAAGCCTTTCATTGCCAAGGTCGCTGCGCGGAGAACGCCTCACGGAAGAAGAGGCGGGTCTCGCCATGACGGCCTATCATGGACGGCGAGGCCACGCCCGCGCAGATCGGAGCGCTCCTCGTCGGCCTGGCCGTGCGCGGCGAGACCGAAGACGAGATCGTGGGCTTCGCGCGCACGATGCGCGCGCGGGCCGTGCCCTCACCTCGAAGGGCGCCGTCGACACCTGCGGCACCGGCGGCGACAGGGCCGGCACCTTCAACATCTCGACCGTGGCCTCGCTGGTGGTGGCGGCCTGCGGTGTCCCCGTGGCCAAACACGGCAACCGCTCGGCCAGCGGGAGCTGCGGCAGCGCGGACGTGCTGGAAGCCCTCGAGGTGAAGATCGACGCGCCGGTCGCGGTCGTCCAGCGCTGCCTGGACGAGGTGGGGTGGGCCTTCCTGTTCGCGCCCGGCTTCCACGCCTCGACGCGCCACGCCGTGGGGCCGCGCAAGGAGCTGGGCATCCGCACCGCGTTCAACCTCCTGGGACCGCTGACCAACCCGCGGTCCCGTCCGCCCAGGTCGTCGGCGTGCCCCGGCCGGAGCTGACGGAGTTCCTGGCCCGCTGCCTGCGCCGCCTCGGCGTCGCGCGGGCCTGGGTCGTCCACGGATCGGGCCTGGACGAGCTCTCACTCTGCCGGGCCCACGCGCGTGACCGCGTTCGACGACGGCGAGATGCGCACGTTCACGGTGCGCCCCGAGGACGCGGGCCTCGACCCCTGCGACGCCCCCGCCCTGCAGGGCGGCGACGCGCGCGCGAACGCGGACATCGCACGGCGGGTGCTGGACGGCGGACGCGGTCCCGCGCGCGACGTCGTCCTCTTCAACGCCGCCGCCGCCCTGCTCGTCGCGGGCCGCGTGAAGGACCTGAAGGCGGGCGTGGCCGAAGCGGGCCGGGCCGTGGACGAGGGAGGGGCGGGCGCGCTCCTGCGGCGCGTGGTGGAGGCCTCGCGCGCATGAAGGCGGTGGGGGTGTTGTCCCGGATCCTGATCCGCACGCGCGAGAGCGTGGCCGAGCGGCGCAAGCAGCGCCCCCTCGACCCGCTCCGCCCTCGTGGCCCAGGCCAGCGGGCATCGGCCCTTCGCGCCCGCGCTGAGCCGGGCCGGCCACGTGAACGTCATCGGCGAGTTCAAGCGACGCTCGCCCTCGCGCGGCATCCTGCGCGAGGACCTCCACGCCGCCCAGGTGGCGCAGGCCTACGAGGTGGCCGGCGCGGCCGCGCTCTCCGTGCTCACCGAGGAGCAGTTCTTCGGCGGCAGCGTCGAGGACCTCCAGGAAGCGCGCGCAGGCGACGCTGCTGCCGACCCTGCGCAAGGACTTCATCGTCGATCCCTACCAGGTCTGGGAATCGCTCTACATCGGCGCCGACGCCGTTCTCCTCATCGTGGCCGCCCTCGACGACGTGGCCCTGCGCCACCTGGACGCGGCGGTGAAGGACGCGAAGCTGGAGGCGCTCTTCGAGGTGCACGACCGGGACGACCTCGAGCGCGCTCTCCCTCTCCGCGCCCGCCATCGTCGGGGTCAACAACCGCAACCTGAGCACGCTGGCCGTGGACCTGCAGACGTCGTTCGACCTCATCGAGCACATCCCGGACGACACGATCGCGGTGGCGGAGAGCGGCCTGCGCGGCCCCGGCGAGATCCGCCGCCTGCGCGACGCCGGCTTCGACGCCTTCCTCATCGGGGAGCACCTCATGCTGGCCGACGATCCCGGGGCCGCCCTCGAGCAGCTCCTCGGCGGCTGCGCCGTCCCGCGCTCGTCCGCGGCGCCGCGAGGATCGGGCCGGGTGGCCGTGAAGATCTGCGGGATCACGAACGCGGAGGACGCGCGGATTGCCGTCGACGCGGGCGCGGATGCGGTCGGCTTCGTCTTCTGGCCCAAGAGCCCGCGGGCGGTGGACTCCGCGGCCGCGCGCGCCATCGCCGCCACCCTGCCCCGTTCGTCTTGCGTGTCGGCGTCTTCGTGGACGCGACGCCGGAGGAGATGAAGCGCGTGGCGGACGAGGTCGGCCTCGACATGGTGCAGATGCACGGCAGCGAGCCGCCGGAGGTGGTGGCGCGGGCCCGCGCCGCGCGGTCAAGGCGATCCGTGTCGGCCCCGGCTTCCAGCCCCAGGACGCGCTGCGCTACGACGGCGCCGCGGCCGCCCTCCTCCTCGACACGCGTCTCGACGGCGCGCGCTCCCGGGCGGCACAGGGCAGCACGCTTCGACTGGTCGCTCGTCCGTGCCGGTGCGCGAAGGGACGTCTTTCCTCGTGCTGGCCGGCGGCCTCACCCGAAAACGTCGCGGAGGCCATCGCGACGGTGCGGCCGGACGCGGTCGACGTCTCCAGCGGAGTGGAGTCGGCGCCGGGCCGGAAGGACGCGGCCAAGGTGCGCGCGTTCGTGGACGCGGTGAGGGGACGCCGATGAGACCGGACGAGACCGGGCACTTCGGGCCGTACGGGGGCCGCTACGTGCCCGAGATCCTGATGGAGCCCCTGCGCGAGCTGGAGGCGGCCTACGCCGATGCGCGGCGCGACCCCGCCTTCCGCACGCTGCTCGCCTCGCACCTGCGCGACTTCGTGGGCCGGCCCACGCCGCTCACGGAGGCGCGCCGCCTCTCCGACAGGCTCGGCTGCCGCCTCTGGCTCAAGCGCGAGGACCTCTGCCACACGGGCGCGCACAAGATCAACAACGCGATGGGCCAGGGCCTGCTCGTGCAAGCGGATGGGCAAGACGCGCGTGGTCGCGGAGACCGGGCGCGGGACAGCACGGCGTGGCCAGCGCCACCGTGTGCGCGCTGCTCGGCCTCGAGTGCGTCGTGTACATGGGCACGGAAGACATGGCCCGGCAGGCCCCGAACGTCCGGCGCATGCGCCTGCTGGGGGCGGAGGTGCGCGGGGTGGACAGCGGCGCGCGCACGCTGAAGGACGCGATCAACGAGGCCATGCGCGACTGGTCCACGAACGTGCGCACCACGCACTACCTGCTGGGCTCGGTGCTGGGCGCGCATCCGTACCCGATGATGGTCCGCGATTTCCAGGCCGTCATCGGCGACGAGGCGCGGGCGCAGGTGCTCGGACAGTGCGGGACCTTGCCCGACCTCCTCGTCGCGAGCGTCGGCGGCGGCTCCAACGCGATCGGGCTCTTCTACGCCTTCCTGGCCGATCCCGTGGCCATGGTCGGAGTGGAGGCGGGCGGCCGCTCGTCGAAGCCGGGCGACCACGCCGCGCGTTTCCTCGGCCGAGGGCGCGGGTCGGGCGTGCTGCACGGCACGCGCACCTACCTGCTGCAGGACGAGGCGGGCAACGTGCTGCCCACGCATTCCGTGTCCGCGGGCCTGGACTATCCCGCGATCGGTCCCGAACACGCCTGGCTGCGCGACGAGGGCGCGCGTTCGCTACGACGCCGCCACCGACGACGAGGCCCTGGCCGCCTTCCACCTGCTGGCGGAGACGGAAGGGATCATCCCGGCCCTGAGTCGTCGCACGCTCTGGCCTGGGTGGTGCGGGAGAAGGCGTCGCTCGGCGGCAAGCTCGTGCTCGTGAACCTGAGCGGACGAGGGGATAAGGATCTCGGAATCATCGAAGACGTTGGGCGTGCGGCTGCTGAGCCGCAGCCGCACGCACAGATAAACAGAACATGAGCAGGATCTCGCAACGGCTGGGCGCGGTGAAGAGCGAGCATAAGAAGGCCTTCGTCGCCTTCGTCACCGCCGGCGATCCGTCGCTCGACCGCACGGTCGAGGTGGCGCTCGCCTTCGACGATGCGGGCGTGGACGTCCTCGAGCTGGAGTCCCGTTCTCGGACCCGCTGGCCGACGGCCCCGTCATCCAGCGGGCCAGCGACCGCGCGCTGCGCGCGGGCACGCGGCTCGTGGACGTCCTGGAGGCGGTGCGGCGGATCCGCAGCGCTGCCGACCTGCCCCTGCTGCTCTTCTCGTATTTCAATCCGCTGCTCCGCTACGGCCTCGACGCGCTCGCCCGGGATGCGATCGCGGCGGGCGCGGACGGCGTGCTGGTCACGGACCTGCCGCCCGAGGAAGCGGACGGGTGGATCGGGTCGCGCGGCGGGCCGCCCTCGATACCGTGTTCCTGGCCGCGCCCACCAGCCCCGACGAGCGGCTCCGGAAGGTCGCCGCGGCTTCGCGCGGGTTCGTGTACGCGGTGAGCCGGACCGGCGTCACCGGCGAGCGCGACGCGATCTCGGGCGAAGCTCTTCCCTCGTGCGGCGGATCAAGGCCCTGACGAGAGAGCCGGTCGTCCTCGGCTTCGGCCTCTCCACGCCGGAGCAGGTCAGGCGGCGGCGGAGGTCGCGGACGGAGTGGTCGTGGGAGCGCGCTGGTGCGCTTCCTGGAGGAGCACCCGCACGGCGACGTGGCGGGTCAGGTGCGATGGCTCAAGAGCGCGATGTGAAGCCGGCGGCGCCACCCCGACCGAGGCCACGTCGACCGAGTGGCGGCGCCGCATCGACCTCATCGACGGCCAGCTGATGAGCCTGCTCAACAGCCGGTCCGCCTGCGCGGTCGAGATCGGACGCATCAAGCGGCGGCTGGGGCTGCCCGTGTATTCGCCGGAGCGCGAGGCCTGGATCCTGGAGCGCGTGATGCGCGAGAATCCCGGCCCCTCGATCCCATGGCGGTGAAGCCGGGTGTTCGAGCGCGATCATCGACGAATGCCGGCGCCTGGAGCGGCTGGCCGCGGACGGACCGGAGCCGGAGCCTGGCCCCGGTGGCGATGGAAAAGGAGATTGAGGATCCCATGGTGATCGTGATGGAGCCGACGGCGACGCGAAGAGCAGATACAGAAGGTCATCGAGTCGCTGGTGGAGGTGGGCTACGACGTGCACCGGTCCACCGGCGTCAGCCACACCGTGCTGGGCGCGGTCGGGCTCGCCGCGAAGCGTGGTGGACCCCACGTCGCTGGAGCTGATCCCGGGCGTGCGCGAGGTGGTCAAGATCTCCGAGCCCTACAAGCTCGTGGGGCGCACCTTCAAGTCCGCCGAGACACCATCGTGGACATCGCGGGCGTGAAGGTCGGCGGACCGAGGTCATCGTCATGGCCGGCCCCTGCTCGGTGGAGAGCGCGGGAACAGGTCATGAGCGTGGCCAAGTCCGGTCGCGGCCTCCGGGGCGCGCGTGCTGCGCGGCGGCGCCTTCAAGCCGCGGACTTCGCCCGTACGCCTTCCAGGGCCACGGCGAGGAGGCGCTGCGCTGGATGCGCGCGGCCGCCGACGAGTGCGGGCTGGCCGTGATCAGCGAGATCATGGACGCCCGCCCATCGAGATGATGGGCTGCGCTACGTGGACTGCCTACCAGGTCGGCGCCCGCAACATGCAGAACTTCGACCTCCTGAAGGACCTGGGCAAGGTGCGCCGGCCCGTGCTGCTCAAGCGCGGGCTCAGCCGCGACCATCGAGGAGTGGCTGCTGTCCGCGGAGTACATCCTGGCCGGCGGCAACCAGCAGGTGATCCTCTGCGAGCGCGGCATCCGCACCTTCGAGAACGCGACCCGCAACACCCTCGACATCTCCGCCATCCCGGTGGTGGAGAAGCTCAGCCACCTGCCCATCGCTGGTCGACCCGAGCCACGGCACCGGCCGCCGCGACAAGGTCATCCCCATGGCGCGCGCGCGGCGTCGCCGCGGGCGCGGACGGCCTGCTCATCGAGGTGCACAACGATCCCGAGAAGGCGCTCTCCGACGGCGCGCAGAGCCTGTACCCCGAGCAGTTCGACCGCCTGATGGGCGAGCTGCGCGTGATCGCGCCGTGCTCGGGCGCTCGCTGCCGCTGGCCCCGGTGCCCGCGGCGGGAGGCCGCTGATCGCGCGGCGCGGACCGGCGCTGGCCGCCCTCGCCGTGCTGGCGGCGGGCGGCCGTCGCTCTCTGCTCCGCGCCGCCCTCGTCCACACCGGCGGCCGCCTGGTGTACGCGCTCGACGACGCGTACATCCACATGGCCGTCGCGCGCAGCCTGGCCCGTCACGGCGTGTGGGGCGTGACGCCGTACGCGTTCACGTCCTCCACGCTCTTCGCTGGCCTGGCCGCTGCTGCTTCGCGCTGGCCGATCTCGTGGCCGGCGTCCGCGAGGCCACGCCCCTCGTCCTGAACCTGCTCTTCGCCGCGGTGGCGATCGTCCTGGCCGATCGCCTCCTGGGCGGCGCTGCCGCCGCGAGGGACGCGCGGCCGCCCTGGTCGCGCTCGTCTTCGTCACGCCGTTGCCGACGCTCGTCCTGTCGGGATGGAGCACACGCTGCAGATCGCGGCCGTCTTCTGGCTGCTCGACCGCGTGCCGCGCGGCCGACGAGGACGCGAGCCCGCGGGCGACCACTCTGGCCTTCCTCGCCGCGGCCGTCCGCTCTGGCCGCCGCCGCGCGCTACGAATCGCTGTTCCTGATCGCGCCCGCCGCCGTCGTCCTCTGGCTCGACCGCCGGCCGGCGCGCGGCCGCTCGTCGCCGTGGTGGCGGCCGATCGTCCCGCTCGCGGTGTACGGCGCGGTATCCGTCGCCCACGGCTGGCCGCCGCTGCCGAACTCCGCTGCTCCTCAAGCGGGCCACGTTCGAGGGCAGCGGAGCCGCCGCGATCTTCGACCGCCTCGGCGGCCATGCCCTGCGCACGCTGGCCGAGGCCCCGCATCTGCTCGTGCTGCTGGCGGCGGTGCTCGTCGCTCTCCGCGCTGCGGCCGGCGCGCGGCCGTGCGCCGATGGGACGCGATCTTCGTGACGGGCACGCTGCTGCACCTCCAGCTCGCGGCCATCGGCTGGCTCTTCCGCTACGAGGCCTACCTGGTCGCGATCGGCGTGGTGCTGGTGGCGCGTCACCTGGCGGACGCGCGTGCGGAGCCGGCGCCATTTCGGGACGGCGGCCCGCGCCGCCGTCACCGTGGCCGCGCTGGTGGCGGCGGCCCCGCTGCTCATCCGCGCCGTCCAGGCCCGCGGACCAGACCCCGCGCGCGGTGAAGAACATCTACGAGCAGCAGTACCAGATGGGGCTGTTCCTGCACTGGCCTGCCCGCGGGCTCGACGGTGATGGCCAACGACATCGGCGCCATCAGCGTACCTGGCGGACGTGCGCCTCATCGACCTCTACGGCCTGGCCACGCAGGAGAGCGGCGCGCGCCCGGCGCGAGGGCCGGGTGGACCGCGCGCTGCTCGCGCGCCTGGCCGCGCCCGCTCCGCCCGCCGCCGTCGTCGTCTATCGCTCCTGGTTCGCGGACGCGCATCCCCCCGACTGGATCCAGGTCGGGACCTGGAAGGTCCCCGAAGAAGTCGTGGTCGCCGACCGCACGGTGACGTTCTACGCGACGCGCCCGGCGGAGGCGGCGCTGCTCGCGCGCGAGCTGGCCGCCTTCGAAGCCCGGCTGCCCCCGGCCGTCATCGCGCGCCTCGCCGACGCCCCTCGCCATGAAGGCAGCGGGCGCGTTCGTCCTGTTCCTGCTTCTCGCCATTGCCTGGACGTGGCCGGCGCGGGCCTGGCCGATGGTGTTCGACGACCTGCACCTCGTGCGGACGTTCAGCGGATCCGAGCTGGCCGCGGCCTGGACCGGCCACTGGGATCCGGACGGGCTGGAGACGCCCGGCTTCCGGCCCCTGAGCCTCGCCTTCAACCACGTCCGCGCCGCCCTCTTCGGCGAGCGCGTGATCGGCCATCGCCACGCGCTGGCCGCGCTCGTTCGCGCTCGAGCTGGCCCTGCTCGTGCCCTCTGGGCCGCCGCCTCGGCCTGGGCTTCGGGGCGTCGATCGCCGCCGGCCTCGTGATGCTCTTCACCCGCTACAGCGCGTACCACCTCGGTGTGGATCACGGACGGCTAATCACCATCTCCAGGGGCTCGCCTTCCATGGGATCCGCGCTGCTGCTCGATCGATGGGCTGGCCCGCGCTTCGCGCGCGCGGCTGGCGGCGTCTCTCCTGGTCGATCGCGCTTCGGGCTCTGCGTGCGCGAGGACACGCTGGCCGCGCTGCCCGCTCTCGTCTTGATCGCGTTCGCGCGCGGGCCGCGGCGTCTCGCCGACCGAGTACACGATCGGGCCTGGGCGCGCTGGCCGTCGCGCTGCTGGCCTGGCGGCGCGCCGTGGTGCCCGCGGCCCAACCCCTCGGCCTCGACCTCGCCGGCTTCGCACGGGCCGTCGCGCACGCCTTCGATCCGGTGGGAGTCGGCGGCTTCGACTCTGGCCAGCCCGGATCCTCAGTCACGGCTGGTGGGTCCTGCTCGCCCTGACCCTCGGGGCCCTCGCGGCCACCGGCGACCGCGCGGCCGCAGCGCGACGCCGGCCGGTGGGCGCTGGCCGCGGCCGCCGCCTGCACGCCCGGCCTGCTGCTGCAGCAGGGACGACCTGCTCTTCTTCGCCTCGCTGTTCGTGGCCCTGATGCTCGCCACGGCGTGGGCAGGCCCTGTGGCGCGCGCGGCCGTCGTGGCGCGCCCCTGGTGGGGATCGGCCTCGCCTGGTCCCTCGCGGGCGGAGCCTGGACGGGGGCGCGGCTCGCGGAGAACTTCCATCCCGCCAGCGCCCGCGCCGTGGACTGGAACACGGAGTTCCTCTACGGCCGCTAGCCGCGTCCGCGCACATCCCGGAGGAGCGGCGCCGCCGCGTGGCCGCGCAGCTCGACGCGCTCGGGGTACGCGCGGGCGAGCAGCTCCCGCCTGCGCGCGTGCGCGCTCATCACGGAGGCCCGGAGGCCGGGCGTCGCTGGCCGGCTCCGGACGGCCGCGTGTTCTTCCCCTCCTGCCCGAGCCCTACTTCTGAGCGGCGGGGGAGACCGCTTCCGCGCGGCGCTTCAGCGCGCGCAGCCACATGCGGCGGATGAACGCGCTGCCGGGGTGCACGAGGGTCCAATAGGCGCGGAAGGCGCGCCGCGCCCGCGCGTCGGTGGCGCGCACGCGCGGGTCTCCGTGGTGAGGCGGCAAGCGCCGCCGTCCAGCGGCTCGATCAGGAAGTTCATGGCCGCGCGGGCGAAGCCGGGCTCGGCGAAGGAGGCGAACTCGGCGGGGAGCCGATCCGCCGGATCGTCGCGCTGGCGGAGCTGCCAGAAGCGGCCCATCACGCCGAGGACGAGCTCGCGGCCGGGCTCTTCGGCGAGGATCGCGAAACCGCCCGCCTGCGCCCTCCACGATGGGGCCGCGATCCGTCCGAGCCGCGCGCGCCCAGGCCGCGCAGGGTCATGAGAGCGCGGAACAGCCAGACCTCGTTCGCGGTCACCTCGAAGAGGGCGCGGTGGACCGCGAGCGGGTGCGCGCGGACGAGAATCGAATGCACCTCGTGAACGTCGTGATCGGGCAGCAACCGGTCCAGGTGCACCGCGCGCCAGTGTGGCACTGATTGACCTCGATGAAGTCTCAGGGTACGACTCACCGATGACCACGGCCCCGGGGCCCGGCGATCGTCGTCCGCCACCTCACGAAGACCTTCCGCAAAGAAGGCGGCGTGGACGGCATCTGTTCGAGGTGCCGCGCGGGCGGTTCTTCGGCTTCCTCGGTCCCAACGGCGCGGGCAAGAGCACGACCATCAAGATGCTCACCGGCCTCCTGCGGCCGACGGCGGGCGAGGCGACGATCGAAGGGCTGCGACCTCGAGCCAGGACCTCCTCGACCATCAAGGCGCGTCATCGGGGTGCTGCCCGAGGAGCTGCCGCTCTACGAGCGCCTCACCGGCGAGGAGTACCTGCACTTCGCGGGCCGCATGTACGGCCTTGGGCGCGAGGAGACCCGGCGCCGCACGGAGGAGCTGCTGTCGTTCCTGACGCCTCGAGGACGAGCGCGGCAAGCTCATCGTGGACTACTCGCAGGGGATGCGGAAGAAGGCTGGCCCTGGCCGCGGCCCTCATCCACAACCCGCGGGTGCTGTTCCTCGACGAGCCGCTCAACGGGATCGACCCGGTCTCCGGCCGCGTGGTCACCGACCTCGCTGCGCCGCCTGGCCGGCAAGGGCGTCACCCTGTTCTTCACGACCCACGTGCTCGACGTGGTGGAGCGGCTGTGCGACGAGGTCGCGATCATCGACCACGGCCGCCTCGATGGCGCAGGGCACGCTTGGACGAGATCCGCGCCCAGCGCGAGGTGGCTCCAGGACGCGAGCCTGGAGGACGTGTTCCTGAAGCTCGTCTCCGCCGACGTGCGGCGCGAGGACCTCTCGTGGATCGGCTGATCGGCCTCGTGCTCCTGCGCTGGCGCATGGACCTGCGCGGGCTGCGCCGCACGCCCGAGCGCCTGGCCGGCCTGGTCGTGCTCGTCCCGTTCCTCGCCCTCTCCCGCCGCCTTCGCGACGGGCGCCGTCATGTCGGTGCGCGCACCCTGGGCGCCCGCGATCCGGCCCTGCTCCTGCCCCTCGCCTCCATGCTCGCGACCCTCATCGGGTTCTTCTGGATGGTCTCGCCGATGCTGACCGGCCTCGCCCTGGGCGAGACCCACGACCTCTCGCGCCTCCTGATCTTCCCGATCCCGTTCTGGAACCTGGTGGCCTCGTCGCTGCTCGCGAACCTCCTCCAGCCCCTGGTCCTGGCCAAGATGCCCGTCGTCATGGGCCTCGCTCTCGGCCTGGCCGGCAGTCCCGCGACCGTGCCCTTCACTGCTCGGCGTCGGCCTGAGCTTCGTCTTCATGCTGGCGGCGGTGCAGCTATCGTCCCTTCTCCTGATGGGGCTGGCGCGCAGCCGGCGCTTCCAGGACGTCTCGCTGTTCCTCGGCATCGGGCTCGGCTTCGTCATCAGCATCGCGCCCCTGGCCCTGCTCTCGGCGGGCCTGCGCCCGTTGCGCGTCGCTGAAGCGGCTGCTGCTCGATCACGACCTGTTCGCCCTGTCCCCCTTCGCCTGGGGCGTGCGTGCGGCCGTGCACGCGGGGCAGGGGGACGTGGGGAGCTTTCGCGCTCTATGCGGCGGCGTCCGTGGGCGCCATCGCGGTGACGCTCGCCCTCTCCACCGCCGTCATCGCGCGGATCCATCGCGGCGAGCTGGACCTCGGCCACCTGGCGTCGGAGCACGCGCGCCGGCCGCCCCGCCCGCATGCGCTTCTCGGGCCCGCTGGGAGCGCTCATCGAGAAGGACCTGCGCGTGGCCTGGCGCGATCCGGCGCTGAAGGCGAGCCTGTTCATGGGACTGCTGAGCCCGCTCCTGTTCCTCTTCTTCATGATGCAGGCCTCCGGCGGCCCCGGCCCCACGGCCGTGCTCCCGGCCTCGCCACCGTGGTCGGCCTCTCCGTGTTCGGCACCAACACGTTCGGGCTCGAGCGGCGCGGGATCGGCCTGCTCATGAGCTTTCCCGTCCCGCGCTGGCGGATCCTGGTGGCGAAGAACCTGGCCAGCATCACCCTGCCGCCTGCCGTCCGTCCTGACCGTCCTCGTGGCCAGCGCGGTGATCGCGCCGCCTCGACCTCATCCCGGCCACCGCCACCGTCGCCGTCGTGGGCCTCCTCATCTCCGCGGGCGTGGACAACTACGCGTCGATCCTGTTCCCGCTGGCCGCGCCTGGCCCGGCCGTGCGCCCGGAGCCGCGGGCGGCCGCGGCCTGGGCACCATGGTGATCTCGGCCCTGCCTCCTCACCCTGGCCCTCGTCACCGCCCTTCCCTTCGTGCTGCTGGCCTGGCTGCCGCGCCGCTGTTCGCGATGCCGTGGCTGTGGGTGTTCACGCTGCCCCTGGCCCTGGCCGGGGCGGCCGCGGTCTACGCCATGCTGATCGCGGGCGCGGAGAAGCTCCTCGATGCGGCGCGAGCCGGAAGTCCTGGGCGGATCCTGTGGTCGCCGGCATGAAGAAGCCCACGGTGGCGATCGTGGGCCTCGGGCTGGTCGGGCGGATCGCTGGCGCGCGGCTGAGCGCCGCCGGGTATCGCGTGATCGGGCACGACCGGCCCGCGCGTCCTGCGCCAGGCCCTCGGCCGCCCGCGCCATCGCGGGTGGCGGCGCGATCGGTTCCTCCCGCGGTGGCGGACGCGGACGTCGTGAGTGCTGGCGGCCTCGCCGCGGACCAACCGCCGCCTGCTGTACGCAGGCGGCGCGCGCGGCGCGCCCGGGCGCGACGCTGACCGACGTGGGCAGCGTCAAGCGCGGGATCTGCGCGGACGCGCGGCGCGCGCATGGCTCACGCGGTTCGTGGGTGGGCACCCGATGGCGGGCCGCGAGGATTCGGGCTTCGCGGCCTCGAAGCCGGATCTCTTTCACGGGCGGCGCTGGATCCTGACGCCGGATGCGCACACGGCGCCCGCGTCCCTGCGCGTGGTACGCGCGGTCGTACGCGCGGTGGGCGCGCGTCCGGTCGTGATGACCGCCGGCGGAGCACGACCGCGTGCGTCGCGTTCCTCTCCCACGTCCCGCAGCTGGCGGCGTGGGCGCTGTTCGGCGCGGCGAGGCCGATCGCGCCGCGGCGGCGCACATGGACGTGGCCGGACCGGCGTTTCCGCGATATGACGGCGCCTGGCGCGCAGCCCGAAACCGCTGTGGCGCGAGATATTGCGCGAGAACAAGACGCGAGGTGGCCGCCGCGCTGAGATTCGTTGGTGGAGCAGCTGCGACGGCGCATCATAAGCCGGCCCGAAGATGGCAGACCGCCCGGAGCGCGCCTGACTTCAGCGCCTCCGCAAGAACCTGAGGATGCGCGCCTGCAGCTCCGGCGCGTGTCCAGGGCGCACCGCGGAGTGCCCTCGGCGGCGGCGAGCATGCACTCGACCGGCCGCCCGCGATCGCGCAGCGGCGCGCACGAGCAGGTCGATCTGCGCCGTCCAGGTGCGCACGTCGTTGGCCGCGGCGTAGACGAAGACCGGCGCACGGATGCGGTCGACGTAGGTCGAGGGTGAGATGGCGGCGAGGATCCCGGGCTCCGGACGGCGGCACGAGCTCGTGTGACAGGAACTGCCGCAGATCGCCATCCATGCCGTTGAGCGCGGCGGGCAGGTCGTAGAGCGGCGCCAGGGCGACGCCCGCGCGCCGTGTCTCCGGCTGATGCTCCAGGCACAACCAGAAGAACCTGTAGCTAGCCGCCGGCACTGCCGCCCAGCGACCGCCATGCGCCCCGCGTCGGCCCACGGCCGCGTGCGCGATCCGCTCTGCCGCCGCCCGGAAGTCGCGCACGCCTGTCGAGCTTCTGGCGCCGTCGTCGGCCTGTTCGTAGGCGGCGCCAGGAGCCGGCGGATCCGCGCACGTTCGGCTCGACCACGCTATCCCTCCGCGACGTAGAGCGCGAGGGCGGGATCGAAGCTGCGGCGACAGGAGGCGGAAGGGGAAGCCGCCGTGGATCGAGCATGATCACCGGCCGCTTGCCGCCGCCGGCCGCAGCCGCGCCGTAGACCAGCACCGGCACCTCAGCGCGAGGCCGTCGAAGGATTTCCCTTTGCCACGCGCGACCTGCGCGGCCACCGGCGTGGGGGACGGGACGCGCGACGATCGGTGAGCGGGGCGTAGGCGCCGGTGGTGGTTTCGGCGAGGTAGACGCGCTGTGCCTGGCGCCGGTGTCGACCACTGGACGGCGAGGCGGCGCCCGTTCGGCGAGAGAGGGCAGGCCGTGGGTGAAGTTGGGGCGGTCGGCGCCGGGGACTCCGGACCCCAGCGGCAGCCGCGGCGCGGATGTCGCGGCGCGAAAGCGTGGCTGGCGCGTCGAGGACGCTGCAGCTCGTGGTGGGTGCCGAGGTCGAGGACGAACGCGATGGACTCCCCCTTTGCCTGCAGCGCGTGCGCGGAAGCCGGCCGGCACCGCCGGGTCGGTTAGCCAGCGCCGTTCTTCCCCGGCCGGTGCGGGCGTCGAGCGACTTCACGCGGAGCCGGTCGCCGCCTTCATCGGTGGCCACGAGCAGCCGATGCGGCCGTCCGCGGCGTAGGCTACGCATCCTGGATGTCCAGAGGGCCGATCGGCGCCGCGTCCGGCGCCGGGATGGGCGCTTTGCCAGGGCCGGCCGCCTGGCAGGTCCACCGGCAGCAGGGGCGTTGTCGACCCCCGACGCGACGAGACGACCTGCTTGCCGTCCGTGGCCTCACCGCGAGAAGCCAGAGGGTCTTCGTCCTGGAGGTGACGCGCGCCGGCGCTCGCGCCGGGCACCGCCGGCTGCTCGAAAAAGAGTGAGGCCGCGGCCGAAGCCATGGGCCGTGCTGAGTAACAGGAACCGGTCGCCGGACCTCGAGCGAGACCAGGGCCCGTCGCGGCGGAAGCGCCTCGCCGGCGGCGACGTCCGCGATCTCTCCGGTGGCGAGGCGTCGATGCGCTTGATGGCAAAGGCCTCAGTGCCGCCGCGCCATGTCCGCGGTGAAGTAGAGCTCCTTGCCGTCGGGCTGAGAACCCGGGCGACGGAAGCGCTCGACGGGGCCGACCTTGCAGCGGCTGCGCGCGCGTAACCAGGTCCTGGACGTAGAGGCAAGCGCCACTCTCAGCCCACCGCCACGCTGTGGCCGCCAGCTACCGTCGCGGCGACCGTCAGGAGCGAAGCGGGGGATCCAGCTCGACGACGGGCGCGGGCACGGCGGCCACGACGGCACCGCCCGGGTCAGGTCCTCGGGGCGCCGGATCTCTGACCGGGCGGGCGCCGGGGCGGACGGCGCTTCGGGCCCGTCGGCGGCACGAGACGAGATCGGGCCGGCCGCCGCGCCGCGCCGCCAATCGCCAGTGAAAGCGTCAGGTTCCGGGCGCCGAGTGCCTCTGGACCGGCCAAAGGCTGAGCCTCCAGCGGAAGCGCACGGGTCCCTCCACCTTCAAGGGGGGACCATCACCCGCGTCCGGCTGGAGCGGGATCGTCCGGCTCGTTCGCTTCCGCCGTTAGCTCCACGTCTTCGTTCCGGCTCCCGAAGGCCGGCGGCGCGGGCCGAGGAGTCTTCGCGAGGTGGCGGCGTCTCGGCGGACGCCTGTACGCGGAGGCGCGGGCCGGCAAACCCCTGGCGCCGCTGCGGATCCGTCCCCAGAGTTCACGGCGACTCCCGGTCCGGATCGGGCGAGGACGGCGGTCTGGCGCTACTGATCTTCGGCATGGCGGCGGTTCACTTTCCGAGCGGCGGATCCCTTCTCCATCATCCGCGTTCGCGGGCGGTCGCGCCTCTGCTATCTTCGCGGCCTATGAACAAGGTCGTGCGCGGCGCCGCGGATGCGGTGCGCGACATCCCCGGACGGCGCCTCCATCATGGTGTCGGGCTTCGGGCTGTGCGGGATCCCGAGAACCTGATCGCGGCCCTGCGCGCGACAGGGAGCGAAGGGCCTCACCGTCATGCAGCAACAACGCGGGCACCAACGACTTCGGCATCACCTTCCTGCTCCAGAACAAGCAGGTGAAGAAGATGATCTCGACCTACGTCGGCGAGAACAAGGTCTTCGAGAAGATGGCCCTGGCCGGCGAGATCGAGGTCGGAGCTCAACCCGCAGGGCACGTTCGCCGAGCGCATGCGCGCGGGCGGCGCCGGCGTGCCCGCGTTCTTCACGCCGACGGGATACGGCACGCTCGATCGCCGGAGAGCAAGGAAGTCCGCTGGTTCGACGGCCGGCCCCACGTGCTCGGAGACGGCGCTGCGCGCCGACTACGCGTTCATCAAGGCCTGGAAGGGCGACACCCAGGGCAACCTGGTGTTCCGCAGCACCACGCGCAACTTCGCGCCCGATGATGGCCATGGCCGCGCGCATCACCATCGCCGAGGTCGAGGAGCTCGTGCCCGTGGGCGCTCTCGACCCCGACGCCGTCGTGACGCCCGGCATCTTCGTGCAGCGCGCTCTTCCAGGGCACGGGCTACGAGAAGCGCATCGAGAAGCGCACGGTGCGCGGCGCCGGGGCGAGCGGAGACCGACCCAAGCGCGAGCGCATCGTGCGGCGCGCCGCCCGCGAGATGAAGGACGGCGTACTACGTGAACCTCGGCATCGGCATGCCCGACCCTGGCCGCCAACTACGTGCCCAAGGGCATCTCGATCGTGCTGCACTCCGAGAACGGCATGCTCGGCGTCGGGCCCTATCCGGAGCCGGGCCAGGAAGGATCCCGACCTCATCAACGCCGGGCAAGGAGACGGTGACCGAGCTGCCGGGCACCGTCGTATTTCTCGAGCGCCGACTCGTTCGCGATGGTGCGCGGCGGCCACGTCGACCTCACGATCCTCGGGCGCGCTGCAGGTGGACCGCGAGGGCAACCTCGCGAACTGGATGATCCCGGCAAGATGGTCGAAGGGCATGGGCGGGGCCATGGACCTCGTCTCCGGCGCGCAAGCGCGTGGTGGTGACGATGGAGCACACGGCCAAGGACGGCACGCCCAAGATCCTCGGGAGCACTGCTCGCTGCCCTGACCGGGCGCAAGTGCGTGGACGTGATCGTCACGGACATGGCGGTTCATCGAAGTCAGCGCCCGAGGGGCTGCTCCTGAAGGAGATCGCGCCCGACACCACGGTCGACGGCCGTGCGCAAGGCGACGGGCACGGAGCTGTGGAGGTCGCGCCCGACGTCGCCACCATGGAGTCCTGATGCCCGAGACCCTCTCCGCCGACGAGACACGCCGGATGCGCATCGTCTCCATCGGGATGCTCCTCGGCGTCCTGATGTTCCTGGGCGTCGCCTCGCTCACGCACTACAACCTCAAGCCGCAGCCCTGCCCATCGTGTCGTGGTTCGCGGTGGGGTTCTGCGCCGCTGTCGCCCGTGATCGCCGCGTTCGTCGACCACTCGGCGACCGGACGTCACGCGGCACGACCGCCCGGCTCGCCCTCGCCCGCGCTCTCCTCGCGCCCACCTCATCGCCTCCGCCACGCTGGAAGCGCTACGGCTTCAGTGCGTTGGCGCCTGATGGTGGGGGCGAGCCTGCTGCCCCTCGCCTGCCGCCGTCGTGCCCGTGGGGGCCATGCTGCTGGAGGTTTCCCCGCGCTTCCAACGCCTCCTGAGGCCGGGGCCGCGCGCGCGCTGCGCGGCGGCCTCGTGGCGCGGAGAGGCCGCCCTGGCCGTGCTCCGGGCTGGCCACGCTCGCGGCCAAGGTGGCGGCCGACGCCGGAGAGGCCGCGCGGCCTCCTGACCGCGATCCAGGTGGCCGCCGATCGGCGTCGTCGGGTTCCTGGCCGCGGACCCGCTGCGCATCGGCGCTGGCTGGACGCGCCGCGCGCGCGATCCTCCTCTCGCTCGCGATCTGCTCGCGCCGACCGTCTACGGCGAGTCGGGGACGGTGGCAGCGCCTTCGTCGTCGTGCGCTCCGTACTGCTGGATCACGACCTCGATCTCTTCAACGACTACGCGGGCCTGGGGCGCCGGTGGCGCTCACGCCGGGCGGCCGTCCCACCAGCCATCTCCCGATCGGGCTTGCTGAGGTGTGACGCCGCCGTTCGTCTGGCCCATCTGGGCACGCGGCTGGCGGCGGCGCTCGGCGCGGACGTGTCCGCCGATGGCTTCGCCGTGCCTCCTACCGTTCCGCGGTCCACGGCGGGAACCTATGTGTACGGCGTGATCGCGCCTCCTCGAATCGGAGCTGCGCCGGCGCGCGGGCGGCGGCCGCGCTCGTGGCCGTGCTCGCGATCTGGCTGGCCACGCCTTGCTGCACGTCTCTACATGACCGCGAACCCGGCCATGGCGCACGGCGCGTCACGTGTTCGCATCGAGTGCGTTCGTGGTAGCCTGGCTGCGCGGCTGCGCGATCAGGACGCCGCCTCCGGGCGCGCCTGGAGCGCTGGTCGGTCCTGCTCGGCGGCCTCGTGACGCTGGTGAGGCTGCGGGACCGCCGTTCTGCTCGCGCTGCCCGTCGCCGACCTCCCTGGCGGCGGCCCCGAGTTTCGTGCCGCGCCTCGCTGCACTACCTTTCGCGGCGGCGGCCCTCGGCCTCGTCCAGCTCGCGGTGTGGCTTAGCCGGCTCTACGGCGGCGGCTTCCCTCTCGACCGTCCTCGCCGTGAACCTCAGTAGGGCGGGCCCGGCCCGAGGTGGCGGGCGTGCTGTTCTCGCCGCGTCACGGCCTCTTCTATTGACGCCGCTGTATGTCGCGTGCGTGCTGGGCTGGGCGCTGCTCGCGCGGCGCGATCGGCGGCTCACCGCGTCTTCTTCGCCAGGCTTCGCGGCCTCGGTGCTCGTCAACGCCTCGCTGCAGGACTGGTGGAGCGCCGGAGGCCTTCGGCCGAAGGCGGCTCCTGGGCCTCACGCCCCTCTTCGCGATCGGGCTCGGAGAGGTGCTGGGCGTCCTCTCCCGCCCGCCCGCGCCCTGGCCGGCGGCCGCTTTGGCCGGGTGCTCGCCCTCTGGAACGTGTCCTTCGAGGGGACTCTACGACAGCGGAGTGGTGGCCCCGCGCGATCAGGCCATCACCTACGACCAGCTCGCCGTGGCCCAGGTCGATGCCCTGCGGCGGCGCGTCGTCGAGCCGGTACGGGCGCCTGCCCCCGGCGCTGTGGGTCTTCGCCTACGAGCATCTCGGAGGGCTGTGGCTCCGACGACGTCGGCCGTCCGCTCCGGCCGCATCGACATCGGCCGTGAGCCGGCGGCGCTGCCGTTCCTCCGTCGGCCGCGGCTGGTACGACGCGGAGACGGAAGGCGATGTCACTCTCCGCCGGTCGCGCGGGAATGGCTCGTGGGATCCGTGTCCCCATCCGGGACGGTCGAGGACTACGAGGCCGTGGTGCCGCCTGCGGCCCGAGCTGCCCGACGTCCCGCTGCGCCTCACGTTCGAGGTGAACCGCGAGCCCGTGGGGGACCGCCGACGTCGGCGCGGGCTGGTCCGGAATATCGGTTCCGGGTGCCGTCGCGCTGCGCCACGGACTCAACGACCTGGGGCTTCATCTACTCACGACGCCGCGCCAGGGCGCGTCCCGGAGTCGCGGCCCGCAACGCGGCCGTGGCCGTGGACTGGATCGCGTTCAGCCCCGCCCGGCCATGAGCTGCTGGACCCGCTCGCGGTGGGTCCGGCTCAGGTCAGGCGCACGCCGCTGCGCAGCACCACCACCCAGTCGCCGTGGAAGAGTGGATGCAGCTCGCGGACGCGGTCGGGGTTCACGAGCACCGAGCGGTGGATGCGCGCGAACCGCCGGCGGTCCAGCCGCGCCTCCAGGCCAGTTCATGGTCTCGCGCATGAGGTGGCGCTCGGCCCCGCAGTGCAGGCGCACGTAGTTGCCGCAGGCCTCCGCGTAGTCGAGGTCGTCGACGCGTACGAGGGTCATGCGCGCGGCGGAGCGCACGGCCAGCCGCTCCACGGGCGCGGGGGGCGCCGCTGAGCTCGCGGACGAGGGCCAGGAGCCGCTGCTCGCGCTCGCTCCGCGCCCGCGACTCCGCGCGTACGCGCCCGGGCCAAGGCCTCGCGGAAGCGGGCGCCGTCGAAGGGCTTGAGCAGGTAGTCCACGGCGTGGACGGCGAAGGCCTGCAGGGCGTAGCGATCGTAGGCGGTGACGAGAGACGACCGCGGGCATGCGCTCCGCGCCGACCTCCGCGGATGACGTCGAAGCCGTCGCCGTCGGGCATCTGCACGTCCAGGAAGGCCACGTCGGCCGGTCTCTCGCGTAACATGGCCGCGGCCGCGCGGCCGGTGGCGCACTCGCCGACGATCACGACGTCCGCTTCACTTCGCGGCCAGGGTGCGCAGGCGCTGGCGGGCCAGGGGCTCGTCGTCGGCGATGAGGACGCGCGTCGCCGCCATCACATCACCGCACTGCGCGCAGCCGGCCGGGCTGGGCTCACGCGATTGGCGGAAGGGGAAGGAAGGCTCACCGACACCTCCATCCCGCCCTCGCGCGCCCGTCGCAGCTCGAACCGTTGCGCGGTGCCGTAGAGATGCTCGAGACGGGCCCGCGTGTTGGCGAGGCCGATGCCGGAGGAGCGCGCATCCGCAGCCGCGCCCTCCGGCCCGTCGTCCCACACGCGGAGCTCCAGCCGTCCGCCCACGCGCCGGGCCCGGATCCCGAGGCAGCCGCCCTGCGCGCGCCGGGAGACGCCGTGCCGGATCGCGTTCTCGACCAGCGGGTGCAGCAGCAGCGTCGGGACCAGGGCGCCCAGGCTCTCGGGCTGGATCTCGCGCACCACGCGCAGTCGATCGGGGAAGCGCACGTGCTCGATCTCCAGGTAGCGGTCCAGGAACTCCACTCTCCTCGCGCAGCGCCACCTCCCTGCCCGCCCATCTCCTGGAGCGCCCGCCGCAGCAGATCGCTGAGGAGCACGATCATGCGCTCCGTCGCCTCCGGCTCGGCATGGACCAGCGTGCCGATCGCGTGGAGCGTGTTGAACAGGAAGTGCGGATCGAGCTGCAAGCGCAGGAGCTGGAGCTGGGCCCGGGCCAGCTCCGCCTCCAGCTTGAGGCGCGCACGGCCCGCTCGCGGCTCTCGCGATGCAGGACCAGCCACTGGCTGACCGCGGAGCACCTCGAAGCCGAGGAGCAGGTTGCCCAGGTAGGCGCCGACGAAGTCCTGCCGCGTGATCTCCCAGCCCCAGGCCGGATGGCCGAGCGCGCCCCACGTATCGCGTCACGGGCCGTGGCCGGGAACCAGTAGAGGACAGGCAGGGCGATGGCGACGCCGAGGTGCAGCGGCAGCCGGGGCCAGGTGTCGCGATCGAGTCGGAGAGGCGACACCGAAGGCGAGCAGCGGCGGGGTGAGCAGGGCCCACAGATACGCGTCGGTGAGCGAATAGGCGAGCGAATGCCACCACGCGATGTGCTCGCGGTCGAGTAGTAGGCGTATCGTGCAGCGGCGCGAGGAAGGCAAAGGCGGTCCAGGTGAGGATCGTCGCGGTCCAGACCCGGCCGGAACGGATCTCGGCGGGCGGTCGTCATGGGCGCATTATGGCGCGCCCGTCATGCGCCGTTCCATGGCGATGGGCCATCTGGCCGTCCCATCCCTTGGCCAGCCCTGTTGAACCCCGCCAACCGCGGTGAGTCACACCTCTCTATTCCGTTACGGTCCCGCGGCGTAGCGTCCGCTGTGCGGAGGCCATCCCATGTCCAATCCGTTGTGGGCCCGCAAACCCCTCGCGATGTTGATCAAAGAATCCCGCGGCGAGTCCGAGCTGCGCCGCGTGCTGGGACCCTGGCAGCTCACGAGCCTCGGCGTGGGCGCCGTCATCGGGGCGGGGATCTTCGTCAGCACGGGCGCGGTCGCGCGCCAGACCGCCGGCCCCGCGCTGATGGTCTCCTACATGGTGGCCGGCCTCTGCCTGCGTCTTCGCCGGCCTCTGCTACGCGGAGTTCGCGTCCATGGTTCCGGTCGCAGGCTCCGCCGCCTATACGTACGCCTACGCCACCCTGGGCGAGCTCCTGGCCTGGATCATCGGCTGGGACCTCGTCCTCGAATACGCGCTCAGCTCCGCGACCGTCGCCACCGGCTGGTCCGGGTACTTCCAGAGCATGCTCGGCGCCTTCGGCCTCCTGCCGCATGCCGTCGCCAACATGCGGCGAGTCGGAGGCCGAAGGCGCGAACATAATACCGGTGCCCGGACCGAAAGCCAGTGGCGACGATCGCGGGAGTGAACATGTCGGACGAGGTCAACCGATCCAGAATGGCCGTAGGCATAGGCGAACCTGCGACCAGAATATGAACGAACTCCGCGCCGGAGAGATAAGCCAGAGACCGCGATACAACGCCTTCAATGAGATCTCGCGCAGCGCAGCTCGGACTCATTCTGATCAACATCGCGAGGCGGGCCCAGCTGGGTCATGCTCACAGTTCGTGGCAAACAAATGATCACCGCGGTTGGCGGGCAGAACTGGCTGCCAGATGGCCCATCGCCATGGAACGGCATGGTACGAGCGCCATATCGCCCGCTGACTCGCCCGCCAGCAGTCTGAACGCGACGTCACCTGAACGCCGCTGCACGACTCGCCTACTATCGTACCCGGCCTCGTGTTTCTCGACGCTGTGGTACCAGCTCACTGCCGCTGTCACGCTGAGTGTCTTAACAAATCGATCGCGGCTGGCCCCGGCTGCTGCACAACATCGCAAATCAGTCCACTGGTTCCCAGGAAGCCTCCACTGGCACACCTCGACACCTCTAGTGTGGGACGCCGCTCGGGAGTCACGCCGGCAGGACTCGTCGGCACCCTGCCTGGGCAGCCTTCTCGGCTCCGAGGGTGCTCATGAACAAACCAGTGGTGTCCTGCATCCGCGAGAGCCCAGCGGCTGCGCGCCTCCCACTGGGCAGGCTGACCCCGGAGCCAGCTCCAGCTCCTCGCCTGCGGCTCGTCACGCCATATTCAACACTCCACGTCGTGCCGAAGCCCAGGCAGCAGCTGATCTGCTCTGAGCAATCTGCTGCGGCAGGCATCTCAGGAAGATGGGCGAACACCTGGATACCTGAGATCGGCTTGTACTCCTGGCCTGATCCAGACTGCTATAGCACTAAAACAGTAAATTTTGATCATGGCATCTCCGGCACTCGCGCAGGCGATCGGAGATCCAGGCGCCCGGCGCGTCGGCACGGAAAACTCGCGTGTGAACGGCAGGCGGAAGGGCGCGGCCGCGGATGCAGCATCAGCTTCATAACACGCCGGGCCATCGAGCCTGCTCTGGCACCGCGCAACATTCGAGCTACGACTGGCGGCGCGAGCTGGATCATCGGTGAGCGCAGGCCTGCCATCGCGTGATCGACCGTGGCGGCGACGACGACGAGGCCTGGACGTCGTAATCGGCAGTCTGCGGCCATGTTGCGCGGAAGACGGCGCGACGCTCTGGACGATGCGAGATACCCGACGACGACGGCCGACGTCATCGGCTATGCCCACGGTCGTCTTTCGTCTGCGCCGATCTTCGCCCTGCGGGCCGTAGCCAGTCCACGCAAATGGACTTCCCTCTCAAGCTGGACTGATGACGCTACCTCTGAGGCTGTTTCAGCGAACGCTGAGTCTGAGCTGGGCGAGCGCAGCAGCTCCGCAAACCTCGTCCATAAATGTGACACTAACCGTAGCTCGCTGCATGTTTCTCGTGATCCGACATCATTACGCGGCCTAAATTCGCGCCCGCTGCGAAGCCACTGTGCGCGGATTATGGTGACACCGAACGCCGGCGCGGTTGCATCCGCCGCCGAAGCCGAACTATCGGTCATATGAAGCTTTGAAATCCATCTTCAAACGACTGGGTGGTGTTGGCATGCATGACAGCGAGCGGACCGCGCGGCTTCAGCGGGCGGGCTGAGCGCGTCCGTCACGACACGACGCGTTGGGCACGACCTCCGGACGCTGGCGCACGTGCCCAGATCGATGATCCGGCAGAACGCGCGACGACCTGGACAGTTGTCGGATCAGCCATCTCAAGTCAGCGGTCCCCGCGATCATAGTTCATATCGGGCGTGACTGTCGAGGCCGCAGGCTTCACCGTTGTCCGGATGAGGATGGTCTCCTGGCCATTCCCGCGATAACGTGTTCCGTCTCCTGATCAATCTCATGCATGACGAAAAGTGCTCAACCTCCTCCGACTCGACTTCGACGACGACGATCGATAAGCGCAGCCTCGGATGGCTCAATGGGCCGTATGCCGTCACGTCACTGAGGCAATCGACCAGACGACGAAACGGTCGTGAATGACGTTGGGGGCCACCGCTCCGCTGTTGTAGATCCCTCGAGGACACGTTCCAGAGGCGTGCCGCAAAAACGTGCCGTTTCAGTGACGGAAGGACGCCCCGATCCTGAGGCCGATGAGGCATCTTGGGTTGCGCTGACCGAAGGCCTCGCGCTTTCACCGATCTGTAGTCCGACAAGCCTGGCTCACGATCCGGCGAAGGAAGGCGATGATCCGACAGAAGTACGTGAGTCAGTAAGAGAGACGTGACATGACTGGCTTCAACTGCGCCCGGCGGGCTCCGCCCGCCATCAGCGGTTGGTTCAGAGAGCCGCCAAGACCCTATCAAACTGGGGACTGGTGGCAACACCATGGAAGATCTATAAACAATGCAGCTCAAGAGATCTCTCTAGGAAGATCGACTTTGTTTTAGTAGCGCGAAGGGCTGATCTGCAGCTGTCTGCAACGTCGTAACGCCAGTAAGCTGATAACAGGCGCGCCCGAACGGCATTCGTCTTGCGCTGGCTGAATCGGTGTCGTGCGCCATTGACGGGTTCGCGATAAACGGCGACAATCGACAACCAGATGCACGTTTCGTTTCCCTGACCTTCTTCCCAGCAGCGCCGTATCATCCAAGCCGCGCGCTCAGGTTCCGCCGTTTCGAAGAACGCGCGACGAGCGTCCGCGCCGCGTCAGCGGGCGACGTCCGCAGCGCAAGCCCGATAAACCGGCGACCTGCACCGGCGCTGGCCGCGCGTCAGCGGAGTCGATCATGTCGCGCACGATACACGACGACGAAGGCCCTGCTGCCATCGAACCTCGCCATCTGTGATCTCGTGACAGATCTGACGCCGAAAGGGCGACGCGCGTCAGCGCCGGCACCAGCGAGATCCTGATAATTGTTGATACCGACGGTATTGCGCGCGACCTCCGGCGTCGACAGCACCACCCGACGTCATTCAGCCAGTACGGCGAGACGGCGCCTCTCCACGCCACAGGCCGCCGGCCGCGCGCGCGGCTGGGCGGTGGAAGCGCGGGACCTCGGCGGCATATTACGGGCACGACGGCGGCAGCGAAGAGCAGCAGGCTCGCCCCCGCCGTGGGCGACCACCGCAGGAGGCTCGGCCGCTTCCAGCGTGGCGGAAGACGACAAATGAACGGCGCCAGGTATCAGGACGCCGGCGGAGGCGATGCGCATCCAGTACTCAGGCTCGAACTCCATGGTGGCGACGCCTCGAGCGCGTTCTTCGTGCTTATCGACCGTGATCGGGCGCGATCCTTCAGGAGCAGTACTCTGGTGACTGTGTTCTGCCAATAAACGTTGATTCACGTCGCATTCCAGGTCAGCAGCTCGAGATCTGGGCATTATCCTTCGCCGTGTCGCTCAATCGTCACCGCCGCGCAAGCCCGGCGCCAGTATTCCCCGCCAGTTCGCGAGGTTGCCCTCGCGATCACCTGCGTCTACGAGGTCGTTGTATTACGCGCGCCATCGCGAGGTCATGGCTCCTCAGTAGTGTCTTAGCTGGCTCAAATGATCCTTTGCCGCGGGTCTTTCGTCTGCTCACCCAGATAAAGTCAACCTTGAAACATCGTCTCGAGTGCAGCACGTGGAAGTGCCCGCGCTTGGGCCTGTGGTTGGCCGATGAGCGTGCCGATCGTAGATTCACGTCAATTACCATCTTCATCACCATTGTGCGATCACCTTTGCATGCTCACACCTCACTTTCGTGCCGCTTCTCAAATCGCTTTCTCTTGGCCCGTAGCACGACTGGCGATCGAGATTCAGGCACCCACGAGCACCAGCTCCTCCTCCGCGATGTGTGCGTCCATGGCCATCATGGTATTTTGCAGAACACGGGCCTTTTGGACTCATAAGCCGCTCAGGCATTGATCGACGCGTAGTCACGCGCGGCCGTTTCATCCACGTATAATCATTAAGCGGACTATATTCCTCCTGCGATCAGTAGCACATCAAGGTGAGTTGCGCCCGCCCCACGCCTCGACAGCTGCTCGATCTCAAAGCCAAAATGAAAGATGTTCTCAACAGGCAATGGAGTGAGGATCGTCTTCAACTCACCTGCTGTTGAACTGGAAGATGATCCCGAAGAGTCGTGTGCCACGTGTTGCTGACCTCGCGCTGCACAGAGGCAGGCCCGGCCGCCTTGAGCAGGTATCGACATCGCTCTGCAATGACCTGTTCGCTGGAGCACGTGGCAGAGGCGTTGACCACCTCACGAACGCTGGAATGGAGGATCGCCCACTCAGAAGGTATAGTCGATCGGTTCCGAGGAGTGCCGTGAGCTCGAGGACAGATGACAGAAATGCGACCGACCTTCTCCCCATTCGTCACTCAAAGACACTCCACCTCGCGGGCATCAGACACGGCAGGCGTGAGCCGAACGTCCCATACAGCTTCGGCCGCAGTGTGTGTCCCCTTGAATAGCAGCTCCGCTGAAGAAGGTTCGGCTAGACACCGCATGACTGGCCGCTTTCTGTTATTGGCGGCGCGACCTTTCGATCTCGTGCCGCCGACAGACGCCGTCGCCCCGCTATCGACCAGGAGATCCGGCTGGGCGAGCGTACGTAACACGCCCGCGCCGTCGTCGGCTTGATCCCCGCTTTCGCCCCCATTGGCTGCGATTGGCCAGCGGGCGCTCTACGTCGGACCGGACACGCGCGCACAGCAGTCGCAAATCGGCGCCGCTGCGCCGGGGCGCGTCAGCGCATCGTGCGGTTGCCGCCGGCGATCGCCGAACGGGCCTGGTTCAGTCGACGCCGATCGTTCTCCAGCGCGACGCGCAGGCGGCGACCCGGCGCGTCTATCCGCCGGACGCGATGATCGACGCTGAATTCATCTGGTTTGGGGTTGCTCGTCGACACAGACAACTTCAGCATCATCTGATACGCCGACCATTCAACGCCCACCCGGCGGTGCCGACCGACGCACGCACGCTGCGGAGAATTGTCGCGTTAGATCGCGATCGGCGCAATCGCGACCGCGCTCTCGCCGTTGCCGGCTGCGCGGGAGTCGGCATGATGCCTGGCTCATCGCCCAGCATCTCGCCGACGGCTTCCTCTCGATCGGTCGCTGCCGGCCTGACTTCTCATCGAGCCGCCACCGGCATACACCAGCCCCGCTCGACATCGGCGCCGAACCTCCCCGCCGATGACACCGCAGGTATCGTGTGTGAATCGCTCGACAGCCTCGAAGATTAGCCGTGCTGTCACGGCGCGACTGCGACCGGCGGCGACAACGGCCGGTGATCACGGCGGCTGCTCGCTCCGCGTCGCATCGATCCGCCTGGCATCGCGGAGAATACGTCAGCCGACGTACCGGATCACCGGCCTACTTTCGCCTACAGACTGAATGCGTGTTCGGCATCAAGCTCGACGTATACTCCGGGCGATCGGCGTGGATCGCGTTGCGGCCGTGGCCTTTAAATGAACGCGGCGCGTGCCGGCATTCTCTACTGTTGATAACGCCGAACTCGGCAGACTATAAGCGAGCCTGGTCGCCGCTCGCGGCGCCGCCTCAGCTGGCGTGGATCAGTCTGCGACGGATTCAATGCGCGGCTCGTTCATGATCCGAGCGGATCACCGCCATCTGCCACTCGACTTCGTCGACCGCATTCGCCGTCTTCGTCGCCGCGATAACGTCATCGACCTGCTCATGCTGCGCATTCGCCGCCGCCGAGGGCCTCCGCCGGGTGCGCCCCGAACGCGCCGGCCAGGCGCGATCTCGGGCTTTTTGCGGGAGTAGGCTGAGGCGATCTGCCATCTTCGGGCCGGCAAAGTACGGCAATTCAGCGCGGCGACCACCTCGATCTTGTTCTCGCGCAATATCTCGCGCCAGCGACTCGACTGCGCGCCAGGCGATCTGTCGCCGAAGGCGCCGATCCCCGCCGTCCACACTGTGCCATGCCCTTCGTAAACTTTGTCGCCCACGCCGTGAAGAACCGCACGATGGGTCGCCGTATCTGATGGACGCCACCGGCGTGCAGCTGCGGGTTGACGTCATGATCGTCGGGATCGCGCCGCCCGTGAGGATCCGACTTCGGCGCCGCAGAAAGCGACCCCTCTGCGCCTCATCCGGGTGTACCCACGGTACCGGCGACCGCGCGTCGCGCCCAGATCCGCGCCTGACGCTTTGCCCGTCGTCAGATCGCTTCCCGGGCGCGCCGCGCGCCACGTGCGGCAGCGTGTCCACGGCGACGCCGCCAGCGATCGCACCGCGAGAATACGATCGCCGCCACCGCAGTGGCAGTGTCACTGCCGGTCGTGCCCATTTGATCCGCCCACCAGCCCGGGCCTGAGTCTGCCGTGGGCTCTTCTGCGGGCGACCACGAGATCGCTCAGGACTCCGGCTCGCGCCGCACGGGCTTCTCCGCGCCCGCGATCAGCATGGCGTAGACGCGGGGCCAGGCAGCGATATTTTCCAGCCACGGCGGCTGGCGGCAGCAGGTAGCGGCGCGGTGACGACCAGGGTGAGGAGGAGGCCGAGGATCGCCATGTGCCCAGGCCGCGACCAGGCTTACGGCCAGGCTTTCAGGCTGTCGCTCCGGGGCTGAGATCGACGCGAATGGTTCGCCCTATCGAAATTACGGTGTGGCGACATGCTGATCAGCCGATCAGTTCAGGCAGATCTCCAGCATGCCGACGGTGGCAGTTCGCCACCAGATCACCGGCGCGGTTCAGCTCATGGAGCAGGCCGATTCCGCCGCTCGAGCAACGTCGTTGGTCGCCGAACACGAACCATTCGAAGACGTGCAACATCGAATATATCATGAGAAGGGCGCACCAGCCTTCGGCACCGGATCGGCGCTCCCGGCAGGCCCGAGCGCGACAGAACCGGTGACATTTGTTATCAACCAGATGTTGTGCCGATCGAGATCGCGCGATGATGATCGATCTGCGTGTCACTCTCACGTAAACGACTCAACGCGTGCGCGACTGCACGCACGCCCCAGGCGAAGGATTACGAACGAGCGCGGGCAGCAGTCGGCACGGCAACGCTTCAGCACGCGCGGCGACGCGGGCCGCCGAAACGGTGACCTGATGTTCATTGCAATCTCGAAGGCTGGCGGGCTCCTGGCGGCTGCGCCAGCCGGGGAAGGTTGTTTGGCTGCACCGCTGCCGGCATGGGCAGCTCAGGCCGACGCCGGAAGTGAAGAACGATGCCGGACGACAGGCCGGAAGCGGCAGTATCTTCAACCGGACACCAGACGACAGTACCGATTCCAGAGACGAGATCGGGAGTGAACACGGAAGATCGTGAGTCTAAAGCTAGGGCGAAGACCGATCAATATGACAGATATCAGAACGATTGGTCGCGGCATGGGCAGAACAGGGCGATCTGGCGCCAGTGCCTGTGCTCAGACAACGCCCATCAGGCAACAGAGGCGAGCAGGACGGCACGGCCGAGGCCGACGACTTTGCGTCTGGCAGCCACTGAGATCAGCGCCAGCACGGCTTCGATCAGGAGTCTCCGCCTCGGCAGGGGCGGTGATCTCAGTCTGTCTGAGCCACCTCGCGCTGGGCGCGGATCAGCGTGCAGCTGCTGGAGTCAGTGGGCCTGTGGGTCAGTCGTCTCGGGTCGCCTCGACGTCAGCCATGGATCAAGAGGGTGATGCTTAATCGGCTGGGCGGCTTTTGGGGTGACACGCGGCCAGGCGGGTCGATCCCCGTTGAGGCTCATCAGCACCTCGGGCTGTGGGGGCCGTAGGGCCACATGTCATCCCCTGCAGTGGTCACGATGGCTGCCGCGCTCATCTTTCGAGACTCAGAGGCTGTGGCTGCTCCCTCTCACTGCTGCCCCACATGCACCACGTGCAGGTACTCACTCGCCCGGTGAACTCATCAGGCGATACCTCAATGG